>Ga0209536_100008717_pt1 | contig 15181 bp, 9 predicted proteins | sample DeeMarSeWOR28_12_FD_187461 | JGI IMG/M metagenome (GOLD analysis project Ga0209536, IMG submission 187461) | Marine sediment microbial communities from White Oak River estuary, North Carolina - WOR-2-8_12 (SPAdes) (version 2) | ecosystem: Environmental > Aquatic > Marine > Intertidal zone >...
CATCCGCGCCGATCAAATTGACAAAGGGGAAATTCCTGCCGGCGCCTTACTGATCGTGTTGGGTGGTCCGGCCATGTTAATTGGTCTAGGTGGCGGTGCGGCTTCCAGTATGGCCACAGGGCAGAGCCATGAAGATCTGGATTTCGCATCGGTGCAACGGGGTAATCCCGAAATGCAGCGCCGCGCCCAAGAAGTCATCGATCAATGTTGGCAATTGGGTGAACACAATCCTATCGTTTCCATTCACGATGTGGGCGCCGGAGGATTGTCCAACGCCTTGCCTGAATTAGTCAACGACAGTGGCCGTGGTGGTTCTCTGCAATTGCGTAAAGTGCCCAACGATGATTTGAGCATGTCACCCATGGAAATTTGGTGCAACGAATCGCAAGAACGCTACGTTCTGGCTATCCTCCCAAATCAGTTGCCGGTGTTCAGCGCCATCTGTGAGCGGGAACGCTGTCCGTTCGCAGTGTTGGGTGAGGCCACCGCCGAGCAGCAGTTGGTATTGGACGACGACCACTTCGGCAACAAACCCATCAATATTCCCATTAATGTTTTGTTAGGCAAACCGCCGAAAATGCTGCGCGATGTACGGCGCCGTTCCATGATTGCTAATATATTTGCGATACATGACTTGGATATCACTGAAGCAGCGTATCGCTTGCTGCAGTTGCCGACCATAGCCGATAAAACCTTTTTGATTACCATCGGTGACCGCAGCGTCACCGGCTTGATCGCGCGGGACCAAATGGTGGGCCCGTGGCAAGTGCCGGTGGCAGACGTGGCGGTGACCACCACCGGTTTTCAGGGCTACACCGGCGAAGCTATGGCTATAGGGGAACGCACTCCGGTGGCGCTACTTAATCACGCCGCATCGGCACGTATGGCAGTGGGGGAGGCGCTCACCAATTTGGCGGCTGCATCCGTAGAATCTCTGGATCGCGTAGTGTTATCGGCCAACTGGATGGCGCCGGCGGGGCATCCCGGTGAAGATGCGGGATTATATGAAGCGGTGAGGGCCGTGGGCATGGAGTTATGTCCGGCCTTAGGCATTACCATACCGGTAGGCAAAGATTCCATGTCTATGAAAACCGTCTGGCAAGAGCACGGGAAGAACAAGGCAGTGACTGCGCCCTTGTCGTTGATCGTTTCTGCGTTTGCGCCGGTCAATGACGTGCGTCGCACCCTAACACCATTGTTAAACGTACAAGAGCCATCGCGGTTGTTGCTGCTGGATTTGGGCGGCAAACAAAACCGCATGGGCGGATCGTCCCTGGCGCAAGTATATAACGCGGTTGGCGAGGAGCCGGCGGATCTGGAATCGCCACAACTATTAAAATCGTTTTTTAATGCTGTTCAATCGTTACAGTCACAAAATCTGTTATTGGCTTATCACGACCGCTCCGATGGCGGCTTGTTAGTAACCTTGTGTGAAATGATGTTCGCCAGTCATTGCGGATTGGCAATCGATATTACCGGATTAGGTGACAATGCCGTCAGCATCCTATTCAGCGAAGAACTGGGAGCCGTGGTGCAAGTCGCGGAAAATAACCTTAATACGGTGATGAATGAATTCGCGCAAGCCGGCCTGCAAGCCTATGTGTATAACATAGGCGGCCTGAGTGAGGATGACCGCTTGGCAGTAATATTTGAACAACGGTTAGTCTTCAACCAAGACCGTATCGAACTGCACAATGCCTGGGCGCAAACCACCTACCATATGCAAAAACTGCGGGACAATCCTGATTGCGCGCAACAAGAGTTGCAGCAAAAGCTGCGTAAAGATGATCCGGGTATGACGATAAACCTGACCTTCGATATCAATGAGGATATTGCCGCGCCGCTTATCAATACGGGAGCGCGGCCCAGGATCGCCGTGCTGCGCGAGCAAGGCGTTAACGGTCAGGTGGAGATGGCGGCGGCGTTTGACCGCGCCGGATTTGCCGCTATCGATGTGCACATGAGCGATATAATCCATGGCCGGATCGGCCTGGAATCCATGCAAGGCATTGTGGCGTGCGGCGGTTTTTCTTATGGTGACGTGTTGGGCGCCGGTGAGGGTTGGGCCAAGTCAATTCTATTTAATTCACGCGCCCGGGAGCAGTTTGAAAGCTTTTTCAACCGCGCCGACAGTTTCGGTTTAGGTGTGTGTAACGGTTGCCAAATGATGTCTAATTTGCACGAGTTGATCCCCGGTACGGACCTGTGGCCGCATTTTGTGCGTAATGAGTCGGAACAATTCGAAGCCCGCTTTGCTATGGTCGAAGTGCTGGATTCACCTTCCTTGTTTTTCACCGGCATGGCCGGCTCACGCATGCCTATCGCGGTGGCCCATGGTGAAGGCCGCGCGGAATTTTCCCGTTCCGGCTCAGCACAACAAGCGCTAGAACAACACTCCGCGGCGCTTCGTTATGTGGACAACTGGGGGCAAGCCATAGAGGCTTATCCCAGCAATCCCAATGGGTCGCCGTTGGGTATTACTGGCTTAAGCAACCAGGACGGTCGATTCACCATCATGATGCCGCATCCGGAGCGAGTCTTTCGTACGGTGCAAAATTCCTGGCATCCATCGGATTGGTTGGAGGATTCGCCTTGGATGCGTATGTTCCGCAATGCCAGAGTGGCATTGGGTTAGCACTTAGTGAGGCGATATTTCTAGAATCGCCTTCATCAATATTGCAAGTTCGACAAAATACACACTATCGACTGTAATTTCGCCTAATGAGGTAGTAAATATGCGAAACAATCGGCGCCAACACCAACGCTATGGGTTATTGTTGCGTATCTTAGTTACAATCATCGTAACTTATCTAAACGGCGTATTGCTGATTGGTTGTGACGATTCATCCTACAACCCGCAAGCCGAGGTCAACGACAAACAAATTCGCGTGCCGCTGCCGGAAAGTATTTCAGCGATGGCGTTTACCCAGGAAAACTTGCGCGTGGAAGTTTGGATTACCGACCCATTGGGGAACACGCAAACATTCCCCCTTGCGATCACTAATGTGGACAACAATGAAGTGAGGGGCAATATACATCAAACCTTCGAGCCCGGCGATTATTCACTGCGCTTAATTTACAATGTTTCGGATGCCAATTTTGGTATAGTGGAACTCATGGAATTGGGTGAAGTGGATATCGAGGTGACAGCAGATGGAAACTCAATAGCCGATTTTAGTGAAACGCCCGCCACCTATCCGGATTCCGACGATGATGGATTTACCAACATCGATGAGGTAAAAACCGCCACCCGCACAGATCCATTTGACGGTTTAGTTTTTCCCGGACATACGATTGCGCCGCCGCACAATCCTAAAGTCACCATTAAAAGCGGTATAGTATCCTATGCTGGCTTGCGCCACGAAATTCAACTGGATTGGGAGTTATCCAATCCTAGTTCAGTTGAAAGTAGTTTTAATGTTTATATGGACCCAAATCCGGGGATTACCCAAAGCACACGCGGCAATGTGCAAATAATCGAAACCAATGTTATTCCCCGTTATACCTACCCGTTAACCATCGCCGACAATCAACCTTTTTATATCGCCATCACCCACGTCCAAGGGGTGGAAAGCCACGAGGCGGCTGAACTGTTTGTGCAGGGCAGAGATTTTGGCAATGTGGGTATCATTTCCTGGATCACAGCGGAAGCCAGAGAAGGTGAAATCGCTGTAAGCTGGGCTACAATAGTGGAAGATCCCCTCCTCAGTAGAAATATTTTTACGTTATATTGGTCGGATTCTCCAGAGCTCTCTGAAAGATCGATTTTTGTAAGACAGAATATTGTGCCCGGAGCGGAGCAAACACTCAGTAGCAGCGTAGTTCATGGCAATCTTAAAAACGGCCACACCTATTATTATTACGTAGCCACTAGTGACTCAACGCGAACTTATAATTCATCAATAGTCGGGGCTACACCTTATGGGCGGTTGGCGCCGCCTGTGGTGGGTGAAATAAACGTCTCGCCGCTGGTTATTTCGGACGCAGGCTTGGCCGCGACAATCAGTTGGACCTCGAATCCCGGCGCTGTGGCAGCTACGGTGTATTTCTCCTCGGATCCCAACGTGAACAAAGATAACTACCCAGATCATCCGGATGGACAAAGATTTACTACAACAACAAATCAATTGGACATCACCAATTTACAAGCAGGCTTGGCGTATTACTTGCGCATAGTGTTTACAGACCGCTATGGCAGGGATAGCGATCAGTCGGAAGTAGTCAGCTATACTCCTCGATGAATCTTCGGCAATTGTTTACTGACTGATGCGCTCCGTCGTTGGAATGCGGCGCGATGCATGACAAGTGGCAAATCTCCATCACCCTAGTGTTTGAATCGGTTTACCAAGGCATTCAGTGTTTCGGAAGTCACCGAGAGTTTTTTGCTGTTTTCGGAGATGCTGCGCGCTTGGGCATCGGTGTCATCCGCCATTTGGTTGATGTTGACGATACTTTGATTAATCTGCTCGGCTACAGAGGATTGCTCTTCGGCGGCGCTGGCGATTTGTATGGTCATGGAAGCGATGCGGCTTACGGCGTCCGTTATAGAATCTAATGAGGCGCCGGATTTGTTGGCTACTTCCATGGTGGCGTTAGCCAGGTCGCGGTTTTCCAGAATGCTGGACACGGCATTGGCCGCTTCTTTTTGCAGACTTTCCACTTTGCTGCGGATTTCTTCTGTGGATTGGGTGGTGCGGTTGGCCAGGGTGCGCACTTCATCGGCCACCACGGCAAAGCCGCGGCCTTGTTCACCGGCCCGCGCGGCTTCTATAGCGGCGTTCAATGCCAGAAGGTTAGTTTGTTCGGCAACGCCGCGTATCACGTCTATCACCGAGCTGATTTGATTGATGCCGTCGCCCAGTTGTTCGATGGTTTGCGCGGTGGATTGGGTTTTTTCCGTTAACGTTTGTATGGCATCCAGGGTTTGATTTACCAGGGAGCGGCCTTCTTTGGTCTGGCGATCGGCGTCTTTGGTGCTTTCCGCCGTCAAGTCGGCGTTTTGTGCCACTTCATGCGACGCGGAGGACATCTCGGTAATGGCCGTGGCTGCCTGGTCCACTTCAGATTTTTGCCGCTGAATCGATTCGCTGGTATTGAGTGTCGTGCGGGTCATTTGCTCGGAGGCTTGCGCCAAATTGGTCGCGGTTTCGGAAACCTGCCTTACAATGTTTTGAATATTTTCCGCAAACTTATTGAACTGTGCGCCTAATTCAGAAATTTCGTCGTTACCCCGCTGTTCCAGCCGTTGGGTTAAATCACCTTCGCCTTCGGCGATGTTCTTCAACGCAGTAACAGCTGCTTTTAAGGGAATTACGATGGCCCGGGTAATCAGCCAAGCCACTAACGTACCGATTGTGAGGCCGAATACCAGTAAAAACGCTACGGTTGTACTGGTGGATGAGGCTTGCTCTACTAGCTCGGTGTTGGTGTTTTCTATGGCCTGGCGTTGGTATGCCACTAATTCACTTAGATCCTGGTCGATTCTTTCCAGTATGGGGCCAATCTCGGTACGGATTAAGAAAGCATCCATACGGGCTTTATCCCCTTTGTGGATTTCTACCAGTTGTTTTAGATTTTTCTCCCATTTATTGCGTAGTTCCACCAGGCTCGCCATACCTTCTTCTTGTTCGAAGGTTAAAATATCAGAGAATCCTTGAATGTCATCCAACGAGTTTTGGGATTTCTCCAAGAATAAGCGAATGTTTTGTAACATTTCTTCGCTGCCGAAAGTTAAAAACAAGCGGGTATTATTGGTGACATTAGACCATGCGTAGCGAAAATCGGTGATCGCTTTAGTGAGCTGGCGGCGTTGTGGTGTAACTTGTTCGCCGTCTTCCGACAATAACATGTTGGCTACGATTTGAAAGATTTCATTGTTTAGCGGGTTGAGGTTGTCCGTGGAATAACCGATGGCCAGAAAGTTTTTCTGTAGATTTTCCGCCAGTTCTACCATACGGCCTTCATATTGTTGGAAGGCGGCAACGTCTCGCTCCACGGCGTCGATGAGTGATTGGGTTTTTGCATCTTTCTGTGCAACGGGTGTGTTTTTTAATTCGGTCAACTTAGAATCGAGGGCTTGCAACGATTGTTGATAGGCAATCTGATGTTGTTTTTCTTTGGTCAATAAATAAAAGCCTAAAGAGGTAGATGTTGCGTTTAATTTGTTGATCAGCTCCAAGGAAAGAATCAGGGTAGGTTGAATTTCTTGCACAACCACATCAATCTTTTCACGCGAATCGGATACGCTAAACAAGGTCTTGACGACCACCAACGCCAAGATTGCTAAAATAACCGCGAATCCACCCCAAAGTTTGTGTTGTATGGATGTGAATTTGAGAATATTCAGTTGTGATATCATATGCTTACCCAGACTTCCTATTTGTTGTAGGGTTTATCCACCAAAACTATCGGTCAAAAATTCGGAATCTTTACCTCAGAAGCTACCCAGAAATATCGTGCTTATCCCGATCCTACCGCTTTATCGGAATCCGGTTCCGTTGACAAATCGAAGCCAAATTCGTCGCTGGATTCGTTTTGTAATTTAGAAAGTTCTTCACTTTTTTGGGTGATTAGTTCTGTCAACGTTTCTATTTCTTTCAGCAGGGAATCTTGACTGGGCTCATCACTGTCTTCGGTTTGAGACAAATCCGCCTCCAAATTTTGCACCCGGGCCAGTTCCTGGTTGCGTTGCTCCAAGGTTTTTTCCAACTCAGCGATTTCAGACTCTAATTCGGTGATACGTTCCGCTTGCAGTGAGTTCTCTTTTTCCAAAGTACTAATGCGCTCATTAGCTTGTTCTAAATCTTGTTGGGCCTGAATCAGTTGTTCTTGATGGGGAGAGTCCTCATAGTCCTTGATGAGTTCGTTTAGACGTTCGTTTTCTTTTTCCAGCGTCTCCACGCACATATTTAGTTGGGCCTGAGCAATTTCTATCTCCTCAAGTTTCTTGGATAACTCCTGATTGTTTTCCAGATCAACGTCTTTCTCCTGAAGGGATTTTTTCAACTCATCCATAGTGGTGTGTTGCCGGGAGATGATTTTTTTCAAGCGTTCCAAGTCTTCATTGGCGGTTTCTATGTTTTCTGAAGGACCTTTGCTTAGCTTGGCAGGTTCGCTTAGGTTATCTTCCAAGATAGGTATGTTATCGAAAGATTCTTCAATATCGATGTCGTCCAGCTCACTGAGTTCGGGTTCATCGTCTTCAAGTGAATTATCTATAATTTCAGGAACTGCAGTATTATCAGGAAATAAAGCATCTATGCCGCTTATGAGCTGTTGCCAATACGCTGCTTCGTCGTCTGCTACGGCTTGAGCGCCGGCTTCTGCTTGCAGAAAGTCTATGCGTGCCTGCAAGACTTTGGCTTGTTCTTCCGGAAGCTCGGCCAACTTCTGTTGGGTTTGTTCGATGTTCTGGTGCAAATAGTCGGCAAATTCTATTTGCGGGGCGGGCTCGGGGCGTTCGGGTATATCGGTTTTTGCGTCAATCAGTTTCTGCGACATACGCCGGTTACGCAGAAAAAGATACACCGCCAAACCCGTAGTGATAAGGGCTAACTCGCTGATGGATAAAATGGCTAATATGAGCGTGTCAGACATAGTATGGTGCGTTTACCAAAAGCGCGCATCCTTAGGCGGCTTGTTTTTCATCATCCCGCTCTTTGTCGCTATTGTCATCCTCGGCGTTGGCATTGGCGGCTTTTTTCTTTTTCATGTTATAGATAAGGAAACCGAGTCCACCCAACACCGCAAACACACCATTGATCAATAAAAAGATTCCCAATGCTTTCATAATATTGGGGCCATCTTTGGCTGCGTTGTCCTGGGGGGCTTTCTCGTTCTCATGAGCGGTTTTCTCTGCAGGTTCTTGCGTGACCGCTGCGTCCTGCGGCGGCTGTTCCGCTTTGGGCTCCGTACTATGTTGTTCCGGATGTTTTTTTGTGTCCTGTGGTTCTGAGCTGTGTTGTTCCGAGGCAGCTGCTTCCACGACGGGCTCGTCATGCGCGGGTATCTCCGGTTGCGGGCTTTCTGCTACGGGACTCGAATGGGTTTCAGCTGGCGAATGCGCCGTCTCGGCGAGTGCCGGATCAATAACCGGCGCTATATCGGGTACCACCGGGCTTGGCTCATGGTGGGTTTCGGCGACTGCCGGGGACTGAGTATGGGGTACAGCGTTGGGATCAATCACGTTGACCAGACTGTTGCGTACTCGGGAGAATGTGCCACCATCGGCAACGACCTCTATTTGATAGCGACCGTCAGCGGGTAACGCAATGTGATTCACATAAACTCCGGTTAATGCGCCGCTGCCATCCTCGGCAGTCTGGGCTTGCATATCCAGTTCGTGGGTATCTCCGTCCGGCGTGTGCACCCGTAAAGCCATTTTCAGCGTGGATAGTATTGAAGGTTTAGCGATGGTTTTGCCATTGTCTTCCAGCCAGGCGTTGATCATAAGGCCTTCTCCAATAGCCACTTCTTGAGGTTGAACTTCCAGTTGGAATTTCAAATCCGTAATAATGTACGCTTTGTTTTTGCCCGTGCTGGATTTTAATTGCCATTGGCCTGGTTGCGGATTTTGTATGGTGATCAAATCAAAGGCTTGGGCGGTAAACCATTTAAAGTTGTCGGGTTTGTTCACTGCGGTAATGGTTTCACCGTCAGGCGTTTGCAAAGACAACACGACGTCTTCGCTGTCTTTTGCACCCACTATGGTGACTTCTTTTATGGCATTGTCTACGGTGAATTTCTCGCCATCAAACGGCAACATGTTGGGCTGTTTATTTTGCTCGAAGATGGAGGTGTACACATCATGCAGTTGTTTATCGGTTTGCGCGAGATTAAATTTTCCGCCGGTGGTTTGAGCCAGCTTTTCCAAATAGATTTTGTCCGATTGATCGGTAAAGGCAATGGTATGCAGTTCAATGTTCTGACTTTTAAGTTGTGGAATTAAGTCATTGAACAAGGTTTCGCTTTTCGATTGATTTTTAACATTATCTCCCAAATCCATTTTGCCATCGGTCATCAATACGATGATGGCTTTGCGATCGGGCAATGAATTGCGTCTGATCACCCGCATGGCACCTTCTACGGCACCTAGTAAATTGGTGTAGACTCCTTTGTTGGATATTTTGTCCACAGCGGCGAATAATTTATCTTCATTGGATTTGCCTTTCACCGGCGTGAGAAATGCCACGGGATAACCTTGATCGCTGAAACTGACCACACTGGCACGGTCATTCTCGCTCAACAAGGATATCAATAACTTGGCTGCCGGCTTTCGCAGCTCGCGCGGGTCGGTGTGTTTCATGCTACCCGAGCTGTCCATGACCAGAACCACGTCCAAGGGAAGATTTGGCTTGTTGGCGGCGTTCGCGGCGGCGTGTCCTAATAAAACACCAACTGCGAATAGGGTTAGAATGATTTGCTGGGATTTTTGGCTAAATTTTAACATCCTGATCGCTCGCTGTTTTTTACACATTGAACTATTGTTTCGCTACACCAATTAAAGTTGGTAGCAGCAAATATTCCGAATAACTTCAGGCACTATCGGCATCATCAAGCAAAGATTTAATTTGTCTCAATGGCTTAGGTTAATATGGAACAATGATGCAATAGCGCATACGGATTAGAGTGGTGAATAAATCTGAACCTATGGAAGTGTTAAAACTCCAACTTAATCAACCGGTTGAAGTTGAGGTGAGTTCGGCAAGGAAAACCCCGCTGCTTTGGTCTAAGCTCAGATTCGCATCCCCGATGGGATATTCGGTATGCTTGACTAAGCCTATAGACTGCAACAATTTGCCAACTAATTGAAAAAATTACATTAACTAGAGAGTGATATGCGCCCCGCCCATTTGATATCCATATTGAAAAAAGAATTTGAAAGTGTACAACATGGTCATCACACTCCAGTGATGCTGTGGGGGCCACCAGGGGTGGGTAAATCCCAAATGGTCGCCCAGGTGGCGCAGCGCTACGCCGTGCCGGTGATAGACATCCGCTTATCTCAAATGGAGCCCAGCGATTTGCGGGGTATTCCGTTTCGGGTAGAAGATCGCGTGGAATGGGCGCCGCCGTCCATGCTGCCCAATGCCGAACGCCACGGCGAGCAAGGATTTTTATTTCTGGACGAGATCACTTCAGCGCCGCCCAGTGTATCGGCCGCTGCGTACCAACTTATTCTGGACCGGCGTTTAGGTGCTTATGAAGTGCCGGACGGTTGGGTCATTATCGCCGCAGGTAACCGCCAAGGTGATCGCGGTGTCACCTATAGCATGCCATCGCCACTGGCGAACCGGTTTTCCCACTTTGAAGTGGACACTCATTTGGATGACTGGGTGGAGTGGGCGTTTGCCAACGGTATAGATGACCGGGTGATTGCTTTTTTACGGTTTCGTCCGGAACTGTTGTTCGACTTCGATCCTGCGCACAACCCAGTGGCTTTCCCTTCACCGCGTTCCTGGGAATACGCCCATCGCGCCTTGCAAAAATTCATCGACAGCCCCCAATTATTGTTAGGTAGTCTGCAAGCATGCGTGGGTCAGGCTGCGGGTATAGAACTGAATGCTTTTATCACCAATTTAGATCAGTTGCCAGACTTGGAAGCCATAGTACGTGGAGACAAAGTGCCGGTACCCAAAGAAACCGATCTGCAATATGCGGTGGCCACGGCATTGGTTGGTCATGCGATTCGAGCGAAAAGTACTGCCAAAGCCATGGAAGTGTGGGGCAATATTCTCGACTATGCACAAAAATTCCCGCAGCGGGAAATGGGCGTGATGTTGGTGTCCGATATGCACCGCGCCATCGGCCAGGATTTGTTTTCCGTGCCGCAATTCACTAAGTGGGCCGACTCCGTGGCGGAAGTTATGTTGTATTGAGCTATGCTGTCGGTATCTGGAAGATGAGCAACGATATTGAAACCAAGTTAAGCGCGGCGCGAACCAAACTGATCATAGACAAGCCGTTTTTGGGCGCTTTGGTGTTGCGCTTACCGATGGAAGCCGGCGACCCCAGTTGGTGCAAAACCACCGCGACCGACGCTCGCAAACTCTATTACAATCCCCAATACATTGAACAACTGGACTTGCTGCAAACCCAGTTTGCTCTGGCCCATGAAGCATTGCATTGCGCGTTATCGCACTTCGCCCGGCGGCAACACCGTGACAAACATCGCTGGGATTTGGCTTGCGACTACGCTATCAATCCGTTGCTGCTGAACGACGGCCTCACGCCGCCGCCGGGCGCACTCTATGACGAAAGCTTCGAAGGCATGACTGCCGAAGAGATATATCCTTCGATTCAGGAAAACAGCGAAGAAGAGCCCATGGACCGCCATCTCTATGATGAGCAAAATCAGGCGGACCGCGGCCAAGGCCGGGACAACGAGCACTCTCAAGCGCCGCTCAAAGAAGACAGCGGTCAAGCCCAGCAAAACCGGGAAAAACAAAAAAATGCCGGCGCCGAACAAGATTCTTCACAGCAGCCCAGCGAACAGTCTCAAGAACAACCTCATCAAGGTGCCCCTCAGCCCGAACCCTTGACGCCGCAAGAACGTGAGAACTTGAGCACCCAATGGCAACAACGCCTGGCGGGCGCAGCGCAGCAGGCCATGCAAGCGGGAAAACTGGGCGGCGCCATGGCCCGGTTGGTGGATCATATGTTGGAGCCGCAATTGCCGTGGCGTAACTTGTTAGCACACTATATCAGCTCAGTGGCCAGAGATGACTACAGTTATTCCCGGCCTTCCACCCGCCGTGGTGATCCGGCGGTGTTTCCCAGTTTGCGAAGTGGTCAAGTGAGCTTAGTGGTGGCGCTGGACACCAGCGGCTCAATTGCCGATGAAGAAATCAGCGAGTTTTTAAATGAAATCGACGCCATCAAAAGCCAGGTGCGGGCGCAAGTCACGTTACACGCCTGCGATGCCGCATTGTGTGAAGACGGACCTTGGTATTACGAGCCATGGGAGGAGTTCACATTGCCGCGCAAATTCAAAGGCGGAGGCGGCACCTCATTCAAACCAATATTCGAGTGGCTGGAGCAACAAGACCGGCAACCGGATCTGGTGGTATATTTCACCGATGCCGAAGGCGAATTCCCCAAACAAGAGCCACAGTGCCCGGTATTATGGCTGGTGAAAGGCCGCACCAAAGTGCCGTGGGGACAACGCGTGCAACTGAATTAAAATGTATTTGATTATCGATGACTGACTAAATCAATTATGGATCTATCCCACGAAGACAGCTTACGTTTGAACGTGCTGATAAAGCAGGATTTGCGCGCCGTACGCATCGATGAGGCGGGCATGATTGTGCACGCCTTGACGGGAAAAGGGGAAGCCCGAGTACAACTCAATCCCAACTGTCGTGATGATGTTTATTTGCGGCGCATAAGGGAGTTATTATCGACTCACGCGTTGGGCTCTCCAGGCGGTTACCCGGTTTATCTCAAGCGTTGGACCCGCATGGGACAAATGCGCGAGCAAAGCCTGGATAGTTTGTTAATATTGGGAGAACCTGAAGCTGTGATTGCCGTGGCGCACGCTCCCAGTCTCACCGAAGAAATCGCCAGGCGGGCCTGGTGGGTCATGCCTACGGCGGAAGTGGCGAGAAAGCTCTTGGAGTGTGCCAATGTAGTCAATAGCAATCTAGGACGTGAGCTGGCCGCGTTTTTAGTGGAATTTCTGCCATTTGAAGCCGAATCCGGCGACATAGTGCAGTCCGTGCGACTGATATTACAACCAGGATTAGTCGACGATGCCGTACGGCAAAATCTGTGGAAAAAAGCGTCCCGCAAAAGCGCTTACTATGTAGGCTTTTTGTACGCCGACACGGAAAATTTGCCGCAAGAGGCGAGTGAAAATCCGCAATTGCCCGAGGTAAGGCAACAATTGGATGCGTTAGTGCAAACGGGCGATCCCGTGACGGCGCAGCTGATGCGTTTGTTAGGAAATGGTGGGCAAAATTACCTGCATACCATTGAAAAAGCCGTTGATAAGATTGCAGATCAAGATGTCGCGGTGGCGTTAGTAAAAGCACTGCAAACCTATTTTAATCGCACCTGGCCGAAGGATTATGAGGTTGTGTACCATCGCCTACCGGAGGAGATTGATCAAACGGTGGTTAACATGATGCAGGAAAATGCCGAACCTTTTCTGCAACCAGTTACATCCTTTCTCAAAGAAAATTCGCACCTTAGAAAAAAAGTTGGCGCTTTGTTGAGGTTGTCATTGGTAGGCGAGCCACTGCTCAACCCCATATTCTCGCAAACGGACGCGGTGGGGTCGGTTATGCGTAAACGCTTGCGCCCTGTCACGGATTGGTTATTGGCCAACGTGGCTTTGTTGACATCGTAAGGTTCATGAATAGCCGTGGCCAGCTTACATTTCGCAAAAATCGCTTTGACTATAAAAGCGACACTTCCTCGAGAGGCCTTACAGCAACATTTTCCGGCGTCTATAGATGCCCTGGGTGAGCAACTCGCGCAACAAGCCTTGGAATATGTCAATGAGCATTCTATGGGATATTTTCCCGCACTAGAGTATTTTCAAGAACAAGGCGGTATCGATGACTATTTGTTGGACGCGGCAGCACAGATATCACTACTGACGGTGACGATGACCAAACAGGAAGTAAGCCGAGTATTGCAACCATTATTTAGCAGCGTGCGAATCGGCACGGTGCAGTCTTTAGCCTACACTATGCCGGCAGTTAGGCCTTCTCAACCTCAAGCGGAAAAGTTGCTGGCCGAACATTACTTGCCCGATAAAGTGAAATTCGAAGCCTTCGTCAGTTTGGTGCAAAAAAAGTCACCCGAGGCGGGAATCGAAAGCGCCGCCAAACAAATCGCTTTGCGTTGGCTGGATGAACTTTTTTCGGAAGTCGAAGTGACATCCGCCCGATTGTTGGGTGAATGAGCGAGTGGTGAAATTAATAAGCGGAGATACTAAAAAATCTCTATGATAAAATTTTTTTAGAGTTTTTTAACAAAAAGTACCTAATGATGATCGATTGGACCCAAATTGACACTGTATTGCTCGATATGGACGGCACGCTGCTGGATTTGCATTTTGATAATCATTTCTGGCGGGAACACGTGCCGTTGCGATATGGCGAGAAATATGGCTTGGAGCTGGAACGTGCCAAAGATGAAATTTTTCCGCGGTTTCAGCAAGCCGAAGGCACCATGGACTGGTACTGCCTGGATTATTGGTCGCAAGAGCTGGATCTGGATATTGTCGAGTTGAAAAAAGAAGTCGGTCACTTGATTGCGATTCACCCCTTTGTGATTGAGTTTCTGGATGCCGTGCGTGAAAGCGGCCGCCGTTTGGTGTTGGTCACCAATGCTCATATCAAAAGTCTGGAGTTGAAAATGGATAAAACCCAGTTGCATGGTCATTTTGACCGACTAGTATGTGCACATAATTACGGTGTACCCAAGGAAGATCAACTGTTTTGGGATTATTTGCAAAAAGATGAACCGTTCGATGCGCAACGCACCTTGCTAGTGGACGATAGTTTGCCGGTGTTACGCGCGGCGGCAAAATACGGTATACGTCAGTTATTAGCGGTGCATCAACCCGATACCAAACAGCCGGCAAAAGACGTTGAAGAGTTTCAAGCTATCCACAGTTTTAAAGACATCATGCCCTAAATTGTAGTAGCTTGGACTTAAACTGACACATTGGATTATATGTTCCGAAGTGATCTGACATTCATTAGATGAACCTAATGACTCAATCGTGCCCGAAGCAGAAGCTTGTAGTCTTAGGGTATTTTACTAGGCTCGAAACCGAATTCGTTAATCCGAAATATTTTAGGAGAGACGGTATACCAATAAAGCGGAATATGAAGATTCAGCTCGGTTAGTGGACGAAATGAAAAAAATGAAGTCGATGAAAAGTTATAAGAAAATTAAATACAACCAACCTTTGCCCTCGATTTTTACAATTGAGAGCGTCGAGGGCAAGGAGGATTGTTTACTACTATTCCTCAATTACTCGATTTACTACTTCGCAGGTGCGGCTCCGATATCAGGACCTTTGTCATCGTCAGGCACGAATTCCTCGGCTTTTTTCTGTTCAGTGGACACCTTTTTACCTTTGCTTGCATCAGTGCTATCAGTAGGTGCGGCTCCGATATCAGGGCCTTTGTCATCATCCGGAACAAATTCCGCTGCTTTGTCT
>Ga0209536_100008719_pt1 | contig 15180 bp, 10 predicted proteins | sample DeeMarSeWOR28_12_FD_187461 | JGI IMG/M metagenome (GOLD analysis project Ga0209536, IMG submission 187461) | Marine sediment microbial communities from White Oak River estuary, North Carolina - WOR-2-8_12 (SPAdes) (version 2) | ecosystem: Environmental > Aquatic > Marine > Intertidal zone >...
GGCCGCTAATTTTAATGAGCGGGACTGGATTGTTCTGGCGGATTTTGTGAATCATACCGGGGAGGAAATCTTCGAACATTCACTGAACACGGCATTCGAGATCAGTATTAACCAGTCAAGACACATCAATGTGCTAACCAGGTCGCGAGTTCAGGAGGTCTTGAAAAGAATCGGGAAAGATTCAGAAGCCAGGATTGACGAGGAACTGTGCAGGGAGATCGCCAGCCGGGAAGGCATGTCTGTTTATATCATCCCCGAGATCAGCAGGGTTGGGGGTCAATACATATTGACCGCAAAACTGGTTGATTCAGAGAGCAGCAATGTTTTAATCTCGGAGATCTTCTACAGCAAGAATAAGGATGAGATTCTTGATAAACTTGACCGTATCAGCAAGAGGATGCGCCGTCACCTGGGTGAATCCCGGTACAAGATATCGGGACAAGACAAAACACTTGAAAAGGTTACCACCTCTTCCCTGGATGCCCTGAAGCAATACTCTCTTGGCTTCGATTCCCATATCAGACTGGATTTCAACAGTGCTGTGACCTATTATGAAAATGCAATCAGGCTGGACAGTAATTTTACGGCCGCGAAAGCTTCCCTGGGGAATATCCTTTATGAGCATTTTGACAGGGAAAAGGGAAAGTACTGGCTGGATGAAGCCATGAAAACCCTTGATAAGCTAACCGAAAGCGAGAGGCTCTCCATATTGGCTTTTTATGCAGCCAACGAAGAGAAAAACCTGGATAAAAGCATTGAATATACCCGGATGCAGATTGAACTGTACCCGGATAAGGTCGAAGCAAGGAACAACCTGGCATGGTATCTCAAGAACCGGGGAGACTATGAGGAATCCACCATAGAATACAAAGAAGCCATACGCCTGGATCCTTACCTGTTAATTCCTTATGCTGGTTTGATAGATAACTACCAGCGATTCCTTGGTCAGACAGACTCGGCCCTGGTCTGGTCAAAGAAGTTGATCCGGGTCGCCCCGGAAAATGGCTACGGTCACTTTTATCTGGGCTCCAGCTATTTTGCTCAGGATCTATATGAGCTGGCAGAACAGGAGTTTGAGCAGGCAAACAGGCTTACTCCGGGCGTGTTCATTATTATGTACCGGCTGGCACATACCTACAGGGTGCTTGAAAAATATGGGCAGGCCGTGGAGGTATTGAATGAGATTCTCAGGATAGATAAGCAGCAATCGGCTGCCTATTATAACCTGGGTGTCTGTTACGGTTTGATGGGGCTGGAGGATAAAGCAAGGGAAAACTATCATACATATGTATCTTTTACGGAATACTGGGAGAAAACAGCATCGGATAATCCGACCACCTTCTTTTACAAAGGGGTTGTATTGACCAGGCTGGGAAAGATGGAGGAGGGTCTGGAAGCCGGAAGGAAAGGATACGGGCTGGATACATCATATCACTTTGATTTTGCCAGGCTGCTGGCTGCGCAGGGCAGGACCACGGAGGCACTTGATCAACTGGAAATGGCGCTGGAGAACGGTTACCGGCATCTCGTCTGGATCAAGATGGAACCGGAAATCAGTCAGTTAAAGGATGAGCCCCGCTACCAGGAGTTGTTGGAACGATACTTTTTATAATAAGCTATTCATACCTGAGTGCTTCCACCGGATTTCTCCGGGAGGCGCGCCAGCTCTGCCAGCTGACGGTAAGCACAGCCACCAGCACGGCCACCATTGCCGCCAGGCCGAAGATCCACCATTCCAGCCGGGTTCTGTAAGCAAAACCCGCCAGCCATTTTTGCATAAAATACCAGCCCAGGGGAATTCCGATTACAATTCCCGGGAGGATCCATTTCAGGAAGCCCAGGTTCAGCATCCACAGGATCTGAAGATCACTGGCTCCGTTCACTTTGCGGATTCCAATTTCCTTCACCCGACTTCGGGCCGTATATTGTGCCATACCAAACAAGCCCATGCAGGATAGCAATAAGGCGATAAGAGATAACAAGCGCACACTCCGTGCACGTTTTTCTTCCTGATCGTATTTGGCCTGCATCCAGTCATCGTAAAATTCATAGTTAAACGCAAATCCGGGGGCATGTTTCTCAAATACGTCTTTCACCTGATTCAGAGCCTCTTGGATATCTCCCGGGAACAAACGGATGCACAGGTGGGCCACATCAGGCTCATTTCGGATCTGAAGATTTCCCATGGGAGTATAGAGGTCCTCAAAATGAAAATCCTTGAATACTCCCACTACCCGGCCGCCAAACACTTCATGGTTTTCAGCCGAATCCCATCCTCCCATGTCGTTAAGCAGGGATTCATTGATCAGACAAACTCGTGCGGATTCAGCCGGGAAAAAGTTTCGCCCGTAGATAAGCTCCAGGCCAAAGGTGGGCAGGAAGCGGTAGTCTGCATGAATATGCGAGGTGGCCAGCTTATCGTTACTGGAAGTGCTCCAGATAGCTCCGGGAGTGCCCATGGAAGCGCAGCAGTTCTTCACAACTGCCAGCGAAGAAATGTCCTCCATCATGACGGGCACCTTGTCTTCGATTCGATAGTGGACCGATAGCCGGACCAGGAGTTCCGTGCTGTAGCCCAGATCCTTGTCCCGGACATATCTAAGCTGTTTAACCAGGGTAAGTACCGAGACGATCAATGCCACCAGGACAGTGAATTGAATTATGGTGAGTAATCTGCGTATATCAAAGTTTTTCCGCGCCAGCCCCACCTGTCTGAACAACATCTCACGGGGTTGCAGACGGAGGATGGCCAGGGCAGGATAAACCCCGGAGATTGTAGCTATCAGAGGCATTCCCGCCAGCACCAGCAGGATGGCCATGGGATCTTTCAGGATCATCAGCAGGTCTATGTCCTTGCCCAGGATAGATCCGAGCACGGACCTCAGAAAGATAGCCAGTACAACAGCCAGGACCAGGGCCAGGGTCACCTGCATAAATGCTTCCCGTATAAACTGCCGGATCAGCCATGGCCGATCGGCACCAAAGACCTGTTTTACCCCCAGTTCATGAAGCCTGCCTGTGCTCTGGGCCACCGTCAGGTTAACATAGTTGAAAACAGCCAGAATCAGAATGATCAGGCTTAACCAGGCCAGCAGGTTCAGAAGTCTCACATTGGCATGTGAGAGTCCATCCCAACGGGTGCTTATATCGAAGTAGGCATCCTTGAAGGGCTGAAGCTCATATTCCCGGTCCTCATACCAGTCCATGTAGGGATGAATCAGGGCTGTCAGGGTGTCCTCCAGCACCTCCGGGCCTTGACCAGAATGAAATTTTAAAAAGATATGATACAGGTAGGCCTCTTTTTCATTGGTGGAAGTCAGGCTGTATGTGATTCTCAAATCAGCGTTACAAAATAGTTCCCCGCTCAGCGAACTCTTATCCGGCAGGTCTTCAACGACGGATACTATTTCCAGCTCATGTTCGTGGGAGACATGAAGTACCTCGCCAATTGGATCCTCTGAACCAAAGATCCGCCGGGCACAGCTTTCGGTCAGAACGGCCTGGTAGGGATCCCGGAAAATCCCTTCCCGCTGGCCGGCCACGATGGGCAGTGAAAATACCTTGAAGAATCCAGAATCGGTATGTGCTACCCTTATATCATAATTTTCTTTCTCGAACAGTACGGGACAGTTGTTAAACAGGACTTTGGTGGCTGCTTCAACCTGGGGGAACTCGTTCACCAATTTATGACGGGTCTGTTCGGGAATATGGGCCGAATGATCATTGGTGAGTATCCGGTAAATCTGGTCCACTTCGGGAATGGACCTGTCGTATTGTTTTTCTGAACGGATAAAGGCGAGTAGCAAGACCACCACGGCCAGGCTCAGGGAGAATCCTCCGATTGAGATGATCGAAAAAACCCTGTTCCTGGTCAGGATACGATAGTAGATTTTCAGCCTCTTCATAAGGAATTATCCTACCTGCAAACTTCCTCCAGGTAACCCAGTACAAAGACCGCCGGTGCATTCCAGTTAAGGCATACCTCATTGGAAGCATAACTTTCCACCACGTCCTCAAAAGCTTTGGCCGGAAAATCGGAAGCATATTTAACCTGCTGCCGGTCCTGTTTGTGCATGTTTGGGCCACCCACAATAAATCCGGGGACAGGTTCATCAATGGCGTCTGCCGCGCTGGGACGATGGTGGGGATTCATCACCTGTTTGGATCCAAAACCTGTCAGGAAGCTATAGCCCGTGGCATTCTTCCCGAAGATATAGTCCGTATTCCGGACAGCCCCGTCCAGGTACTTCTGATCACCTGTCAGGTGGTGGGCAATACACAGGATCACGGCCTGGTTCAGCACATCGCTGTTGGATCCCCATTCAAAATGATCAATGCTGATCCCGTAGGGGATGGACTCCATTTTTTGGAGGATATCATCGGAGAGGGCCAGGTGTTTTTCCCTGAGTGCGGGATGAAGGTCTGCTTCATTGATCAGCAGGGTATGGAAGCCCATGTTCCGGATAAAGAAGGTCCAGCTGTTGGTGATCTGGTGCTGGTAAGGTTGATCATAAGTATCAAGCGCCTCCAGGTAAGCCTCCTTACCGGTTGAAAGATGGAGTTCGGCTGCAGCCCAGTAAAAATCGTCGCTGAAATGCGTATCCCCATATTGGCCGGTGAACACATCTTCCGGATTCCTGAAAGGAACAGAATCGTTTTCAACTGCCCAAGACCAGGCGCGTTCAGCAGATTCAAGGATCCTGGATGAAAAATCGGGATCTATATCAGCGTAAACCCTTGAAGCCTGGGCCATCGCAGCTGCAAAGTTCAGGCTTGATGCTGTTCCTTTCCCAATAATGTAACGGTCCAGGTCATATTCGCTTGGCATGATAAAGCCCCCGAAATTCAATGCCGTCAGTTTATGAAATACTCCGCCGTCCTCATCCTGCATGGTAGCCACCCAGTCCAGCTCATAACGGATCTCATCCAGCAAATCGAGGGTTCCGTTGCCGCTTTCCGGGATATTCAATTGATCACCGGGGATGGCCCCGGGAACCATTTCCAGCAGATTGAGCATCTGTCCCACAGAGATTGCCGCATTGACCACGTATTTCCCGTAGTCGCCCGCATCGTACCATCCTCCAGGGGAATTCATGGTTCCATCCGCTTTCCCGGTTGAGGGATGAAAAATGCATTGATCATCCGGATGTCCTGCGGCCCGCTGATAAATCCCTCCGTACTGTTCCTCAATTGGCATGGAGGCCCGCTGGAAATAGAAGCTTTTAACAGTAGCGTCCAGAGCTTCCTCGTATACCCCGGGGACAATCTTAAATGGAGCCGAAGTGATCCCTGTGTTTAACTGAATGGTGAAGTAGCCCGCTTTTCTCAGGGGAGTAAAATCACCAACCAGCACATTCTCTCCGGAGGCATCCCAGGTCCCTTTATCAGCAAGTTTTCCTTCATGGACCTTTTTACCCTTTGCATTCAGGATCAAAAAGGAGGAGGCATCATAATCTGCCACCACAAACTCTTTCACTTCCCTGGGATAGTATCCGACCTGGTTGAATCGAATATATTGCTTGCTATCCGGCACAGGATCGGGAAGAGATGTGGTACAAGCGGCGAATCCGGTAGTAACCAGGGCCAGCAGCCAAACGGAGTTTTTCATTGTCAGGGGAATTAGGGTATAGCCTGAAATTTGTTATAAATGTAATTAATTCCTTAAGAGAACGGGTTCAAAAGGGTCAAAGGGATAGGTATCCGGAGTGATTAAAGTTCCCGTGGTAAGCGTCAGGGGAAATTCGGAATCCGGATCGAATACCACTTCCACAAGGGCGGCTTTGTAACCGGCTTCCGGGGCTGAAACAGGTACGGCATAGTTGCCTTCCTGGTTCACATCCAGGGCCTTCATTTGCCAGGCTTCGTTTCCAATCACATATATTTTAAAGTCCCTGGCCGAATCATTGTGCGCCTCCCAGAACCGGATCCGGTAATTGCTTCCGGGCTCCACTTTTGCATAAATGGTATCCTGGCCTATGCTCCAGGTGAATTCAGGTATCTCTGTCCCGGTGATGATCTTTTGATAAAAGGACAGCAGGTTCTCAGGCAGGTAGGAGCCATGCAGGCCATGACCCACATTGGGGACATACTGTAAATAATTTTCTCCCTGGAGGTCATCCCAGTAGAATTTCCAGGAATCGGTAACAAAGAATTCATCACAGGTGGCATTGATCAGGAGCTTGGGCATGGGCAGCCGTTCCAGGAATTCGTAGGGTTCGACCAGCCCGAGCAGGGCATGGAATTCTTCCGTTTCCATCCAGTTCATGATTCCCAGGTTCACATAGGGATCAATGGCCGGGGCCCACTGGCCGTAACATCGCCAGTGATGCTGGAAAGAGGGGATCACATTGAGCAGGTCAATTACCACCGGGGCGGCGCCAATAACCCGCTCATCCACAGCAGCCACGTCCCAGGTGGTCCATCCCCGCTTGGAGGCACCGGTCACAAAGAAGCCGTCCACTGGCCGGTGCCTGGTTTCACAGATCTCCTGGACCACATCCATGGCCCTGACCACGGCACGTGTCATGGGGAAACGGGGCATCCACTTCTGCATGTCTTCAGCTGCTCCCCCTTTCAAATATTGCAGCCAGGCAAAGGCGATCAGGTCATCCTCAAATACTCCTCCCAGCGTATCACCTTTAAAGTCAATGGGTTGAAATGGAATATTGCTCAGATGGGATATGACAGACCCTGTTTCCAGGGCTGCCTGGATCATCCCTTCCCTGGCGGCGATGGGAATGGTGTCCCCCCGCCAGCCACCGCCGATGTGCATCAGGGATTCAGTTTCTTTGAATCCATCAGGGACCACCACGGTCAGCCAGTGCCACCATTCGAGTTCATCAACTTCTTGTTCTGTAAGCCAGGTTCCCGAGACCATATATACCCTGTACTCGGTCCAGGTTTCTCCTTTCTCAGTTTCAATAATCTCATAACGAAAAGCCTTGTCTTCGGTTTCCACATAAGCCTTAAGTGGGAAAGGATCCTTAGGGGGGCCGCTTTCTGGTTCCTTCCGGGTGCAGGCAGTCAGAATGATCAGGGATAAAAACAGGACACTCAATTGTTTCATCGCAGATGGTTTAGGGTATAGGTAAAGCAAGTTATGAAATATTGTCCTTTGACGGGCAGGGTAAATTTCATAGTTTTATATGCTTAACAAAACCTGCTGGCAATGACATTTCTTTTTCTTTTCGGTGGCGGATTGCTGATCACCCTCCTGGTGGTACTCTTTTTCTTACTGCTTCCCCTGTTTGCACTGATCAGTGCGCTGGTGAGTGAATTTCCAGGGAATGAAAAGATCATATGGGTGCTGCTGATCATCTTCCTGCCCTTTTTGGGATCGGTACTTTATATTCTGATTGGTACGGGCCAGCGGATCAAGAGGTAAGGGGCACAATAATTTCCAAAGCTAACGCCCCAGAAATTTCCGCCTGGTCCCCCTGGTGGCCTCGCTGGCCTTAATATTGCCTCCTCCCCAGGTAAGTCCCGATTTCTTTTCCCTAAGCGCAAAGGAGCCCTCGCTTCTCTTGATTTTTTCGTTTACGCCACCGGTACCATTCCTGGATTTGGATTCCCTTTCTTTTCTCTTCCTGGCCTGAAGGCGGTAATCATGGATGTTCATAATTATGAAGGTGAACAGGGTAGCGCTGATCAATACCAGGATCAGAATAAGGTAATCCCGGTCCCGGTATTGTCCGGTGATCCATCCGAATACTGCTAACGTCAGCGTGATCAGGACCAGAAAAAGTTTTATGGTAGATTTAAACATTTGTCATCGTGTTTATAGGTGAATTTCATCATTCGTATCTTAAGGTTTCCACCGGATTCCTGGAGGAGGCCCGCAGGGTCATGGCAGCGGTGGTGATCATGGCGCTCAGCAGGATAATCAGCCCTCCAAGCAGGACTATCCACCAGGATAAGGAAATCCGGGTGGCAAAATTCTGCAGCCAGAGCCCGGACACATACCAGGTTACCGGGATGGCTATGGCAACAGCTATGGCTACCCAGAATATCAGTTGTTTTCCCAGCAGCCAGACAATCTGCCATTTCTGGGCCCCGTTCACCTTCCTGATACCGATCTCCCTGATTCGTTTGCGGTTCAGCAGGGATACCAGGCCAAACAATCCTATATTGGCTATGACGATGCTCAGGAAGGTAAAAATGCCCAGAAGCCGGCTCTGGTTGATATCATTGCGGTACATCTGTTCCACGGTCTGGTCAAGGAAACTGAATTCAAAGGGAATATCTTCAAAGAATTGCTGATAGGTATCCCGGATCTGTTCCAGGGCATCGGACAGATCGGCAGTATTCAGCTTCACATTCATGTAGCCCCGGTTCCCCGTCTCGAAATAAAATGCCACAGGCCGGGATTCCTCGTGCAGGGAATTATATTTCCCGTTTTTCAGTACACCCAGAATCTCAATGCGTCCCTGAATAAGCCTTCCGGCAAGTGAATCGCCCATTCCCAGGAAATCGATACATGCCTCATTGAGGATCACCCCGCTCTGCGGGTCGGTGGGCCTGCTTCGATCAAAATTTCTGCCTTCCAGGAGTTCCATCTGCATAAGGGGAATATAGTCTGCATCAATGGCCAGCAGAGAGACGATCCTGGAAGCCTCCAGGCCGTCCACATCCACCTTGAAATGTGCGGTTGCAAGCGCCTCGCCCGGTACATTACTCGAATATGCAACCTCGTCAACCAGGTGGTTTTTCTTCAGTTCCTGCTTAAAGGAGAATATTCTCTCCAGGGGCATACCTTCTGCATGGAGCTTAAGCTGGACAATATTATCTGTTCTATAGCCGGTGTCAGCTTTAAGCAGGTATTTCACCTGTCGGTTGACCACCAGTGCGGAGATTATAAGGATCACGGAAAAGGTAAACTGCAGGATAATGCTTCCTTTTCCAAATCCGTATCGTCTTCTTTCGGCGTCCATACGGGCGTCGCCTTTTAATAGGGCTATGGGCTGACGGTAGATGCCGGAGATAACGGCAAGCAAAAATGCCAGCGCGATTGCAGCAAGCACCAGCAGCATAAGCAACAGAAAACTTCCAGTCTGAAAACCGGATTCTGTCAGGGTACCGCCCGGTCCATCCCTGAGCCATTTATGCAATCCGGTCAGCAGGAACCAGGCAATCAGGGCGGAGGCGGAAACAAGTATAAAAGATTCGGTAAGCAGTAATTTGAATATATGGGACCTTTCTGCTCCGTTGATCTTAAAAATGCCCAGACTATGGCTCCGGGAAGCCATGGATGCAGAAAGCAGGTTGGCATAGTTCAACAGGGCGATCACCAAAAGGAATAACCCGGCAGCAACCAGCAGGTAGCTGTAACTTCTGTTTCCCTTTGGAAAGTCATAGGTAAACTGAGGTGTGAAATGCACATCGGGCAGTGCCGTGATTATCAGCCTGAACTCGGCTTTTAAAAAACTACCGAATTCGGCCATATGGTTTTCATAGAAAGCAGGGAATGCTTTTTTCACTTCCTCCGGGGTGTTGTTTTCACCAAGCATAATGAACGTATAGGCAAAGGGTCTCCAATAGTTCTCGGAATCATCACTGTCCAGCATTTCCAGGACCGGCTTTCGGAGTGACTTCATGGATAACAGAACATGTAACTTATGATGTACATTTTCGGGAAGATCACGGGTGACGCCGATAATCTCAAAGATGCTTTCATTGTTAATCATTAGCTGCCGTCCCAGAACATCAGCCGTACCGAAGTACTTCAGTGCCATGCTTTCAGAAATAACGACCTGGCCCTCTGTGAGAAAGGCCTCCTCGGGTGTGCCGTAAAGAAATTGCAGAGGGAACACATCAAATACAGTGGTGTCTGCAAAGTAGACATGGTCCTCGAAAAAAAGCTGTTCACCTGCCTTGACAATGCATTTTTCCTCAAAGGAAACAAGGCGGGTCATCTGGACCACGGCGGGAATCTCATCTTTCATTACCGGTCCCAGCCGGGGCCCGAGCTGTGCATGGATGTTCTCGTTGTCGGGAAGGTTGATCTCGCCGCTCAGCCTGTAAACCCGGTCCCAGGTTTCCAGATGTTTGTCGTAGCTACTTTGATAACAAACATGGGAATAAATATGGAACAGGCTCGCAAAGGCCAGGGTGAATCCCAGGATACTGAGGACGGAGTATGCAGGTTGCCTGACCAGGTATTTGGTTGCGATGCTGATAAAGGTCCGTATCATGGTTTTGTTTTTGCGGTGCTGCGAATTATTAATTTAGAATTGACCCATCCTGGAGGCTGATAATGCGGTGCGCGTAACTGGCATGTTTCCGGGAGTGGGTTACCATGAGCACAGTACTGCCATTTCTGTTGTGCTCCGTAAGCAGATCCATAATCATTGCCCCGTTTTTAGAATCCAGGCTTCCGGTGGGTTCATCAGTCAAAAGCAGCAGGGGATCATTAACGATTGCTCTGGCGAATGCCACCCGCTGTTGCTGTCCTCCGGACAGCTGGTTGGGATAATGTTGAGACCGGTGGCCCAGATTCAGTTTACAAAGAATCTCATCGACACGGCGCCTCCGTTCCCTGCGTTTAATCCCCATGAACACAAGGGGAAGCTCCACATTTTCGGCAACATTCAATTCATCCACCAGATTAAAGTTCTGGAAAATAAAACCCATATTTCCCCTCCTGATTCGTGTTCTGTTCTTTTCCGATAGCGAATCAGTTGCGGCCCCATTAAATAAAAAGGTTCCTGAACTGGGCCGGTCGATGAGCCCAAGGAGATTGAGCAGGGTCGATTTTCCACAGCCAGACGGGCCCATTATGGCCACAAATTCCCCTGTTTCAATGCTGAGATCAATGTTCCGGATCGCGGTGGTCTCCACCTCCCCGGTGAAATAGGTTTTGTTCAGTTTTTGGGTTTGAATGATCGGGGTTCCCATACAGGTGCTCTTATTGATTTTTACGTTGACAATACATCAGGATACCAAGGCTATGCCAATGTGCTAAGGTTCTGTGCCGTCGATACATAGGTTTTATGGCAACTTCAGAAATGTCCATGAATTAGACAAGGGAGTGTCAAAAAACTGGACAATATATTGCTTTTGCCTGGCCAAGAAAGTAGTTTTACTGCATGACCGATGCCCGCATACTGGTGGTGGATGACAACCGGAATGTACTGACTGCACTGGACCTTCTGCTTTCGAGGGAGTTCTCTGAAGTGAAATGCATCAGCAAACCGGGCCAGCTCCTTTCGGAACTGAAAGCCGCCTCTTACGGTGCTGTTTTACTGGATATGAATTATTCGGCAGGTCAGAAAACAGGTAATGAAGGACTCTTCTGGCTCAGAGAGGTCATGAAGCTGGATCCGGACCTGTCAGTGGTCATGATCACGGCATTTGGGGATATTGAGCTGGCAGTTACGGCCTTGAAGGATGGAGCCGTGGACTTCGTGCTGAAACCCTGGGATAATCAGAAGCTACTGGCAACCATGCGTACAGCTGTCAGGCTTAGCGAGACCCGCCGCCAGGTAAAATCGCTTCAAAGGGACAAAGCCTCACTTAAGGCTGAATTGAAAGGGAAAGCCCCTCGCCTGATTGGCCGCTCTGTTGCCATGCGCAAGGTGATGGCTATGGTGGATAAGGTGGCAGCCACCTCGGCTAACGTGCTGATAACAGGGGAGAACGGAACCGGGAAAGAACTGATCGCCCGGGAGATTCATGAGCGCTCGGACCGCTCGTCTGAAATCATGGTAAGTGTTGATCTGGGAGCTGTGCCTGATAGCCTTTTTGAAAGTGAATTGTTCGGCCATGTAAAAGGAGCTTTTACAGATGCACGCTCAGATCGTGCAGGAAAAATCGAAACGGCCCACCGGGGAACGCTCTTCTTTGATGAGATCGGGAACCTTTCCCTCCCCCTGCAGGCCAAGCTCTTGCACGTGCTTCAGAACCGCACCATTACCAGGCTGGGTAGTTCGGAGGTGATCCCTGTGGATATCCGGCTGATCTGTGCAAGCAACAAAAATCTGGAAGCCATGGTGAAAGATGGGGATTTCAGGATGGATCTTCTTTACCGGATCAATACCATTAAGATGGAACTGCCGCCATTGCGCGAAAGAGGTGATGACGTATTGCTGCTGGCAGCCTGGTTCCTTCATTATTATTCAAGGAGGTACGATAAGCCCGGGCTCCAACTGGATGACAGCGCCGAAGAAGCTTTAAAGAAGTGGTCCTGGCCGGGTAATGTCAGGGAGCTTCAGCATAGTATTGAAAGGGCCGTGATCCTGGCTGAGACACACAGCATCGGGGCCGATAGTTTTCAGTTTTCCGCCGATGCTGCAAACTTAACGGCCTCCCTGGACGGAAGTCTGGAGGAGGTGGAGACACGCTTAATCCGGTATGCCGTTAAAAAGAACGGAGGCAATATGAGTGCTGTAGCCTTGCAACTGGGAATCTCCCGCCAGACCCTATACAATAAAATAAAGAAGTATGGGCTTTAAGACATATCATATTAGCCTGGTAGCTCTGATCACCTTTATGGTGATCAGTTCAGCGGCCATGGGTTGGGCGCTCTCCACCACAAGGGTACATCTGGCCATCATGCTGGCCCTTGGCATCCTTGTGGAAGCTGTACTTATCTTCACCCGGTTGACCAGGGTTAACCGGGAGATCCTCTACTTTTTCAGGGCGCTTGAGAACGATGACACTTCCTTAAGATACAGCTCCAATCATCGGAACAGCATTATAAATGAGCTGCACAGGCACCTGAAGAGGGTAAACGAGAATTTTCAGAATATACAGGTAAACAATGAGTTGAGAGAACAGTATTTCGGCAAGGTCCTTGAGCATTTGTCCAGCGGACTGATAATCATCTCAGGCACCGGTCATATTAATAAGATCAATGAAGAGGCCCTGAGGCTTCTGAACCTGCATCAGCTTACCCATATAAAGGCACTTTCCCAATCGTATCCCGGGCTCAGTGACAGAATAGAGGAAATGAAATCCCTGGACCGCTCAGAATTAATCCTGGTGGATCGGGAGACCGGCATCAAGAAGGTAATGGGTTTGCAAGCAGTGAAAATCAAGCTGAAAGGGGAAGAAGTAAAGCTGCTGACCCTGCAGGATCTTTCTGCGGAAATGGAACGCAAGGAAATTGATGACTGGATCAGGCTGATCCGGGTCATGAGCCACGAGATCATGAATTCGCTGGCACCCATCACCTCCATCTCCACAACCCTGAAGGAGGTGTGGTCCGAACAGGGATCTACCGGAACACGACAAGGGATAAGCGAAGCTAAAGTTAAGCAGACCCTCAAAGGGCTGGATGCCATTGCGGAACAGAGCGAGGGGCTGACCACCTTCTTTGAATCGTACCGTATACTTTCCAGAATTCCGGATCCTGTAAGAAAGGAATTTACGGTTTGCAGTTTATTTGATAAGCTGGAGACTTTGGTGGACCATTACCGGGAGAATCCTGGATTGCTCCTGGAATTTAAATGCAAGGACCCTGATCTGAAGATCCGGGCAGATGAACAAATGCTTGTACAGGTCCTGCTTAACCTGTTGAAAAATGCAGTTGAGGCAGTAGAAGGTATAGAGGCGGCAGAGATAGTAATAAGTGCATATGCAAAAAGCGACCGGATAATCCTGCAGGTTGCCGACAACGGAGCAGGCATAGCCCCAGAACTATCCGGTGAAATCTTCATGCCTTTCTTCACCACCCGGAAAAAGGGCACGGGTGTTGGTCTCAGTTACAGTCGCCAGGTCATGGCCATGCATGCCGGCCGGATCGAGTTTGATTCCCAACCCGGCAAAACCCGGTTCAGGCTCGTGTTTTGATCTAGAATGCTATACCAATTGCGATCCCCAGCCTTATTCCAAATCCGTCAGCATCCGAAATCCCTGTATCTATCTCACCTTCAGCTTCCACAGTCCTGAAATTATATGATGGTCCTACCCAGGCATCGATAATCACGATATCCTTCAGCAGCACCTGCTTCCCCAGGTTAACGGCAAAGCCCATTGAAGTAAGTGTTCCCGATTCCTGAGCCACAGGATCCTCAACATTCAGGCTCATATACCGGAAATTCGGAGCCAGGTAAGTGCCATTGGGGGCTGGAGTCTCAGATAAATAAAACCTGAATTCAGGAGTTATGCCCCAACCGTTTAAAGAGCTCTCGCTGTCCCTTGGACTGTAGCCGGTGTAGAAAAAGCCCAATTGCACGCTGATATCTTCGGAAAAAGCCCGTTCATATTTAATTACTCCTGTTCTGAGAATGGCGCTGAACAGGTCGGTCTTCACCGCATTCATTTTCTGTGCAAATAAGCCGCTGGAAAGGATGAGCAGTGCGAAACCCAATAAAGTGATTTTTTTCATGGTCATTTATATTGGTGAATAATCCACTAAAGCCTTGTACGAAAATTATGCCAGCTTTGTTACTGTGAAATTTCGCAAAATAATGATTAATAAAAATTTAAGTTTTCCACAAGGAGATGGATAAGCCAGCCCTCTAATTCATGAGTTCACTTATTTCAATGCTGAAATTGTCAAGGTACAGTTCCGGATGGGTCCTCTTCCAAACATAGATTTTGAGAAGGCAGTTCTCTGCTAGTTCTTCTTGTGAAATGAGTGTTTCAAATTCCAAGGGCCACCAGTTGGAATAGGCTTTTAAATAGCGGTTGATCTCCAGGGCCTTCCAGAATAAGGCTCCTTCATCATTCTCAATGGAAACTATGAGCTGCGCATCGCTGCGATCTTCGGCGTAGCACATCAGCCTGCATTGAACCAGCAGATCCTGAGAACTTATTGCAAGAAGAGAATCCACCGGGTAGGCAAAAGTGGAGGAGTATTCGGATACCCTGTTGGATCTTTCTCCCTCGTAGCGGATATCGCTCGAGATATCCTTATCATGCAGAGTCCAGAAAGGAAAGGTATTTTCAAAACCATTGAAAGTGGAGAACAAGAATCCTGTGTCCGGATCCGCAAGGGGAAGGTCCTTCATATCATATAGGATAAGATCCGGATCCTCTGATTTAAACAGGGATTTGACCTCCCATGGAATATTGCGTGCATAGATGGGTAAATCGCTTTGCTGCATTCCGGAAAGGTAGCCGGTATGCCCGTTAAGCAGCAGCAGCTGTTGTCTGTCCGATGAGCTGGAGGCTTCGTTTTCTTCAAAGCTAAGGAACCTGTGGGCCTGATCTTCCATGAATCCGGTGTAGTAGAACAGA
>Ga0209536_100008720_pt1 | contig 15178 bp, 18 predicted proteins | sample DeeMarSeWOR28_12_FD_187461 | JGI IMG/M metagenome (GOLD analysis project Ga0209536, IMG submission 187461) | Marine sediment microbial communities from White Oak River estuary, North Carolina - WOR-2-8_12 (SPAdes) (version 2) | ecosystem: Environmental > Aquatic > Marine > Intertidal zone >...
GAATGCTACCCAGAAATGAGGGGGAAATGTGGTTGCCACCCCAAAATACAATAATTTTCATTTTAATATTATACTTGTCGGGATGTTCTTATTCGTACATTGATACAAAAAGTAAGGCGCAATATTACAAAAATTTATGCGTCAAATGTAATGACATAATATTAGCAAATGCGGAAACAAATGACTAAAAACAAAGTAACTTTTGAAACATATGACGGCGAAACTGCAAGAAACATGCTTATAGCAAATCAAATGAAAGGGGCTATTGATTGCCTTTATGATGAAGTTTTTAGATCATATATAAAAGGCCGTATTGAGGTAGACGAAAAAACCTACGAAACTATAGAGACAATATGGAAAAAAACATACGAACATTTTGAGGATTTTATTTCCAAAATATAACAAGTTTTTTAATCTTATCTATCAATAAAAATAAACTCCAAGGTGTCGTTGTTACCTTGTTGAATAAATATTGAATTTCATCAGGTCGAAATAAAATCAAATAAGCATAAAAAAATAAAACAATAACACCAACTGGTGAGCCTAAACTAACGGCAACAACAATTAATGACATACTGAATAAAAAAGTTTTAACAATGCGTTTTAAAAGTTCTAATTTATGAGGATTCATAACATACACCTTTCAATAAATTTTTATATATAATATCATTTTAAAAAACTTACGTTAAACCTAAAAAAGCAACAATTATGCTATCTAATGAAGAACTAATAGCATTGTTAAGAAGTGACCAAGTTGCATTTACGCAACAGTGTTTTCATACGGTAGATCCAGCGCATGATTATTCTCACAACTGGCACATTGAATGCTTAATTGAATATCTGCAAGCTATGGAGCGAGGCGAAATAAGGCGTTTAATAGTTAATATGCCACCACGTTGTTTAAAATCTATCGCGGTTTCAGTTGCGTGGCCTGCATGGCTACTTGGTCAAAATCCCTCGGCACAAATTATAACAGGCTCATACGGTTACGATTTATCAATAAAACACAGTGTTGACACTCGTTTGATAGTTGAAAGTGAATGGTATAAAAATTGCTTTCCTGAAACGATACTTGCATCCGACCAAAACGAAAAACGCAAATTCCAAACTACCAAAAGAGGCCACAGAAAAGCAACGTCCGTAGGTGGTTCCGTAACTGGTGAAGGCGGTGATTTTCTCATAGGTGACGATTTAAATAAGCCAGATGAAGCAATAAGCGAAACAATAAGAGCAACGACAAACGCATGGCTGGATCAAACTTTTTTAACACGTGAAAACGACCCAAAAACCTCAAGAGCATTAATTGTGATGCAACGTGTGCATGAAAATGATGTTGCAGGCCACTTGATGGAAAAGGGGAATTGGGAACAATTAATATTACCTGCATATTTTGAAAAAAGAACAATCATAGAAGTTAATAAAAAAAAGTGGATATGCGAGCAAGATACATATTTACATGAAGAACGACTTGGCGAGGATGAACTTGACCAAAAATTAACAGAATTAGGCATGCAAGGATTCGTTGGTCAATACTTGCAAAGACCTAGCGCACAGGGAGGTGGTGAGTTTAAACGCCATGATATTAAATATTACAATAATTTATCTAGGAAATTTACAGCAAAGGGCATGAACGTATATATTTTATATGACCCTGCAAACACAAAAAAATCACAAAAAAATTCAGACCCAGACTATACCGCAATGGTGGTTGTAGGGCTAGCAAAAGACAATAATTATTACATACTTGATCTATTGCGTGATCGTCTAAATCCTACTGAACGAATAGAAGCTCTTTTTGATCTACATATGAAATGGTTTACAAAGTCAGGTAAATCACCAGTTGTTGCCGTTGAACAATATGGAATGATGACAGATGCGTTCACTATTGAAGAACAAATGACAGAAAAAAATTATCGTTTTTCAATGACAGAGGTAAAAGGAAATGTAAAAAAAGAAGATAGAATCAGAAAATTAATCCATTACTTTGAAAATCATCGCGTGTACTTGCCTAAGAGCATTATGTATGATAGTGTTGACGGAGCTACAAACAATTTAGTAGAAAATTTTGTAAAAGATGAATTATTAGTTTTTCCAGTAGGAAAGCACGACGACATGATCGACGCTTTTTCCAGAATACTTGATAAGGATCTAAACGCAAAATTTCCAAAAATTGGTATTGTTTACCTTGAGGGCGGTAAAACAGAAGCTGACCTTTTTAGAGAAGACTTTGATGAAAGTGACTTTAGCACATGGTAGACTATGCCCTTATTAAAAAATGAAAAACTTTTAGAGCAATGGGAAAAACACGAAAAAATCTCAAAAGGGGATTTAAACAACCAACATGCAGAAGCAGCTAACGACCATGCTTTTTTTGCTGGTGATAGAATGGCATATACCGCCACAGTGACAGATAAAGGGCAACGTTATTCCGTTGTATTTAATAAAGTAAAGCCCTACATTGATGCCGTATCGGGCTTTATGATTCAGTTAAGAAGAAAGCCCAATTATTTAGCTAGAATCCCAAACAATCAGCAACAAGAGCAATTTTCATCATACTTAAACGCTATTAGTGATTATGCACGCTCTAACGCAAATCTTGACCACCTAGAATCGAGACAAGATAAAGACATGCTTATTTGTGGCTATGGCGCAATAGATACAAATATCATTTATGAAACAAATCCAGACGGAGACATAAAAGCAGAAAATATTGATTTTGGTGATATTTGGTGGGATCCGCAAGCAAGAGAGGCTAATTTATTAGATGCAAGGTGGGTATTTAGACGCAAAAAATATAGCCGTGATGAAGCTAAAATGAGGTGGCCTTCAGTTGATCCCGGTGATTTTGAAACTTATCAAGGCTTACAAGGTAATTTTGTCTATAATCCACAAGGCGGTACTTACAACAAAATTTCTATTGGCGATGCTGGACAAGATGAAGATTTAGTTGAAGTATATTATTACCAATACTGGACATTAGAAACCTATTACCGAGCAGAAAACCCACTTTATAAATCTGATAACCCAGTTTTAACCGCACAGCTTTCACAAATCATGCAAAGCATGATAAACAAACGTATAGAAGAAAACGACCCTAACGAAATTGACGATTATTTTTCTTTTGATCCACTGGCAAAATATCTCGTAATGACACCACAAATAAAACGAGATTTAAACGCTGCTTTTGATGCGTTTGGCATTGATGATATCGAGTATCAAATACATAAAAAGCGTGTTTATTATACTGCTATTATTACAGGTGAAACCGTACTCAACAAATTTAAAAGCCCAGAACAACAAGGTTTTACAATCAAGTTTAAAACCGCAGATTATGACTATGAACGTAATCAATGGTTCGGAATGGTTGCAGCTTTGAAAGAGCCAGCAAAATACGCCAATAAATCATTAACAGAAATGCTTTACGTTATCGCCTCCAATTCTAAAGGCGGTGTAATTTATGAAGAAAGTGCCGTTGAAGATCCAGTAAGGTTCGAGCAACAATGGGCAACCACAAAAGCGGCTGTCAGGGTGGCAGATGGGGCGGTATCGGGCGGTAGAATACAGCCTAAAGCCGTTGCATCATTGCCAAGCGGTTACGAAAATATTTACAATGCGTCAAATGATTCACTTGGAGAAGTAACAGGAATTAGCAAAGAGTTTTTAGGAAATTCGCAAGCCTCACAAGTTAGTGGATTGTTAGAAGCGCAACGGATCAATCAAACAGTGAGTACACTAGCAACCTATTTCGATAGTATTGCACTATATCAAAAAGAACATGCACGTTACATGATAACGCTCATACGTGCTATTGCTGAAAACTCACAAGGTAGATTGTTCAAAATTATTGGTCGGGATGGAGCAATTAACTACGATGAAATTTCATCACAAAAACTTGCCGAAGAATATGACGTTGATATTCAGGAAGCGCCAAGCACACCAACACAAAAACAACAAACACTAGAAACCATGATAACAATGGCACGTGAAGTTGCACAGCTTGGACAAAATATTTATCCGTTTATTGTGCCTTATTTCAATATCAAGCAAGAAGATAAAATTAAATTGATTGAGGCTATGACCCCTAAAGGCGCAACACCTGAACAAATAGCGGAAGAACAAAGAAGCAATCAGATTATACAAGAAGCGGCTCTCGCAAATATTGCAAAAGAGAAAAGCGCGGCACTTTATAACGAGGCAAAAGCGCAAAAAACTATTGTTGAAATTGATAAAACAGAAAGTGAAGCGGATAACACAAGAGCCAACACGCTTAAAACATTATCAGAAGCGGAACAAAAAGACATTGAAAACGCTGTAATACAACAAAGAGGCGTAACTGGGGTTGATCTTGTGATATGACCAATATTGCAAAAATGCGGATAAAAATAAAAGAAATGGAAAAATCAGTTGACCAACTGAAAACAGAATTTAACAATCTAGTAGAAAAGGTTTTAAACGAAAAGTATTCAACCCCTTTTAAAATTAAGGAGACTAAAAACGATGAGTATTCACGAAACAGAAAAGGAAGCACTTGAGGAGTTAAAAAAACTACAGCAAGGGCAAGAACAAGAAACAACACCAACAGAAAATTTGTTGCAAGAATCACAACAAGAACTAAATTTAGCAGACGATGAGCAAGGGGAACCATCTGGGGAGGTGGAGAACCAACAAGAAGTAGTGGAGCAAGAGCAATTAGAAGGAGAGCAAGAGCAAGAACGGCAAGAAGAAGAAGAAACAGAAGAAGAACCAAAAACACCAGCAGGATTGCGCCATAAATTAAAGCGTGAAAAAGAAGAAAGAAAAAGGGCAGAAAGTGAAGCGCAGGAACTAAGAGAACGCATTGCCAGATTAGAAGGCATGCAAGAGGCAAGTCAAATAGCGCAAACAACACAACAAACAGAGCCACAAGAAGAAATACCTGACCCAGATATTGACCCAGACGGATACACACAATATCAAATTAAGCAATTACAAGCAAAGCAGCAAGAATATGAAGACCAAGCCGCACGCCTTAAAGCAGAGCGTCAATGGGATGCAATGGAACGTGAATATAGCTTGTCAAATCCAGATTACGAAAACGCTAAAAAATATTTAATAAACCAAGAAATCCAAAAAATAAAAAAACAATATCCACATGCTACCGATATGCAAATAATGCAACATATAAAAGAACAAGAATATCTTGTGGTGGGAAGTGCAGCACGAGCAGGTCAAGACCCTTTAAAATATATAGAGTTTTTAGCTTTTGAAAATGGCTATCGTGGCGAAAATGTAAAAGCTGAAAAAAAACCTATAGAGCAAAAACCAAACATTGCAGCCATTAATAGAAATCAACGCAAGCATGATTCTATTATAGGTGGATCAAGTGCAGGTTCTCAAGATGGCAAGCCAACACCAGAACAAATTTTAAACATGTCATTCAAAGAGCTAGAAAAAAACAGAGCTGCAATTGATGATTATGTAAAAAAAATAAGGATAGGTTAACTTGACATAACCCCCTTGTTATGAGAATATTTTAAGACAAGACGCATATCGTTCTCGCTTTGCTAGGCTGTAATTAGCTTTGTGTCTTATCATATTATCCTTCGCCGTCGCCGGGCTGTAATCGGGCTGTAACTTGGATAATTAACAATCAAATTTTTGTTAATTTTTTTATAGGAGCAGCTTGTAATGGCTACTACTCAAATGACGACCGACAATGCGTTGACGGTCAAACTATGGGCAAAACTTGGTTTTGTCGATATGTACAAAAACACTGCGTTTGGTCGTATGGCTCAACGTGGAACTATTAGAAAAGCAGATGAACTTTCTCGCGCTATGGCTGGTGATGAAGTTACTTTCAATTTCACTGGCATTTTAACTGGTATTGGTACTGGTGAAGGTGGCACGCAACAAGGCAATGAGGAAGCACTTGATAATCAAGCTTTCACAATGAAATTCAATGTATTCCGTCACGCAGTTAGCTCACCAAATGACGGTACTACAATTGAAGGTGTGCGTTCAATGATTAACTTTGAGGATCGTGCAAGGGAATTATTGCCAGCTTTCCATGCTTCGCGTCTTGATGCATCTGTTTTCAATCAGTTAGCTGGTGTTGACTCAACTACAATTATTACCGATGGAACTGTTTATTCAGGATCAGACAAGCAATATGTTCAGGGTTTAAACGCTGTCAATGCACCAACCGCTAATCGCATAATCCGTGCTGGTGGCGCACCTACAGACGAAGCTTTAACCTCTGCAGATACATTCACACTTGATTTAGTTGATGCCGCTTTAGAGCAATTATTGCGTACATATCCGTATGCTGGATCAATTGATGATGAGTTTGATCTATATATTTCTTATGAACAAGAAACAGATTTAAAACGTGATACGTCTGGTAAAATTACATGGTATGGTAACTATTTAAGTGGCCTTGCTGGTGGCATGATTGCAGACAATCCAATTATGACTGGTAGCGAGTACGGTACTAAGCCAATTGGAAAATATGCTAATGTTAACATCATTCCTTGTTCACGTGTTGCAACAGGTGTAGACAGCGTTACCAATGCTGCTATTCCAACTGTGAAACGTGCGGTTCTTTGTGGTAAAAACGCTTTAGCGTTCGCATCTAAATTCGGTGGTGACCTTAAAGACGGTAAAGCTGATGATCGTGGCAATGTTCCAATGATTTTCGAGACAGAACTTTCAGACTATAACTACATTAAAGGCATTGAAGCACGCATGATTTACGGTGTAAAAAAGATGCAATTTGATAGTGAAGATTATGGTTCTTCTGTTATTTCAACTTATGCCGCTGCGCATACTTCATAAGGAGATAAAAACATGACTACACCAAATATCTACGCAAACGGTGAAGGCGAAAATAGCTATCTAAACGTACCAGGTTCACAAGGAATCGGGCCCCGTTCAGTGGTTAGAACTGCTTTTATCCCTTCCGGTTCAGACGGTATTGTTGGCTTAGTACCTTTTAACAAAGGCGCAATTGTTGATTATGGCAGTGCGCTTGCTTCTGATGCTTTAGGTGGTACGGCTTTTCTTGATTGGGGCGTTATCTATGATGATGACTTCAATTTTCCAGATGAGCCAGGCATTTTTGCTCAAGCTGATTCAACGTATCAAACTGGGGCTGTTTTGCGTCCTAGTATTGCTACTGGTGCAACGTTTGTTGCACAAGCGAACGGTTTTGTAGCTGTTATCCTTTCAGGAGGCACTACGGCAACAGACGGAAATATTACTTTCAACGGAACTATTTCGTATCAGGGGTAATATGACGACGTTATCTGAGCTGCGTAATTTGATTGCTAATAAACTTGCGGATGGCAATCTGATTGACCCCTCCGCAGCTCAGATTGACGACCAAATAAATTCAACCATTGAATATTATGGCGTTGATGAATTTTGGTTTTCAGAAAACATAGTGACACTTGTTACAATACAAGGTGACCCAATATTGCAAGGAATACCACTTGATTTTAGACAGGAAATCATGCCAAACGGCTTAACTGTTATTGAATCACAAGTGCCTTATCCATTAAAAAAACTTACACCATTACAATATGAATCTGCATTTTTACAAAATGCTACTGGTTTGCCTCGTTACTATACTTATCGCAATGGTCGTTTTGAATTATTCTATACACCAGATAAGGAATACGAAGTTAAATTATATTATCGCAAAAAATACCCACCGCTTGAAAATGATAATGATAGCAATGATTTTACAGAAAACGCTTCACGGCTAATAGAATATAAAACGATAGCAGATTTATTAAGAGATTATAGAGATGATAACCAACGTGCAGCTATATACGATGTGCGTGTTGCAGACGAATATAAAAAGATAAAACGTGAGACCGTAAACAGATCTACCACGGGATATTTAACAACGGAAAATATCGTTGATGGTGATCGTAACAATTATTTTTATTATTATTAAAAAGTTACTAAAAATGACAGAAATCCCTATTCCAAATCATGTAAGACGATTAAACCCATTATCTAGTTTGGTTGGTGAGGATAATTTTTTAATTGAAACAAATGGCATATTAAAAAAAGTAACGGCCACAGATGCAAAGCCTTTTTTTGATAGCGGTGGTGGTGGTGGCACTAATTTAGGTTATACAGCAACTCCTACAGATGGAACGGTAACAAGTGACACTGGAACCGATGCAACGTTACCAGCAGGAAGTACAATTAATGCAAGCTTATTATTGCCAGGCGATAAGACTAAGCTAGATGGTATCCCAGCAAACGCTATTAATGCCGCTAACCTTGGCTATACAGCATCAGCTGTAGACGGCACTGTTACAAGTGACGTAGGAACGGACGCAACAATACCAGCAGGAAGTACAACAAATGCAAGCTTAATGTTGCCAGCCGACAAAACAAAATTAGACGGTATAAGTCCAGGAGCAACTCCACCATCAACAGGGGTTTTGTCTTATAATATTACAGATTTTAACAACAGTATAGCGCCTTATGGATCAGCAGCTGTAGCAAGCAACGGAACTTTTAACACGTCTTTTGCTTTGCCTAGTGATTTTGCCTCAATCAATACATTACAATTGATTATTATACCTGCTTTTACAGGCGTTGCTGTTGATATTGATGTGACTATTAATAGCCACCTTAGCGGACAATTATACACTTTAAATAGCGTAGCGGATACGACTACGACATACAGTTTTACAGCTAATACAGGTTATGAAATAGATTTAACGCTATTGTTTGCGCTTTTGCCACTAGCAGCGCAAGTGCCAGGTTCAAGAATTGGTATTGAGTTGGATCATAATGGCATTGGTGGAACTTTAAACTACATTGCGGTAACAGGTGAATATACAAGGTCATAATGGCAAATTTTACATATAGCACATTACAAATCGGATCAATGACGCTTCATGTTTATGAAGGTGATTCTTATCGTGGTGGTAGTGAACAAGTATTTTATAATATTACTCCTCCTGGCATGACTTACGTTGAAAAATACAATCCTGGACAACCAGACGAGCGTGACATGGTATGGCCGTTATATTTAAAAACATATTCAGAATTTAAAACCATGTGGTTTTCTTCAATGATAGCTGGTCAAGTTATGAAAGTATATTATCAGGAAAAGTTAACAGAAACACAGTACGCAGCACTTAATGATGCGTATTTAACGCATAAAGCCCCAATACCAATTCCAGAAACAGCATAGGTAAATTATGCCATTAAAAAAAGGTAAGTCTAAAAAAGTAATATCGGAAAATATCCGCAAAGAAATGAAGGCGGGTAAACCACAAAAACAAGCGGTCGCAATTGCATTATCAACAGCAGCAAAAAAGAAAAGGTAAAACATGCCAAACTTAACAACAAATTATAATTTTAAATTACCTTTAGTAAATAGCTTGGTTGATGCAAATCAATGGGGTGATCAGCTTAATAGCAACTGGTCAAGCACTGATGATTTTTTACTGACGGCAACGAATGAATTATCAAATCAAATTAATGTTGGTGATTCCCCATATAACGTACAGGCAACAGATCAAAATAAAGTAATATTGGTGGATGCTAGCGGTGGAGATGTTACCGTTAATCTACTTGATCCTGTAAGTGCTGGTGATGGTTTTAAGGTATCTGTAAAAAAAGTAGATAGCACAGAAAACACAGTAACAATTGTTGGTAATATTGATGGCGTTGCATCGTCTGTTTTAGGCCGACCATTTAACGTTAACATGTTGGTTTCTGACGGAACGGCTGGTTATAATTCGCTTACAAGCAATCAAAGCACATTGTTAACTCCTAGTGTTGATATTGATTTTGCTGCCTCACCTTATACAGTTGATGGAAGTGACCAGAACAAAATCCTTTTGGTTGATGCTAGTGGCGGTGATGTTAACATTAATCTGAACACTTCAAGCAATGCTGGAAATGGTTTTGAGATTATCGTTAAAAAGATTGATGCTAGTGCTAATGTAGTTAACATTAATGCTGATGGTGCGGAAACAATTGACGGACAAAATGTCAGAACACTAGAAAGACAATATGAGTTAATCAATATTATTGCTGATGGTTTTAGCAACTGGAACTCCGCTATAATACTTGATTATCTTTCTACAGCCGATGTAGGCACTGACCCAAATGACATTGTTGCCCTTGATGGCTCTGGCAGATTGCCAGCGGTTGACGGTAGCCAATTAACAAACTTACCAGCAGCAACGCTTATTACACAAAATTTTACAAATGCTACAAATGTTGATTTTACTGACTTAGAAGTTTTTGGCCTAACATACAGAGATTTTCTTTTTTCGATAAATGTAACATTAACTTCAGGTCGTGAAGGTCTTTATTTTAGAACCAGCACCGATAATGGTATTACCTATGATTCAGGTAATAATAGTTATGGCAGCACTAATGACCCTGGAGTACTTTTGTCTTATGGATGGATTGGTGATCTGTTAGGATCTAACCCCTCAACAACCTATTGGTCTGTTATTTCTCGTTTGTTACAGCCTCGTTTACCTCAACAGTCTGTTATAGTGAACAAAGGTTTTACTAATAACCCTACGAGTCCTAGTAATATTGTAAAAGTTGATGATGCAGCTGCTAGAGTTTTAGCACAACAAATCACCGCTATAAGGTTTGGTTTTGATAGCAACTTTAATTCAAACACTGCAACAGGCTCAATCACAATGTACGGCTTTCCCAATTAGGAGGTAAATAAATGAAACAAGCAATTGATAAAAACGGCAAAAAAGTACAAGTACCACTAGATACACCAACAGCTTACAAAAATGGTGTTGCTTACTTGTTATCTAATGAGGAGTTAAAAGCTATTGAGGATGCAAAAAATAACGCTCCTATAGAATTGCTGGAAAACACACGCACACGTAAAAAACAAGAAGTAGAGAACGAGAAAAAGAAGCGCATTGAATCCGCAAAGGATCGTGACGAATACATGCAAGAAATTGTTGCGGTTATTGAGGAAATTATCGATCAGGCAAATATAAAACCAAACAATATCATCAATGCTTTATTTGCTACACGTGACAGCAAAGGAAACATTAAAAACAAAGCAACGGACATTTCCAATTCTATTGATACATTATCACAAGAAGAATTAGACAAACTTGATCTCACAAACGATGCTACATGGCAATAAAAAGGGAATAACCTTGAATGGCAATTATAAAAAGAAACATTACAGCCACCCCTGGTTTACAACCTTCGACTGACTCTACAACAACGTCAACCACACACTTTGTTGATGCTGATAAAATACGCTTTAGAGATGGCTTTCCTGAAAAAATCGGTGGTTATGTTCAAGTTTTAATTGATAATGATGATCCAATAAACGGCTGTATTCGTACGGTTTACAGTTACAATTTAGAAAATAATGTTCGCTATATTTTAGGTGGTGATACCTATCTTTATTATTTGTTTGCCTCACAACTTGTAAACATTACCCCTCTTGATACAGCAACTACAGCAATCCCAAATTCACTAAATAGTAATTATGGATTGTTGGTAAATGATGCTTTAATAACAATAAGCGGATCAACAACTATTACAGTTAATGACCCTGCAACTATTATTCATGCTGGTGATGTTATCGAACTTTCCGGGATAGTTGGATTTAATGGCGTACCAGCGGCAGAGCTAAATACAGCCCATCGTGTTGTTACAGTAGATGAAAATAGTTATGAATTTATAGTAACAACGGCAGCAACTTCAACAGGCAGTGGAGGCGGTGCAACTATAACGCAAGCAACTTCTATTATCACTGTTGACCAACCAGTACATGATTTTGTTAATGGCGAACGCATTAAAATAAATGGTGCTGTTAGCTTTGCAGGGATACCAGATGTTGCCATAAACAAAGAGCATATTATCAGGAATGTAACAACAAATACATATGATATTGTTGTTGCAACAATCGCAACTAGTAGCGTTACAAATGGCGGTGGAGCTGCAACAAATGTACAAGGGCAAATACCACAAGGGTTATGCGATGCAACGGCAGCACAAGGTTATGGTGCTGGCTTATATGGCATAGGCTTATACGGTGTGTCTAAAATATCAGAACAAGGAGAAATTGACGCTAGATCATGGATACTTGATCGATATGGTAATTCTGTTGTTATGAATCCAGGAGTGCAAACAGGTGTGTATATATGGGATAGTAACCCAGAAGAAGCCCCGATACTTTTACAAAACGCACCTACAGAAGTTAATTACGTTTTTGTAAGTAATGAAATAGTTGTTACATTGGGTGCCAGTGGCGTTGGTAATCGTATTCAATGGTCAGATCAAGGCAATCCTACTGAATGGACAGCACTAGCAACAAATCAAGCAGGACAAGACGACATTGAGCAAGCATCTACTTTCATTTCTCATATTAATTTAAAACGTATCAATTTACTTTTTACCAGTTCGCAAGTTTTCACATACCGATATATTGGCCGTCCTTTTGTTTGGGAAACACGGCTACTTGATGAAAAATCGGGAATTATAAGTAAAAACGCACGTGTGCAACATAACGGTGTTGCTTATTGGATGGGTACGGACAATTTTTATTATTATCGTTCAGGTAATGTTGAAATTATCCCCTCTAACACAACTAGCGAAACAACTATCAAAAAATATGTTTTTGATAATATTACAACATCACAAACCAGTAAAATATTTGCATGGTATAACCGTAATTTTAACGAGGTGTGGTGGCATTATCCAAGTGCAGGTAGTTTAGAATGTGATAAAGTTGTACGTCTAAATGTAAAAGATTTTACATGGACTTTTGACACGTTCGATAGATCGGCTGGTGAATATCCTACACAATTACAAGAATTTCCGTTTGTTGCACAAGCTTTCAGAGATGAATCATATAGCGTTATTTACGAGCATGAAAACGGAACGGATGCGAATGGAGAGCCATTATCATGGTATATCAAAACACCATTTTATGATACTGGTTTAGACACTGCAAACTTCTTAACAATAGAGCCTGACAGCTTACAAAATGGTTCTATCAATTGTACGATTGATGTCAAAAAATACCCACAAAGCACACAGATTTATGGAAGTAGAAGTTTTGATGTTGAGCCAGATACGGAAGTTGTGTCATATCGTCTTGATAATCGTTATGTGCAGTATACCTTAACTGGATCAAGTTTAGGTCAATTTTGGCGTTCGGGTATATGGAAAGAAACAGTGTCAAAGAGTGGTGGAAGATGACAACTACCCTATACCCAGATGTTTTATTTGATCGTGATATCATCCCAGCGTTACAAGAAATTGCACGAATCAGAGAAAACGAGGACGTATCGGAATTTGAAAACCTTAATAATCGTTTTGTTACTGGTCGAGGGCGTTTCAAACAACGTAGTGCGCCTACGGCTCCTAATGATGTTTTATCAACTGACAATTTAGGTGACATTTTAAATGATGATTTATACGAGTATAAACTATTAGAAATAGGGGGCGTTTTGTTATGGGATCGGAGGACGTTAAATACAACATGGTAAGTGCAAGACCTATTGATATGTCGATGGATTATGCTACACTGTGTTCGTGGTGGTTAAAACACGGGTCTCGCTCACCAAGACCCCAACACTACAGCAAGACGGGATTTATGGTGGAGGTAGAAGGTCAACAAATTTGTGCGGGCTTTCTCTATAGAACTGATGCAACTATATGTTTGTTCGAGTTCATGGTCTGCAATCCTGATGCCTCAAAAGACAAAAGAAAGATCGGTCTTGAATATCTTATAGAAACCATCAAAGAAAAAGCAAAAGAGCTAGGATATGATTTAATTTATATCTCTATAGCGTCAAAGCCATTTATAAAAAAATTGGAAAACGCTGGCTTTATAACTTTAGAACGAAATCAAGTGCATATGTTGTGTGAGGTATAATCATGGGAAAAATGTTTGGTAAAGTTTTAGGTGCAGGTCTTGGAGTAGGTAGTTTGTTTGGCAACGATCCAAAACCTGCTACTACGGTTAAAGAAGCACCGACAAAGTTTGAAACTTTGCCAGGTTTTGCACAAGAGGGTTTTAAAACTACTATCGGTAGAGGTCAGGAGTTTTTAGGCAGGCCAGAACTATTTGCACCTGCACCACTCACAGAACAACAGCAAATGGCCTTACAGACGCTTGCAAGTGGTTTAGCACCCCTAACCCCAGAAGCATTCCAAACAGGCCTTAGAACCTTTCAGGATCCCTTTGAGGAGCAAGTTGTACAAGGAGCTATCAGAGATATTAGAGAAGGAACGCTAGGAGAGTTAAGCGACATTGGAGCAAGAGCAGGGCAATTCGGTGCTTTTGGCGGTCAAAGACAAGCGTTATTGGAATCTGATGCATTGCGTAGAATGGGGCAACAAATTGGTGATGTATCAGGACGTTTACGCTCGTTTGGCTTCCAACAGGCAGCTGAAAAAACACTCGGCGATATTGCACGGCAGCGTCAAACCGCTGCTACATTATTTCCATTAGCAGAAACGCAACGTGGAATACAACAACAAGCTATACAAGTCCCATTAAGACAAACAGAATTTTTACAAAATTTATTAACGGGGATACCTTTTGGTGGTGGTACAGAAAGAGAAACAGAAACCGCAGCAGCCCCAACTGACACGGAGCAAATCGGACAAGCTTTACAAATAGCCGCATCTGCTGCTGCTTTGTTTGGAGGATCGGATAAACGCCTGAAAAAAGATATTGTCTATGTTGGTAAAAAGAACGGCTACAAACTTTATGACTTTGTTTACAAGTTTGCACCTACAATTAAATACCGTGGGGTAATGGCGCAAGATATTCTTAAAGTAAAACCTGACGCTATCAAGTCTTTGTTTGGCTTCTTAGCGGTTGATTATAACAAACTAGGCTTAACAATGGAGCGTGTATAATGAAAAGTCTTTTCCAGGCGCCACAAGGCAGTCCATTTCAAAGTTTATCGTTTCCAGAACGTTTGTCATTGCTAGGTAGTGCTTTTCGTGGAGATACACAGCCAATGCAACAAGCAGCGCAACGTGGAAGGCAATTACAAGCTTTAGAAGCAGAACGCGCAAGGCAATTACAAGCAGCAGAAGCAGAACGCGCACAAAGACAAGAATTAGGGCGCATTCTTTCTGGCCAACAAACTCCTGCTTTTCTTCGTCCTGGTGGTGCGGAATATGACCCACAACAATACCAGCAAGG
>Ga0209536_100008721_pt1 | contig 15177 bp, 8 predicted proteins | sample DeeMarSeWOR28_12_FD_187461 | JGI IMG/M metagenome (GOLD analysis project Ga0209536, IMG submission 187461) | Marine sediment microbial communities from White Oak River estuary, North Carolina - WOR-2-8_12 (SPAdes) (version 2) | ecosystem: Environmental > Aquatic > Marine > Intertidal zone >...
TCTCAAAACCCTTGGAGGCCTTGCCAGGCGCTTCCAGGTAAAAGGGGAAGAGGGCGATGTTCTCTTGGTGGATGATTATGGACATCACCCCACAGAGATCACCGCTGTCCTGGAAACGGCTAAGCAGTGTTGGCCCGAAAAACGCCTCGTTGTGGTATTTCAGCCCCACAGGTACACGCGCACAAAGGCGCTGTACGACCGTTTTACCATTTGCTTTAACCAGGCCGACCTGCTCCTTGTGGCTCCCATATACCCGGCCGGGGAGAGCCCCTTAGAAGGGGTGGATGCGGAATGGCTTTGCCAGGGGATAAAGGAACATGGCCACAGGGAGGTCAGCTTGTGTCGTCACCAGAATGAGATTTTGAAGGTCATTTTGGGTCTTATCAAGCCGGGCGATCTGGTCATGACACTTGGGGCAGGAGATATCTATAAGGTGGGTGAGGAGCTGCTGAAAAGTCTAAAGGCCTAAGGTTCAGGGCGCAAGGTCCTTGGATCAAATTCCTCTGCCTTGTGCCTGACGCCTTTGGTCTTAAAGAGCATGGATGAGAGACAGAGAAGAGAATTGATTGAAATGATGGGGGAGACCGTTCAGTTGGATCGTGCCATGAGCGAGCACACCACCTTCCGCATTGGAGGCAAGGCGGACGCGGTCTGCTTCGTCGAGGAACTTGGAGAACTCCAAAGGCTGTTCTCCTACATCAACAAGGAAAACATCCCTTACCTGATGGTTGGTGGAGGCAGCAATTTGCTGGTGAGAGATGGGGGGTTCAAGGGAGTCGTCATCATCATGAGGGAGCAACTGGCCGGCATTGAGCAGCATGAAAAAAATGAAGAGATCCTGGTGGCGGGAGGAGGCCTGCGGCTCAGCGATCTCGTGAGGTATTGCAGCCAGAAAGGATTGGGAGGGCTGGAATTCCTCGCAGGCATACCCGGGACTGTGGGTGGAGCCGTGATCATGAACGCCGGGGCATTTGGAAAAGATATGGGCACCGTAGTCCAGAGCATTGAAATGCTGAGCCCTCAAGGAGAACTCATATCAAGCGATGGACCAGATTTGGTCTTTTCATACAGGGCCTCATCCCTTCAGGAAGGGACCCTCGTGATCAGCGCCAGCCTGCAATGCACTCGGGAGACGCCGCAGGTCGTCTCAAAACGGGTGGCAGAGTACCTGGCAAGACGAAAGGCCACCCAACCTCTGGAATATCCCAGTGCGGGTTCTGTTTTCAAGAATCCCCCTGGTGATTATGCAGGAAGGCTCATCGAAGAGACAGGGTTGAAGGGAAAGAAGATCGGGGGCGCCATGATTTCACCCAAACATGCAAATTACATCGTGAACACAGGAGGCGCAAGGGCAGAAGATGTCCTGGCCCTCATGGAAATGGCAAAGGAGAAAGTAAGGGGAAAAACAGGCATAGAACTGGAACCTGAGATAAGGGTGGTGGGTGACTAGACGAGGAGGCAACGGGCAACTTGCACCAGTAGCGGACATGGCGAAAAAATCCAGAAAAAGGAAATCTGTATTAAATAGACAGGCCGTCAAAAAGAGGAAGCCAAAGGCCTCTTCCAAGACGTGGCGGGCAACACGTTTCCTCTTTTCCTACTCTTTTAAGTTCTCCTGTCTGCTGGCAGGACTGGTTCTCATAAGTCTTTCCTTTCTGTATCTGTATGAAAACCTGCTCACGTCCCCTTACGTTCGACTCGAGCGGGTTGTTGTTAACGGGGTAGATGAAAAGCTCAAGCATGCCCTGCTGAAAATGTCTGAGCTAAAATCTGATACCAGTTTATTGTCAGTCCGTTTGGATGAACTGAAACAGAGGATAGAAAAGCACCCCTGGATCAGATCGGTCAATCTTGAAAAACGTTTTCCCCATACCTTGGTCATTGAGGCGGAAAAGGAGGAACCTTGTGCAATCGTTGTCATGAATGACCTCCACTACATGAATCGATGGGGAAAACTTTTCAGGAGAGTGGATAAGAACGCCAGCATGGATTTTCCCTTGGTCAGCGGTATAACCACGACCGAGAGTGATGGGGAGAAGCAACTGCAATTGGCAGCCAGTGTGTTGAGGCTTCTGGAAGAGGAAGAGGGTCTATGGTCTCATTCTCAGGTCTCTGAAGTCCATGTGGAAAAGACGGGGCATATTTCCCTCTACTTTCTCTCCTTGCCCGCGGTCATTGAATTTGAGGGGACTGAATTGGAGAGAAGAATGGGGGATTTGAAACGGCTTGTCAAACATCTCAAAGAGACCGGTCGCATTCATATGGTGGAACGCATAAATCTAAATTTCAGGGAGGGCGCCGTAGTCTCATACAAAAACGATGGCGTTGTCAGTTGATGGGTAAAACGTCGGTTCTCTTTTTTTTCGAGACGCCTTACTGACTAATTTTAACTGACCTTCGTTTTAAGGAGCTAGAATCATGGCGGGAGAAATCATTGTAGGCTTGGATATCGGAACAACAAAGATATGTGCTGTGGTGGGTGAACTCCAGCCTGATGGGATCGAAATCATCGGTATTGGCAGTCACCCTTCTGAAGGCCTCAGAAAGGGGGTGGTGATTAACATCGAAAGAACGGTCAATTCCATAAAGGAGGCCATAGAAGAAGCAGAGACCATGGCAGGTTGCGAGATAAGCTCTATTTATGCCGGCATAGCCGGCGGACACATCAAGGGATTCAATAGCCATGGCGTTATCGCCCTCAAGGAAAGGGAGGTTACCAAGAATGATATCGACAGGGTGATCGAAGCGGCCAGCGCTGTGGCCATCCCTATGGACCGTGAGGTGATCCACATTTTGACGCAGGAGTATATCATTGATGAACAGGACGGCATCTCTGATCCCCTCGGCATGTCCGGGGTTCGTATGGAGGCAAAGATCCATATTGTCACCGGTGCGGTCACGTCAGCACAGAACATCATCAAGTGTGCCAACAGGGCCGGCCTTGATGTGTGTGACATTGTGCTCGAATCCCTGGCATCCAGTGAAGCGGTACTCTCTGATGAAGAAAGAAACCTGGGCGTGGCCTTGATCGACTTTGGAGGCGGAACAACAGACATGGCCGTCTTTTCACGGGGTTCCATCAAACACACTTCTGTCCTAACCCTGGGAGGAGACAATCTCACCTATGACATTGCCATAGGGCTTAGAACACCGAGAATCGAGGCGGAAAAGATAAAAATAAAGTACGGATGTGGCATGTCCTCTATGATCGGGAAAGATGAGACGCTTGAGGTACCCGGCGTGGGAGGCAGAAAACCAAGGGTCCTATCAAGGCAGGTCCTGGGGGAGATTCTGGAGCCACGGGTAGAAGAGATATTTACCCTTATACATAATGATTTACTCCGATCAGGCTATGATGAACTGATCAACTCTGGCGTGGTGATCACCGGGGGGTCCGCAGAACTCCCCGGGGTTACAGAGATGGCTGAACAGGTATTCAATGCCCCTTCACGGACAGGCTATCCCGTGGGGATCCGCGGCCTCGTGGAGGTGGTGAGCAAACCCATGTATGCAACGGCAGTAGGGCTTGTCCTCTATGGAGCCAAGAGAAACCAGGAGGGCAAGAGATTCAGGATAAGGGATACGAACATCTTTGGCCGAGTCATGGAGAGGATGAAACGCTGGTTCAAGGATGTTATTTAACTGCCTGGTAGCCCATTGGCCCGTTTGGGCGGTCAGGCCAAACCTATTTTAGGAGGGACACCTATGAAGATCGCATTTGTTGAGGAAAAAGAAAAAGGTAAAAGGTACAATGCCAAGATAAGGGTCATTGGCGTTGGGGGAGCAGGCGGTAATGCCATAAACAACATGATCGCCGCCAAGCTCCAAGGGGTTGAATTTGTGGCAGCCAACACGGACAGCCAGAACCTTGAGCGCTCTTCCAGCACAAAGAAGATACAGCTCGGCGCATCCATAACCAGAGGGCTGGGAGCAGGCGCTGATCCGGAAGTTGGCCGCTTGTCAGCCGAAGAATGCATTGACGAGATCAGAGAGACCATCGAAGGATCTGATATGATCTTTGTCACGGCAGGCATGGGCGGAGGGACGGGAACGGGTGCCTCCCCGGTCGTGGCCCGTGAGGCAAGGGACATGGGCGCTCTCACCGTGGCCGTTGTGACCAAGCCCTTCAAATTTGAGGGTGAAAAGAGGATGAGCAGGGCGTTGGAAGGGATACAGGAGCTGAAAAAAGAAGTGGACACCCTGATTATCATTCCCAATGAGCGTCTGAAGACCATCGCAGACAAAAACACGCCCTTCAAAGACCTTATCACCCGGGCCGATGATGTGCTCCTTCATGCGGTCAAAGGAATTTCTGACCTGATTATGAGTAGTGGTTTTATTAATCTGGATTTTGCAGACGTGAAACGGGTGATGGAGCAGATGGGAACCGCCATTATGGGTACTGGAAGGGCAAGTGGCGAGAACCGGGCCGCCGAAGCGGCGCAGCAGGCCATCAATAGTCCCCTTCTTGAAGACGTGTCCATAAGTGGTGCGAGGGGTCTGCTTATGAACGTCACCGGACCTCCGGACATGACCATGGAAGAGATCGATGAGGCCTCTAGCTACATCAAACAAGAGGTGCACGAAGACGCTGACATCTTCTGGGGCGTGGTATTCGACGAGTCCCTTACGGATGAGATCCAGATAACGGTCATTGCCACGGGCATTGAAAAGGAGCATTACGATAAGGTGGTCAGACTGAGGGATGTGACCCCGGAAGATGCAGATGACGCGTGGACAGTTAAGCTGAACGGAGAGGTCCTTGAAACTCCCACTTTCCAGAGGGCGGAGGAGGAGCTACCTCCAGCGGTTAGAGAAGAATTGAATTACAAGAAAAAGGGTCTCCTCAAAAGGACCTTCTTTAAGGATAGTCTCGATTATCCAACCTTCCTCAGGGCTAAGGCCGATTGATTTAGAGGGTGTGATGACGTTTCCACCAATGGCAAGGAACAAGGAGATCTTTTGAAGCATACGATCGACGCCACAGGTGGAAGGGAGTTGATTTGTGCTCACCATATTCTTTTGTGCTTACTGCTCTTTACACACTGTTTACATTATTTGTGGAGCTAAGCTCGTGTCGGACAAGATCGTTTCCCTGTACCGGGCCAGATTGGCCAGGGAAAAAGGAGTGATAAGAAAGGATTGGGGCGGAAAAATCTCCGTAGCCCTAGCCTACCCTAATCACTATCGTATCGGCATGTCCAATCTGGGGTTTCAGATCGTGTACCAACACTTGAACGCAAGAGAAGATGTGGTGGCCGAGCGTTTTTTCCTTCCCGATGACAGAGAAATGTCCCTCTATCTGGAATCGGGGAAGGACCTCCTCTCGATGGAATCCCAGTCTCCACTCCCGAGATTCCACCTCGTGGCCTTCTCCCTCTCCTTTGAGAATGATTATCCCAACATCCTGAAAATTCTTCAGCTGGGCAAAATCCCTCTCCTGTCCCATGAGAGGGACGATTCCCATCCTATTATAATGGCCGGGGGGATCACCACCATTATGAACCCAGAGCCCTTAAGCCCCTTCTTCGACCTTTTCCTATTGGGAGAAGTAGAGGCAAGCCTTGAGGCGTTCATGGCTCTATTCATAGATATCATGCACACCCTGGAGAGCAAGCAAAAAGCCTTAAAGACGCTTGCGCAAAACCTGGATTCCCTCTATGTCCCTTCCCTTTATCACACGGAATACCACTCTAATGGGACCATTAAGTCCATGGAACCCGCCCATCCCAAGGTCCCTGCAAAGATAAAGGTGGCACGTCACCTCGATGAAGAGGCTCCAGTGGCCGTCTCTGGCATTTTGACACCGGATACGGAGTTCGCTGACAGGGTCCTCATTGAACTGGGCAGGGGTTGCGGACGGTCATGTCGGTTCTGCGCCGCAGGTTATGTTTACCGACCCCCAAGGGTGCACAATGAAGCCCAGTTGCTCTCTCGTGTAGAAGAAGTCATGAAAGGACACGCCCATGTGGGTCTGGTTAGTGCGTCCGTCTCAGATACGCCAGGCATAGCACATATCACAGGGCAGATCGTAGAGAAAGGGGGGCGTTTTTCCGTCTCCTCATTGCGGGCCGATTCATTGACCGAAGAGCTACTTGACCACTTGAAGAGCGTGGGACAGAGGAGTGTGGCGATCGCCCCGGAGGCCGGTTCTGAAAGACTTCGCAGGGTGGTGAACAAACAACTGACGCAAGATCAAATCATCAGCGCGGTTCGACTTATCGCGCAAAAGGGCGACTTCACGCTCAGGCTCTATTTTTTGATCGGCCTTCCTACAGAAACCCACGAAGATGTGACCCAGATCTTAGATCTGGTCAAAACCATCAAGCATCATCTTGTTAAGGAATCCAGAACCCGTGGGAAAATCGGTCAAATTAAACTGAGCGTGAACTGTTTCGTCCCTAAACCATTCACACCCTTCCAGTGGTTTCCCATGGAAAACGTTTCCACCCTGAAAGAGAAGCAAAAATGGTTGAGAAAGGCCATGGGCAGGGAGGGAGGCGTTAAGGTAAATTTTGACGTGTCCAAATGGGCATACATTCAGACCCTGCTCTCCATGGGAGACAGGCGGGTTGGCGCCCTGCTTTTATCCTCCCACAAAAGAAATGGGGATTGGACCAAGACCTTTCGCTCTTCTAAACTCAATCCGGATTTTTTCGTCCACAGGAATAGGGAGACGGACGAAATCCTTCCCTGGGACTTTATTGATCACGGCATCCACAAAGAGTATTTGATCAAGGAATACAAACTCGCCCTAAAGGAAAAGGAATCCCAGGTGTGTCAGGTGGGATCATGTGATCGCTGTGGTGTGTGCAGCGTCTGACCATGAAACCCTCACTAATAATTCTCAACATTTTACTCCGCATCATTTACCCACCCCAACCACAAAAGAAGACATCTGGCCCTAAAGAGCATAAGAGTGCAATGTAAGTTATAACCTTTCGGGGTATGCCTCGGGCAAGGATTACAGTTTCTTGGAATACAGACTCGTTCCATATTTGATATGAGGCTGTCGGAAAACGCCCATTTGCCGCTTTACCCCCATCCCCTCTACCTCCTATCAGAAATCTGACAAAGCGAAGAAACGATTTTATGTGGACAAGGTTTTACTTGACATCACATAGGGAATTGTTTCATTATGGAGGTGAAAACTCCAAAAAGGAAGCAAAAATGGAAATTAAACCTCGATTTTTCCAGGACCCAAGTCAAAGTTTCTTTTTGTTTGGCCCTAGGGGTACCGGGAAAACCACATGGCTCAGACAGAAATTAGAGAACGCCATCTTTATTGATCTTTTGGATCCGGAGAGTTTTCGAATCTATTCCGCTAGACCGGAAAGGTTGCGAGAGGTTGTCGAAGGCCAAAGACCTGGCACCACGGTCGTGATAGATGAGATTCAAAAAGTGCCACAGCTTCTGGATGTGGTGCATCAGTTGATCGAACAAAAATCTGGATCGCGTTTCATACTCACAGGGTCCAGCGCCAGGAAACTGAAGCGCGCAGATGTGGATCTGCTGGCCGGCCGAGCTGTGGTTAAGACAATGCACCCGTTCATGGCTGCTGAGCTTGGCGAGGAGTTCAAATTAGAGAAAGCCCTTACGTTAGGCATGGTTCCGCTTGTGTTGGATGCTCCGAACCCAGAGGAGGCGCTTGGCGCTTATCTCGCCCTTTATCTCAGGGAAGAAGTCCAGATGGAAGGTCTCGTCCGCAATATTGGTTCCTTCAACAGATTCCTGGAATCCATTAGTTTCAGCCATGGAGCAAGCCTCAATGTTTCGGAGGTAGCACGGGACTGCCAGGTGGAGCGTAAGACCGTTGAGGGGTATATTTCAATACTTGAGGATCTGCTCCTCGCATTCCGCATAGCCATATTTACAAAACGTGCAAAAAGGCACCTGGCTTCGCATCCCAAATTTTACCTTTTTGATTCTGGAGTTTTCAGGTCGGTCCGTCCGGCAGGTCCCCTGGACGCCCCGCAGGAAGTGGAAGGAGGCGCATTAGAGGGACTTGTGGTGCAGCACCTTCGGGCATGGAATGCCTACAGCGGGGATCGTTGTCAGATATATTTCTGGCGGACCAAGTCAGGTAACGAGGTTGACCTTATTGTTTACGGTGAAAATACCTTTTGCGCGATAGAAGTGAAAAACGCGGCAAAAGTTCATGCCAAAATGCTCAAAGGACTACTCTCATTTAAAGAAGATTACCCCGAAGCAGAGACCTCTCTTCTATATCGCGGCAAGGAGCGCCTGAAGATAAAGGGCATATTGTGTCAGCCCGTGGAAGACTTCCTCAAGAACCTTCAGCCAGAGAGACCCATCCAGAACCAGATGAAACTCTGAAAATCATCAGCCTTTCTACTACCCGAGCAAATCTTCACTTTTACACAGCTCAGTATTCATGTTACTTGCCAACTTCGGAATCCGTCTGAATCGCAATTCATTGCAGTATTGATTTGGTAGTCGAAAGTTTTCGGCCTCTTAATAGGCAACAAGTACAGCAGTAATGGCTATCCATCGCAGAATGACCGGTGCAAGAACATATCGTTCAGGCCCCTAGGGTGAGGGTCAGCTGGTAATTTTGGCAAGGGTAGACTCAGCCTGTGATAGCCAAAAGCTCATGCCCATGGAACGGTATAGTTCTAGAGCTGCCGTAAGTTCGGCAAGTGCCTCCTCGCTGCTTTCTGTTTTGATATAGAGATCTCCTAGGCCCTCATGACAATGTGCAACGAGCGGGCGCATCGAAAGATTGGAGGCCTGTCCTAACGCACGCCGATACCATTCCTCTGCTTCTCCCAATCGACCTGCGTCGACGTTTATCCTAGCCATAGCAAGCATAGCCCAGGCCTCAAATCCTCGCTCTTCGCCTTCATCCGCGAGCCATAACGCATTCGACACAGTCTCAGTGGCCAATCCAATTTCTCCTACAGCACGGTAGGTGTCTCCCAACACAGTAAGTGGATGGACGGTCCATACACCACCTTCGAGATTTCCAGGTTTTGTCCCTTCCTCCAGCACGGTCAATGCACGCATCGGTTCATTGGCAAGGAGGTAAGCATAGCCGAGACTTCCCGCAGTATACGGATAAACGAACTGGACTTTGGAAACGCGACATAACTCGTGACCCTTCTCTAAAAGCAGTAAGACAGGTTCCACCTTCCCAAGGCGTAAATAGGCCATACCAAGTAACGAATAAGTAATGACCAGAGTGAAAGCGTTTTCAACCCGCTCGGCTATTTCCAGCGCCTCACGGCCAATCTCCTCAATTTTGTCAAAATTCCCGAGCTCAGCCATGCCAAGGGTAAGATTACTGCGTGCCCAAGCCCCTGGAAAACTGGTTAGACCGTGCTGCTGAAATGCAGCCTCTCCAGTGAGCCGCCTTCGAAGCTCTTGGTGGAATTCTACCTGTTTCTCATAATCCCCACTTGTGAAGTAATAGATTCCCAGGTGGAGGAAGGATGCGACTTGGGCTGAGAAATCCCCGGTTCTCTCAGCAAGAGTGAAAGCCTTTCCACCCAGTTGGATTGCTTTTCCAGTTTGATCGTGGATCCAGTGCAGAGAAGAAAGATAGCCCAAGACGTTGGAAAGCCTCGCATCATCATCGATTTCTCGGGCCAATGATTCCGCACCACGTACCCACTCGCCCCATTCCTCATGTCGTCCCAACGGAAGAAGTGCAGACCGCATGTTGAAGCGCAGGTCAATTTCCTCCTCAATCCGGACCCTTTCACGGGGTAATTTTTTAAGCGCGGTGAGGGCATCTTCAAAATACCTCTGCGCTTCCTGGTAAGCAGAATGGGAAAAAGCCTTTAGGCCTGCCTGCCTGCCGTATTTATATGCGCGTTGCCAGTCTTCTCCTTTCAGAGCATGATAAGCCAGGATCTCACATAACTCTTCCAGCCTCTCTGTGTAGATTTGTTCCAATGCCTTTCCTATATTTTCATGGATTTCCCTTCTCCTTTTTTGAAGTAGGCTGTTGTAGGCCACATCTTGAGTGAGCGCGTGCTTGAAGACATAATTTGATTGGGGATAAATTCCCCTCTCATAGAGAAGCTCTGAGTCCTTTAAAACCGAAAGGTGGGACAGTAATTCCTCTTCCGAGAGTTTGGTTACCTTCTGGATTAAATCATGGCTGAACTCCCTACCCGCAACTGAACCTGTCTGAAGTAAGGCCTTCGCTCCCTCAAGCAGGGTATCCATTCGAGCCATGATCACATCCTGGATCGTGGAAGGAACGGTCACGTCCCGGATTTCTTTAGCTAAACAGTATTTATTGTCTTTTTTCTCTATGATCCCTTGATATTTCAGGGAGCTTATAAGCTCTTCAATGAAAAAGGGGACCCCTTCCGTCTTTTCCAGTACCAGCTGTTCAAGGTTTTCATCAAGCTCCCCCGTGCCTAAGAGATGAGATACCATGGCAAGGCTCTCCCGGTTGGAAAGCCTGTTTAGGTTCAGCTGACTATGATATGATCTCGCACCCCAAGTGTGCACAAATTCAGGCCGGCAGGTAAATATCAAAAAGACTCGGGCACCTGAAATAGAATCCAATAGATCTTTCAAGCAGTCCTCAGAGCTCTTGTCAATCCAGTGAAGGTCCTCATAGGCCATGATCAGGGGCCGAATCTCCGATCCGTTCAAAACAATTCTTTTCAATCCCCCGAGGATGCGATTCTTCCTCGCCTCAGGGCTCAAAGGGATCTTGTCGATACCACTGTCCTTAACCGATAAGAGCTCCAGAAGATACGGAAGGGTTGAGGCTTCATCCGTTCCCAATGCTTCCAGGCCCCTTGTGACCCTCTCCCTGATCTCAAGATCCCCATCACCCTCTCTAATATCAAAGTTCTGTTTCAGGATATCAATGACTGGATGATATGAGACACCCCGGCTGTAAGAGAGGCACCTCCCCTCCAAAAAGGTCACATTTTCATTGGCAACTGCTTTTCTGAACTCATACAAGAGCCTGGATTTTCCGACCCCCGCCTCGGATATGATAGAGAATGCCTGTCCCCTGCCTACCTTACAACGCTCAAAACCATCTAACAGAAGCTCAAGCTCTCTCTCCCTTCCCACAAAAGGGGTCAAACCGCGCTCTGCACTGATGTCAAACCTGGTCCTTCTCGTGCTGGCGGCGATGACTCTGTATACTTTGACCGACGCTTCCTTGCCCTTGACCTTTTTTTCTCCCAAGGCCTCGAACCTAAAGAATCCCTCGGTTAGCTGAAAAGTGTCATCGGTTACGTAGGTGGTGCCCGGCTCTGCAAGGCCTTCTACTCTTGACGCAAGATTCACCGTATCGCCCACAGCCTTAAACTCCACTCTGAGGTCGTTGCCAAGAGTCCCCACTACTACCGGCCCAGTGTGAATACCCACTCTCATTTTGAGGGGGCGCGTACCCTCTCTTTCTTCTCTTATCTTGTCGCTGAATCTTGCCATTTCGCGGTGAATGGCCATCGCAGACCGGATCGCCCGCTGCGGGGCGTCCTCCAAGGCAATGGGGGCTCCAAAAAGGGCCAAAATGCCGTCACCAGTCATTTCGTTGACAGTGCCCTCATAGTCGTGGACTTTATGAATAAGGATCTCATAAATCTGGTCCATGATGCCGTAGGCTTCCTCAGGACCGAGTTTCTCGGTGAGGGCAGTATACCCCTCCATATCGCAGAACATCACCGTGACTTGTTTGCGTTCACCCTCTATCCTATCCCTTTGCGCCAGGATTTTTTCAGTAAGGCCTTTGGGAAGGTAACGTTGAATCTTGTCTATTTTCTGATCAAAGGAGAGGGTTCTAGATGGTGGTTCGGAGGAAAGGGTAAACTTGTGGCCGCATTCATCACAAAAGTTGGCTCCTGGTCTATTCGTGGTTCCGCAATCGGGACATGTGAATTCAAATTGATGACCACACTCACTGCAGAACTTGGCGCCTTCGCGATTCTCAAATTCGCAGGATGGGCACTTCATTCTTGATGCCCTCCAAACCTAAAGAAAGGTTGACATCAAAGATAAAAGGTCCTGGCAACGTTCTGTTTCCCACATTCATGCCAGCTCCTCCAGCAAGAGCTTGGCCTCTTGAAGTTCCGCGGTGTCGAATCCCTCGGTGAACCAGCCGTAGATCTCCGCTAGTAGCTGGTGGGCCTCTTCCCGCTTTCCCTGCTGTTGCCACAGCCGACTCAGGCTCATCGCGGCCCGCAGCTCGAAAGACTTTGCCTGCTGACGACGGGCAATGTGGAGAGCTTTCTGAAAACATTCCTCTGCTTCCCCCACCTTTTGCCCTTGCTGCATCAGCAAGAGCTCTCCTTCTTGCTTGTGCAGCTCTGCCTCCCAACAGCGCTCCCCAGTTTTATCTACCATCGCCAACGCTTCGACCAGCACCGTCAGTCCTTGTTCCGGCTGCCCTACTTTCCCATACGCCTCAGCCAGCAGGGAAAGAAATAAGGGTCGGTTTAATTCTGCTCCCGTGTCCCGGTGGGCGACGAGGCCCTGACGCATCTGGGCGATCCCCTCTGCTCCCTCTCCCTGCCCAGTAAGCGCCCAGCCTCGCAGGATCGTTCCAAAGGCCAACCAGAACGGGAAACCCTGCTCAGTCGATAAGGCTATCAGTTCCTCGGCGCGCTCCTGGGCCTCCTGCATCTCCCGGCGGAACTGATGGACTACAGCAGCCATAGTCAGAGCATATACCAGGCTGAAAGGGTGAGTAATTTCCTTGACCAAGGTCAGCGCTTCGTGGACGCTCTGCAGCGCCTGGACTGGATAGCCAAGCACCCATATGGGCCAGGCGGCAAGGGATCGGCACGCTACACCAGGGTCCTGTCCATACACAAAGGCATGGGAGCGATGCTGCTGGGGATCGTAGAGGGCTATCCCCTGTTCCAAGTGCGCTCGAGCTGGGGCCAGCTCTCCGAGCCAAAACATGGTTAGTCCCATCATCCGATGAGCCTCCAGGAGGAGCGCAGGATCTTCTGCGCGCTGGGCCAGGCTGAAAAGTTGCTCCGCCAGCTCACGTGTTGTCTGCAACTCCGCCCGAACCATATAAAACCGCCACAGCCCGTGCAGCACCGGAAAGAGCTGCGGGGTCTCTCCCACCTGCTGACAGAGCTCCCGGGCCCGGGCGTAGGCACGTTCCGTGTCAGGGGATGATTGGCCCTTGACAGCCATGAGCACCGGACCGAAAGTGATCTGCAGGTCCAGCTCCTGGCGGGCGCGCTCAACGGTGTCCGGCAGAGTCATGAGCACCTCCAGCCCCTTGGTGAGGTGATTGATCGCTTCCACATTCGCTGAGCGCTGGGTGGCGCGTTTGCCTGCCTGGTGCCAATAGCCAACGGCCTGCTCGTTCAGACCCGCCTCTGTATAGTGATGGGCTACCAGTTCCGGCTCGGCCTCGACCGTCTCGGGGAACTCCGCTTCCAACATCTGGGCAATCTGTTGGTGGTACTGCTGCCGAGTCCGCTTGAGCAACGAGGCATAGGCCGCGTCCTGGATAAGGGCGTGCTTAAACATGTATTTGGCGCGTGGCGGTCGACCGCGCTGATAGAGAAGTTCAGCACCCACCAACTGACCCAGCCTGTCCTGTAACGTGGACTCCTCCACAGCAGCCAGCGCCTTAACCATCTCGTACGCAAATTCCCGGCCCAGCACCGCCCCAAGCTGTGCCACCTCGCGCACCATGGGCAGGCGATCCAGCCTCGCCATCAGGGAATCCTGCAACGTGGCCGGGATCGCCGCGCCGGCTAATTCACCGGCCAGGGCGTAATGGTCTGCCTCCTCTTGAAGGAGGTCCGATTCCAGGAGCATCTTGGTCAACTCTTCCACATAGAGCGGTACACCATCCGTCCTGGCCACGATGTGCTGGACCACCTCGGCCGGGAGCGTCTTGCCGCCCCCCAGCTGTGTAATCATGGCCTCCACCTGGGGACGCTCGAGACGGTTGAGCGTGATAGGGGTCATATGGGAGCGGGTAGGCCAGGGTGGGACAAACTGCGGGCGGAAAATCGCCACAATCAGCATCGGGGCCGTAGGGACCTGCTCGACGAGTAGGCCATTCATCTCGACGGTAGAGGGGTCCGCCCAGTGGAGGTCTTCCCATACCACCAGCATTGGCTGACGTTCGGCCTCCTCCAGGAGCCAGGCCACCAGGGCATCCTGTGTCTGCTGCTTCTCTTGCTGGGGGGTCAGGCCCAGGGGGGGATAGCGTTCTTCGGGTAACGGCAGGGAGAACAGAGCAGCAAACAGCGGCACGATCTCCTTCAAGGGGAGGCTGGTGGTCCGGAGCGTCTCCTCCATTTTTTCAAGCTTCTCTTCGGGGGTATCCTCACGCTCCCAGCGCCATAACCGCTGCAAGTGGGTGATCACCGGGTAGAGCGCGCTGTTGGTGTGATAGGGGGAACAGTGGTAAGTGGCGCGCGTATACCCTTCTCTCCCTACATGTTCGCGCAATACCTCGGCCAAGGCTGATTTGCCGATACCCGGCTCACCATTGATGAGCACCACCTGGCCGAATCCCTCCTTACTCTGCTCCCAGCGCCGCAGCAACAGCCCTATTTCCTCGTCCCGTCCCACCAGGGCTGTTATGACGCCGGTTCCGACCTCCCCCTCATCGCTTTGTGTCACAATCGGGTTGAGAACTTGTGATACGGCTATTGGCTCCGGCACACCCTTCAGGAAATGGCTCCCCAACTCCTCCAGGGCAAACGCACCCTCCACAAGGCGCTTCGTCATCGCACTGATCACCACCGTGTCAGGCTCCGCGAGATCTTCAAGGCGGGCCGCAATATTGGGCGTCTCCCCCAAAGCCAATTGTTCATGCCGCCCTCCACCGCCCATTTCTCCTATTACGACCGGACCGGTGTGGATGCCAAGCCGTACAGCAAGCTGAACGCCATACTCGGACTCCAGGCGGAAATTCAGCGTCCCCACCGCCTCCACAATCCCCAGAGATGCGCGCACGGCACGGTGCGCATCGTCTTCGTGGGCTTGGGGGTAGCCAAAGTAAACCAGAAGCCCATCACCAAGATACTGCGCTATGTGCCCGTCAAAGCCCTGAATCACCTCAGCAGCCGTTCTTTGGTATGAGCGCACAACCTCCCGAAGGTCTTCGGGATCGAGCCGGGCGGACAGTTCGGTCGATCCAACCAGATCGCAAAACATCACGGTCAGTTGACGCCGTTCCGCTTCTCGTTCGCGGGAATCCGA
>Ga0209536_100008723_pt1 | contig 15175 bp, 23 predicted proteins | sample DeeMarSeWOR28_12_FD_187461 | JGI IMG/M metagenome (GOLD analysis project Ga0209536, IMG submission 187461) | Marine sediment microbial communities from White Oak River estuary, North Carolina - WOR-2-8_12 (SPAdes) (version 2) | ecosystem: Environmental > Aquatic > Marine > Intertidal zone >...
GTTAGCTGGAGCAGGGTCATTGGCTACCTTCTTTTTTGATTTTTTCTTGGATTTCTTTTTGGTCTTTTTGGCAACAGGCTTAGCCTCTACGGGCTTAGCTGGTTCTTCCTTGACAAGCTCGTAGCCATCGTGCTGCATCATCGCGTTTGTTTCTTTGTCGTCGAAGTCGATTATCACTCCGTTGTATTTGCATCTAAATTTCATTTTCTTCCCAATCCATAGAAAGTTGATGTATGGCCTGTTTGCGAGTGGTCAACGATATTCCAGTATTTCGAGAGTTCGTCGAACCACCACTCATGGGGCATGATTGTTAAGTGAAGCTTCTCCCCGATTCTCGCACCGAACTTGTCTTCCTTCAGGTGGATATGGAGATAACAATTCTCTGTCTGCATATTCTTCAATGTATCGTCGATATGCTCAGGCGGGATGTGTTCGAGAACATCACAGGAATAGGCCCAATCTGCGTAGAAGGGTTTCTCCCATAAACACGCTTGCTCGAACGGCACATCTGTCTCAAGCGCATTATCGACAATATCAACCCCGAGAACACTAAATCCTGCCTGCTGTAGCTTCTTTGTTGCCCTGCCGGTTCCACAACCGAAGTCAACAAGAGTCCCACGTTCAGGGTCTCTCTTGAGGAAGTCAGGCAGACATATCTCAGCAGGCGAGCAGACTCGGTAGTTCTTGTCTCGCCATGTCTTTTCGTACTTTCTTTTTTCTTCTTCCGTTGAGATCATTTATCGTTCCTTGCCTCGTATTCTTCCGGAGATTCGTCAAGATGATAGTGAGGAAGACCGCCTATCCATACATGACCAATCTTGTTTTCAGTCTCAAGGTCAACAATGTGCGGTTGATCCTGAAATTTCGACCTTATTTCCTCCTCTGTCTCAAGAAGCTCAAGGTCTGTCCATCTGTCAACGTAGTCAGCGATAATGCACTTAACGTCAAGTTTGTGTTTCTTGGCAAGCCATAGGCGGGACGTTCCGACTCTGCAAAACGTCCCCTGCTCTATGGAGTTGCAAAAGAGAGGATTCCGTATCCCCTCCTCTAAAATTGAAGCTTCCAGCTTGCTGTAAAATTCGTTCCTTCTTTCTAGTTTTCTTACCCATTCGACAGGCGGTTTGATGGGCCGAGACCCCCACTTGCCAATGGCCTTACCGTAAGCCGGATTCCCCACCAGCGCCACATCAGACAGAGATGACGCAGGCAGGGTTCCGAACCTTATTCGCACTAGATCACATCGTACGGCACAACTTTGACTCGCAGAGTACCAGCAGCAAGATCAGCACCAGTGGCGTCGCCCAATAGGGATACGGTCACGGTGTTAGCTGAACTCACTACGGCGCTCATAAGCAAGTCATCAGCAGCAGCGTCAGTCATAGTAGACATGGATGCAAATGCGAAATCTCCTACAACAGCGCCAGGAACCGTAACGGTAGTAGCAACGATAGTAGTCGTCACATTACCCGGATCCCAAGCAACTGAGGCAGACATTCCAGACATTCTACTCATGTTGTTCTCCTAAAAAGATGCCCCCCGAAGGGGGCGAATTACCTAATTGTGATTATTCTTCTTAGGCAGCAGGCACAATGAAGGAAACACCAGCATCGTTACGAAGCTCCGCTACACCGTAGATGCAGTCAGAGGTCATAAGGTCAGCCAGATATTCCTGCTTGTACTGGGTCTGAGAGCGAACAGCCATCTGCTCTGCGTAAGCAAGGGCAGACTTGTGGAAGATATGACCAGCGCGGTAAAGCGTGGAGAAATCGTCCGAGGCGAAGTTAGGGCAGTTGCTCGATACATAAACAGGCATACCGTAGATTTCACCGATACGACCATTGATGATCGGGTTGCCTTTGCCAGCCTGACCAGTAAACGCCTGCTCAGTGAAGCGAGGGAGACCCAAGAGGTCGGACTTACAGATCGGAGGGATAACCATTGCACGGTTTTCCATCGGAACGTCTGCATTGTCCAGCGTCAGGATCATGGCACGGATACCAGCGTCAGTGATGTCAGTACCGTTACCAGTCGTCGAATCATCAAACGCAGTAGAGCCGTCGCCGCCGATTACAGCGCCATCCCAGTTATCCGCACCGGCAGCAGTACCGCCTTGCAGGGTTTCAAACTGAGCGTGGAGGTCAGAATCGACCTGTTTTGCCAAAGCATAACCGGCGTCGTCAGTGTATGCACGGCGCAGAGAGCTAAGAGCCTGAACGTCTACAATGTCTTCAATGAAGACAGAGTATTCATAGTGCTTGTCCAGGTTAATAGTCGTCTTGGCATCTGCAACGGAGCGAGGGGATACGGTGTTTGAAGCCGTTTTCGCTGTGGCAGCGCCACGATCAAAGTTAGGGATGTAAAGAGCGTCGCCCTTCTTACCCTTGTGATTTACCTTAGTAACAAGATTAGCCAGAACAATGTTCGATTTGAATGAAGCAATAATTTCGTTGCTCCATAAATCAGGGATGTAACTGGCGGCAGTCGTTACGGTAGTATGAGTACCAATAGCCATTTGTTATTCTCCTACTTAACCCTCCCCTCTGCGTATGCAAGCAGGATCTCATCCTGCATTTGATCGTAGCGGTCGGGGTCTTGTATTTGTAGTTTTAGTAGATCCGCTCTGCGGAATATTTTTTTGGTTGCTGCCGAACCGGATGTTCCGGATTCAGACTTAACCGATTTAAGCGTTTCCTTTCTTTCGCTATCAAGCTTTTCAGCTTCGGTAGACTGGCGAGCCTTTGAGTCCTTAAACATACTCATCAACTCGTCGGCAATATCCACATCGAGATTTTGTGAAGCATCAAGATATAATTTTTGCCTTGCCTTTGAAGATTCAAGCCATTTAGAAAATTCTGGAGACTTGTCGATTTCCTCGTAGTCGTTGTGCCTTCGGAGAAGCTCAGAACGCGCAGACATCGCCTGCATTCTCTTTGCCTGCTCCTCAATGCTCTTTAGATACGAATTACTCTCGATCTCACGCTTAACAGCCGCGCTTGGGTCATCAAAAAAGTCAATTTCTTCTTCTTTGGGCCTTGCTTGGCTTTGTATGAGGGTATCCGCTAGTTGACGAATCTGACCAAGCTCCTGCCCCTGTTGGGACATTTTGCGCTCAAGATTCTGGTAAGAATCCCACAACTGGTCAGGGTTCATCCCCCGGAATTTTGCTTCAGACTGCTCTTGCTCTGCCTGTGTCTCCTGTAATTCGGATTCCAGGTTTGGAGCCTCGTCAGTTTCCTGCTGCACCTCATCATCAGTGGAGTCTTCCACCGTACTTTCCTCTAAATCGACAACTTTATGTGTCATTTCTTTCTCCTTTTTCGGGCTGGTCCCCTTTCGGGCGTTTTCCGATTATTATTCAGGTTCGCCGGAGCGTTTGCCTGCTTCTTCGTGCATCCTCGCCCACTTATCCGCAGCAGTTGGGAAACCCAGGTCTGCTCCGTTCAGGTGGAAGTTTGGCACGGATATGATTCGCCTTGCTTCCTTTTCACAGGATTTACAAGGCTGAATCGAATCTCTTTCGGCCACTTTCAGATAGTATTCTGAGATGTGCCCGTCTTCGCATTTAAACTCATACAGCATCGTTGCTCTCGATGGTCTGCTTTGTTATGTCTTCGAGATTAATCATCAGGCTGAGTGCGGCGACGAATCCTTTCCTCTGCCAAAATTCCTCTGCGCTCTGAGTTACCTCGATTGAATTGTTGCTCTCCTTCAGGACGCCCCACTCCTCGACTAGCTCTTTCCACCCATCGTGAGTAAACAGGTCCATCCGGCGCTCAAAAAATTCCTTATCAAATTCTTCCATTAGTTCACCATCATAAGTAATAGAATAGCTTCCTCATCATCAATTTCATTAATGATGTCCTGTATCTCCTTGCGAAGCCTTTCTTTTAGCTTTGACTTTCTTTTCTTCTCAACACGCGAAAGAGCATCAAGCAGGATTGACCTGATGCCTTCGTATTCAGCATTGAACCATTGTGATTCAAGGAGCGGGTTGATGTATTTTTTGGTCTTCTTCTTTTTCTTCGGGAACCCGTGCAACCGCTGATCTCTCTCAGCGAGAAGGTCTTTAATCAGGTTCTCAAGATCCTTGCTTAGCTTGTGATGCCTGTACTCACTGACGCCACCGCCTTTCTGACGAAGGATGACAACAGAAGAACCGCCCCACCAGTTTCCGGTGTAGGCGGTCCCGAACCATTGCCCAAACATTAGCTTACATCACGGGAAGAAACAGTACGGGTTCCGCCGGAATAAGCAGCGGCAACGCGAGTCTTCGTGCCGTTGATTGACTTAAACGCAGGCGAACCGCTCTCAAGCCCGGTTGCGTCACCTTGGGAGACGGCAGCGATAAGCCTGATAAGTTCTTCTGCCGAGTACCCGGCTTCGACGATGTGCTTCCACACCAGCGAGGCGGTGTCATCGTAGTCGAAGCTGGTCCATGACGTACTGTTGTCGGTGTAGGAAACGTCGCCGTGGACCTCCCACTCACCGGAGGTATTGGACGAGTCCAGAAACAGCTCCATGCCCTTGCCTGAAATGTGGACCGTTATATTCTGGGTGACGTTCTTGATCTGAAGGCGGCACTGGTGACCAAGGATGGAAATATTACCAGCCGTTCCATTCACATCGAGATCAATCAGGGCGTCAGTGGTACTAGAGCAGTTCACGAAATTGACCCGCTTGGTGTTGTCGGCCCGTAGCGTGATGTTCCCTTCAAGGTGGCATTCCTGAAATACGTTATCCGTGGTGGTGCAGCCTATTCCGGTTATCGTCCCGATAGAGCAATTCTCGGCGAAAATCGCGCCATTCATCCCACCCTCAATGTGCAGGTTATGATACGAGGTGTCACCCGTATCAGCACTGGTGAAGATAATATTGCTGGTTGATTTGTTGTCACCTATAAAGTTCCAGCCATCCAGAGAGGGTGATGCGCCAAGATTGGCGGTGCCCTTGATGTGAATGCTGCCGAATCCTCTTGAGGTGGCGATTGCCAGCGCATCGGTGATGTTGTTCACCGGCACCGAAGGTGTGCCAATAATACCGCCTGACGCAGTATATCCCGTACCAGAGACTCCATTTACCTCGTCATACCACACCTGCTGATCGAACAGACCGGACTCAAGGAAGGTCGGATTGATGAATCCAGTGGTGTTGTTGGTACCCACCGAGACAGTGTTCTTCACCTCGACATCGCGGAAGTTCGTGTTGCCGTTGATGATGTCCACCGAATACGAGCCATCCTCGAACTCGGCAGCATAATAGTTGTCGTTGATCTCAACGATTCTCGGTGTCGATGCGGTCGGCGAGATATTCGTGAAGATGATCGGGAACGGCAGGGACTCCTCAGAATCCGAATAATCCCGTAACAGTTGCCATAGATAGTCCACGGTGATCTGGTATCTCGTACCGGTAACGAGCGTCAGCTCTGACTGTGGAATCGTTATCAGGTATGGCGTGACACTGTAATCAACCGTGATTGCCATTATTCCTCCGTTGACCCACCGTTGAACCGCTGGGTCAGGAGCAGGTTGTACTTCTGCGTCAGGTCGGCGATTCGGAACTGCTGGTCGTTGATGATGCCGGTCATCGCCTTCCGGAACTCCTCAAATTCCTCGCGGAGAGCGGCGGTGCTGTTCACCGCACTCTGCGCGTTCCTTGTAGCGATCTTCTCGTGCATCTCTGCGATTTCTTTACTCATCACTCACCATGACCGCTGTTTTGTCGAACCCATCCACTGAATCGACCGAACCCACCAGAACGCCTTCTTGGTAGTAGGGTGCTGATGTTGACTTTCTTGCCCACCCGGTAACAGGCTGGTCGGTGGAATACACTCTCGACGTTGATACTTCACCGTTGACATCGGTCAGCCCATAGAGGGCGACAAACGTGGCCTTGATCGTTCCTGTCGGGGAAGAACCCGGTGTGCTGCCCATCGTGTAGGAGTAGCTGTTCGCACTGATATATGTGATCTGGAAAACACCATTGTTCGCTGCGAGCGAAGCCCCGGTGATCTGGACATAATCGTTCGAGGCCATCCCGTGAGCAGTATGCGTCACCGTTGCGGTCGTGCCGGAATTGGAGATAGTCACGGTCTCATCGTAAGGGAACGGTCCGGTTCCGTCAGACGCTCTCAACAGGACGCGAGCGTTCTGGATCGGCGTGCCGGATTTCGTGGTCGCTGTCGCCTTGACCGTTACTGGGTCGGGAATAATGTCCACTGTCGCCCCGTCGGTCTTGTAGGAGAACGTACCGCTACCGCCCACGATGTAGATGGTGACTGTCCCGCTGGTGCGCTTGATGTGCAGCACGGAGTCTGTGGCGGCGTCTGAGGCGTTGAATCCGCTGACGGTTACATTCCTCAGCGTCATCGTTGTCGGAGAAGTAGTACCGAACTCGATGGCGTGGTGGCTGTTCGTGCCCTTGGTGAAGGTCATGTTGTCCAGATAACCGTCTGGATCAGTAGCGACATCCCAGATCAGCCCGGAAGTGTCTGCTGCCACGGTCGGGGCCAGGATACTGCCACCCGTCAGATCAGCGCCGGGGGCTGTCACGGCATTACACCTGCGCCAGACACAATCCGTTACGGTCGCACCAGCGAGGAACGAGAATGTGTCCATATCCGTGAACTGGCAGCCGGTGAAGGTCACTGTCCCGGCAGTATGAACAAACACACCCCTCGCCCTCGTACCGAGCGCGGAGATCGAGATATTGTCCCAAGTGACAGAGGTGCTTGCGTTCAGGATTTCGATTCGGTTGAACCCGGTCGATACCGCATCATTCGTCAGGTTGTTCGCGCCCGATGGCCTGAAATAAAGGACCTTGTTCGAGTCAGAGAACGTACAGCTTGCACCGCTGGTGCCAATCGAGTGGAACCCCTGCATCAAATAGGAGCCGTTGCGAAGCTCCAGCAATCCCCATCGGCGTGTCGAGTCATTGGCATACGCCTCGGCACCGGAGAAGGTGCAGGCCGTTGCTGTGTACTCAAGGTCGCAACGGCCATACCGAACGGCGTCAATCGCTATCGGGTTGCCCTTGGTTGGGCCGGAGGTGCTCGGCAAATAACCGAGAATACCAACCCATCGCTCAGAGCCTGACGGAGAACCAGCAGTGGCGTCTGCCGTGGCTGTATTGGGATCAACGACATACGGTACCCACGAATCATAGGCAAGCGTGTCATTGCCACCGATGTAGAACTGGTCGTAATCACCACTTCCTGAACCGACAATCATCTGCAAGCCACCGGCTGACTTCGCGGCGAGAGAACCTGCCGCGTCGTACTTGCCGAACATGATAATCCCGCCATCGGTAGGAACCGTGAAGGTCGTCCCGAGGGCGTCCACAATGAAGCCCTTGGTGGCGTTGGTCCATGCCTGCTTACTTAGGCAGTCGGTACCCTGAATGAAGAAGTCAGTCTCGGGGTTACCTAGACCAGCACCGCCAGTACCAATCGCGGTGACAGTCGTCGATCCGGTCAGCCAGAATGTCGTTAGGTTGGTTGCGTATGTTGCCATTAAGCATCAACAGTTCTGATCGCCGTTACGCCACCACCCGTGGATGTCAGTTGTGAGGAGGTGATGTACTCCTTAATCGGGGAGCCACCGCCATCGCGCACCTTCACGACCAGATTGCGGGTCGCGTTAAATGTCGAGGTGAATGACTCGGTTGTGCTGCCTGCCAATTTATCGACGTAGCTGATCCAGACGTTCTTCGGCGTACCCGTACCGTCAGAGGTATCCGTTGAGAAGTCCTCTGCCGTGATGGTGTAGGTTGAGCCTGTCCAGCTTGTGTAGGCGCAGAGCTTATACTTGCCGTTGTCGCACTCCACTCGGATCGTGCCCGTCGCTGGGGTATCAGAGGGGATCGCAGAATCCACTACGATAGAGGTGACGGAGGCACCATTCAGGAGCGTGCTGTGCGTGTCTTGGTCGTATTCGATCTCCGGGTTGCCGTCAGAATCAACGGTGGTGCCATCACAAGGCCCGACGATGATGTAATCCTCCGACGCGACAAGGCCAGCGGCACTCCATGTGACATTGTTCGGTGGCGTGTAGGTAACGTCATCAAGGGCTTTCAGTCGGTCATTGGTCGATAGGTCGGCGTACTCGACACCGAAGCCGTAAGCACCAATCAACGCAGAGCCAGTGGACGATCCGCAGAACGGAGCGGAAATGGTGCGCTCCGTTGCGCCCGTTACCGTAGCGGAACCAGAGCCGGTAATGGTGCCGGAGGTCGGTGCGACACCGGTCAAGACCTGTATCCACATTTTCGTGCCAGCGGTAGTTGAGTCGATCGCCAACAGTTGCCCAGTACCACCTGTCCACGACACCGCTTCAGGCTCGACGAACGTACCTGATGGAGAAGAAATCCCAAGCTCATGGGTGATACCACGGAATAACTCACCATTCAGGCCATAGAGCGTTTCAGCCGAACCGTCGCGGGTCAGGTATTTCATGCGCTCGTAGAACTGGTTGATCGTGTACGAGTCCCTGTTCCACTCGGAATAGAAGTATTCGTCAGTGGTGTCGTTGTTCACGTCGATTGCCGCATACCCTTCGGTATTGGTAATCGTGGTCCACGTTGCGACAGTGCCCGATCCGGTAATGTTGTTCAGGTCACTCGTATCAGACAGCGCCAGTACGTTATTGCCGGATGCAGAGCCGTTGATCTTGAACTCTGAATAGGTGTTGCCAAAGGTGCGGCAAGTACCAACGATACGGCGACCGTCAATATCAGTACCAGCATTGATGGTCTTGATAAGGAAGCGATGCGAGATACCCGCAGCGGCACTGGCATTCAAACCACCACCGGCAGAGAGATTCCACCAGTCGTCCGTCAGGACTGCGCCGTTCTGGATAAGCTGGATATAAACGTCAGAATTACCAAAGTTGACAATGCCATCCCAGCGGGTGCCATCAGAACTCTGGACAATCGTACCATCGTACAAGTGCTCAATAGCGGCGTCGGTGATCGTAACATCCGCAGTCAGGGTGATGATGTTGTCGGTCGAGCGCAGAGAGGGGTTGACGTTGATAATGTCAATCTCGTCGTCACCGGTGTACTCAGGGTCATCAGCGAGACCCTGCAACCAGCGGTGAAGCTCGATAACTGTGATGTAGCCTGGGGTGGTCCCACCAAAACGCAGATGGTCGTCGCCGATGTAGTCGATCTCACCGCCACCCGCCGCGTTTCTGGTAAAAGTCCAATCTGTTGCGTCAATTGCCATTTATTTTTCCTTATTGTCTTGCAACGCCGATAACGCGACCATTTTCATCACGCTCTATTCGTGCTGGTTTTGAAAGTTGTTCAATTAGTGACTGCATATTCTCGTTCATGGAGCCGATTTGGTTTTGCGTCTGTCCCAGACCTTGATTCGTTATCCTTGTTTGCTGTTCAACAAATGCCTGCATTGCCTCGGTGAAATCGTTGATGTCTATGTCCTTCTCAGGCTCACCACGATTCATCGCTGCAATCTCGGCATTAATCTTACCTTGCAATATCTCCATATTGGCCTGCTCCTCTGCGGAGAGGTAAGAAGAACCCTGTTTGAGATTCTTGACAATCTCTGAATCAAGTTTTTCAAGAACCTTCTTCTTCTGCTCCATATCCAGCATCATCGCCTCTTGCTGCATCGGGTCTGGCTCTGGATTCATCTGTGACTGAAGCATCTGGTCTGCGATAGCAACCAACTCCTCTTTGTTGGAAAGAGATGAGTTGTCGAAAATACCCTTAACCATCAGGGAGAACATTGGCGAGTCGGGAGGCGTCACGGAGAGCAGGTTGATAAACTGCGTCTGCTCGAACTCTCTCGCCATGATTCCAAGCGATGTTTTAATCTTGAACTTGTAGTCGGAAACCGGATACCGCTCAGGGTCGAACTGCATATATCTCCAGAGCATCTTCTGAAGCCCTTTGTCGAGATACAGTCGGTTGATATTCGCCAAGGCTCGCTTGGAACGCTTAATCATGCCGGACATCATCATCGACATACCGGAAGCGGTGTTGTTCCTTGCGTTACCTGCGATAGAGGTGGCTGAGTCCATCGCGCCGGTCCCCATCTGTATCATTCTTTCCCATTCAGCCGCTTCGGTGAATGTAGCCTGGTCCATGTTTCCGAAATTCATCGGGGTATAGACCTGCTGCGGGGGGCCAATGGACAGGAGTGACTTGCCGGGGCCAACGGAGAACTTGAACCCCTTCGGGATCTTCGTTGCATCCATCCCCATCATTGGATGGGTGATTAAAGCTCGGGCATCAAGGCGAGACCGCAGTTCTGCGTCTAGCGCCTTCTGCGCGTTGTAGCCCTTCTCGGAAACGCCACGCCCCCAAAACTTACCAGGGACAAGATCGTGCGGGTAGGCTATGAACGGGCGGTCGTTCATCAGGTATGGGTTCTTTACTTCCTTGAGAAGCACTTCACCATTGGCGATGGTGACAAGAGCCTCTACCATCCTGTCTTCGCGGTAATAATTCCTTTCGTCCTTTTCTTCCTCGTCTCCGTCTTTCTTGGGGAACAGGTCTACGACTTCCTCCCCTTCGCTGGCTTTGATGGGGAGAAGGCTTTCAGGTACGAGTCCGGTGTATTCGATGATCTTTACAGAGTCTCTCGAAGACTGCGGCTTTGTTTCCCCTTTGCTGCCGAAATCACGGTCATCGGTAGACGACCCGATGTTTACATCCTTATAATACCCAGCCTTCATACCGGCCTCTATCTTGTAACGCTCAGCGAAGTATTCGTGGGCGCAACCAAGGCATGAGTCAATACCGTCAGGCCAGCGGGCGTTGGGGTCGATGATAAAATCTTCGGGGGCAACCGGGACAAGCTTGACCGCTACCTTTCTTTCTTCCTTCATCGCCGGACGCTTCAGGTCAACGGTTCCCTCCACCATTTCTGCATAGGGGGCTTTCGTGATAGCGTCTTCAACAACGATTTTTGACACGCCAGTGCCGTAAAGGGCACCGTTCAGGAAGCTCTCTGAGATAGAATACGGGGTGCCATGCTTCTCAAGGTCTTCAATAAACCGGTCCCTTAGAGAGATAACATCCCGCTTCTCCTCGTCCATGACATCATCTTCGATGTCGAGCCAGTTCTTTCTGCCGAACGTGGCTTCCTCGAATTCAGCTACAGTGGCTTCGATAGCCTGCTGTAAAGCGGGGGAGATGATGCGGGAACGCTCTGTGTTACGGGTCTTGTCTTCCTGCGCCCAAATACCGCGCCATAGGCGATAGTATTCGTCCCATTTATCCTTGTAATTCGTGTCACGATGGCGACGCCATTCATCCAACCGGTCCATGACCCAGCGAACAAGTCTTTTCTCGCGGTCATTCTGGTCCTCTGGCGCGTAAGTGCCTTCTTCGTCAACTATTAGATCATTTGCCATTAGTAGCCAGCCACCTCGTCCAGATAGTTATATTCTTCAAAGTCAATGTCTACGTTATAGGCGACACTCGCCAGTTGATCGACGTAAGCAAGGGAATCAAGCATATCGTCATGTGACATCGGGTTAGGGAAATCAAGGTACTGGTCTATAAACTTCTTCAACCACGGACCGTTTTGTAGTTTTATTCTTCCGTTTTGGAATCGGCCCTGCAACGCCCACAGGATTCGTTCCGTTTTCTTCTGACCGCCATGAGATAGTGGTGTTGGGGTGAAATAAATGCCCAACCTGTTCTGCTGGTCTCTCAGGTAAGGCATGACAGCGTTCATCAGCGAACCTTTTTCGATACCAACCGATACTGCACGAACATCGTGAACCGCTTTTACAATCTGTAGCGATGCTTCCCTGACCCCCCACCTCCCGGTGCGGATTTCCTTTACATACCAACCATCCTGGTGAACATTGACTATCGAGATAGCCATTTCATCCAATTTTTTAAGCTTTGAGCTGACCTCGCCCTTTACTTCCTCGTAACCGGCGGGGTCCACGGTCACAATCCAGCGACCGTCCTTGCATTCTTTCGGTTCTTCTTCTACGACATCGAGCCATTCTTCTTTTAGCTCGCCAGCGCCAGCCGCTTCAAAGGAGGCATTGTACTCCTGGCGAATGATGGAGGATGGGACGCCCTCTTTTTCCGCCTGCACAACCTCCTCCTCGATAGGGATTGTCGGGTTGTCAACAGACTTGAACGTGAAAGCATCCCACTCCTCCGAAGCCTTCGCTTCCAAATACCTTTCGTAGAAATGATTCTTGCCTTTCGGTGTTCCAATGAACATGGCAGACCCCTTAACGTCTGCTAAAGCTGGCCTGATAATCAAGTCCCATGTTGCCGGTTTCATATCGGCAAACTCGTCGAGAACGACGAATGAGACACCCACGCCACGGAGGGAGTCAGGTCTATCTGCCCCTTTTACGCAGATTTTCCTGCCATTGATGAGGGTGAGAGTGGCGGTGTTCTCATGTGCAGATGCGATCACCTCCTTTCCAAGCTCTTTTAAAAGCCCCCAGATAATATCCTTACCCTGAGAGAAAGTGGGGGCGATGTAATAAACATCCTTTCCCGTCAGGTCGTACCCAAATTCATTCTTTTCCTTTAGCCCTTCGACGATTAGCCGAACGGCGGCGAGATAGGTCTTACCGAATCTGCGCCCACACGCGGCAACGACAAATCTCCGGGGAGAGTTGAATATCTTGAGTTGCGCTGGATGGAGCGAGAAGTTTAATTCCACTAGCCCTTGTTACGTTTGAACGTACGACTCTCGGTGAGACCGTTATCAAAGCCTTCAAGCTTCACATCAGCCCAATCTGAAACGGGCTTCCCGGTCACATCCACCCCGGAACCCGGAGAACCTTCCTTCTTCCCACCCTTCCCGAGAGAGGATTTCCGGGCAAAGTCTTCTTTAATCTTTATCTCGTTCATAATCGCCTTCTATTGTAGTGATGACCGGCTCTGTGCCGGTGACGTTAATGTTGATAATAGGCACGGAGTTCTGGTTCTCGTCAAATACCTTGTTCATCCCGGTCACTTCGACGAAAAGCCGTTGTGACATCTTGCACCCATCAAGCGCCTGGTCGGTGATTCGGTGGAATACCTCGATGGCTTTCTCCTGAGTCTCCGCACGGGTAAGCTCGTCTTTAAACTTCTCCTGAAGCTCGGTCTTACGATTCTTCGATCCTTTCGGCCTTCCTCTCGGATTGCCCGATTTTCCCGGCTTAAAGAGATGGGAGTTATTTGTTTCTTGCACGGAAAGTCTTTATGGCCTGCGGGATGTCCCAATCAGGCTGGAGGATTTTCTTCAGGTGGTCAATCTCCCCTTGGGAGAGACCCCAACGAATTCCCTCTTGCTGAAGGGCGTTCCGTTTCATAATCATTCCCTTTTCCGGCGTTCCATATATTGTCTTTTTATCCACTCTACCTCCAAACTATCCATGCCAAAAAGAACGGCTGGAATGAAAAATATGTTAAAAACGACAACTCAATCAGATTGTCACGATTAAAAGCAAACCTACACTCAGGATGTAGAGAATCATATTCAATTTCCACCCACCCTCTCCTGAATCGTAGTAATCATCCAGGAGCCTTTTGACATTAGAATGTCTTTTTTGCTTTCTTGTAGATGTATTTCGCGCCTTCTTTCCCAAGGCCTGCTCTCTCAGCTATCAAGGAAGCCTCTTTTCTCAGCTTCTTTGCTTTTTTCTGGTTCATACGAATCCTCCATCTGGATTCCAACCGCTTTCCCCTCGTATTCGAGAATCAACCCCACTTCGTCAAAAATGAAGACTTCTGCATCCTCCGGGAAGGCGTCCAGGAGGGTTTTCAGCAGGGTTAACTTCATCAAGCGAATACGGCGATGAATGACACAACGAGGACGACGCCCAGACCAACCTGTACGGGGACCGGCAGATTGCGAAATACTTCGGGCAGTTTCATGTAGAGTTCTTTCAGTTTGTCCATTCTGTTCTCCTAGAATTTGTATTGAAGACCGAGGAAATAACGGTCAGAGTTTAAAAACGGTGCTTCCATGTGGAAGTTCAAGCGTCCATCCCGAATCGCCTTGCTCTTTAATGCGTGTCCAAGAAAACGGTTCAACTCCGGATCGAGGTTCCTTTCTGCGAGAAGACGGTTTGCCAGGTCGAGATTCTTCTTCAACTGCTCAGCGTCCTTGCGGAATTTCTCCTGCTCCCAGAAAGGGCGGTAATCTATTCCGTTTCCAAGTACGGGCAGATCCTTCTTTTCCACCTTTTAGAACCTCAATCCAAAAGCTGAAAGCCATTCAGAGACGACCACTATCACGCCAATCACCATTCCGATGACGAGCAAAAGAAACCAGTTACCGTTCATTTCAGCACCGTGATAATGTTCATCTTTTCCATATACACCTCGACGACTGTATTTCCCCCGTGGGAGAAGTTAACTAAGCTGTTGATTTTAAAGGGTGAGGGCGTATCCCGCCCTGGATACATTATGACCGCTGCCTTTCGACTGTCACCCTCGTAAGTCATTGATTCTTGGTTAACCCCTACCTTCTCTTGTGGGAGTGGGTCTAAATCCACATCTCCCCGGACCACACAGGGGGGTGGGGGGCCTAATATTCTATTATTCTAATATTCCCACGTTCTTATGCCCCAGAGGCCCTGAGAGCCGCTGTAAGGCACGATCTACCCTTGACCCTATGTACCCTACAGCCTGGACATTGAACGGCTTAGAGGGGCTTACGTTTGGGTAAGGGGGTGATAAAGAGAGAGGGAAAGAAGGACACCATTCTAGGGTTTAGCCAATTCAAGGGAGTTGATACCGCCAAGGATTAACACAATACCTGGATACCCTGTATTGATAGTAGTACCATAGTAGATGCCATGCCTAGCACGGCGAATCTCTGAAATATCCCTGTAATTTATTCACTGATAAACGGTAGTAACCGACCGATAAGTGGTATTGCCTTTGGCCTGGCTTGGCGTATCATTAGTACATGAACAGCGCAAACAACGAGACCAACACAATGTATCAGATAAGCCACATAGTAGCGGAATATTACAGGGTTACCTGGAACAACGTACAGGGCAACAAGTTTGCCGACTGGCGCGTTAACGCTAACACTGGCGAGTGGATACAAACCAAGGGCACACATACCAAGCGCCTTCCTAAAGAGCAATTAACCAATGTCATCAACCTTTCAAAGGGGTAAATTATGAACACCGAAAATACATTAGTAGAGCAGCACGTTAGACTGGAAAAGAAACTT
>Ga0209536_100008724_pt1 | contig 15174 bp, 9 predicted proteins | sample DeeMarSeWOR28_12_FD_187461 | JGI IMG/M metagenome (GOLD analysis project Ga0209536, IMG submission 187461) | Marine sediment microbial communities from White Oak River estuary, North Carolina - WOR-2-8_12 (SPAdes) (version 2) | ecosystem: Environmental > Aquatic > Marine > Intertidal zone >...
GGGGAGGTGTTCGTTAACAATCACCGTATGTGGGCCGAAGACCTCAGTGTACACAGGTTGCCGACGGATACCAAACAGCTCAGAGAATTTCTTTCCCTTGTGGAAGGTAAGCCTGCTGAGCCCGAATATATCCCATGTACCGACAGGGCGAGGAATCTGCTTGTGACAGTAAGACGAAATGCTGAGAAAAGTAACAATATATTGGAAACAGTTCGCCACTATAATGTGGTTGAGGAAGAATTCTTCCAGTATGATTGGCCGGAAGGAACAACAAGGATAGATAATCGCGATACTATGCATAAACGCGGCTGGACGTATTTTAAAATTACAGGACAGATAAACAGTGCTAAGATTTTAGGCTATGGTAGAATCCCATTCGTTTACCAGACGTACCGATCCCACTATGCATGGATAAGATTAAAAGTCGGCGCGGAGCTTGAAATTGTTGATGGTGCCAATGGGGCCAACATTTATGGCAACAATCGAAAGTTGCTGGCATCATACCCACCTGGCTCATTTATGAAAGGCCTGGCAAGACCATGGATGGGACTCCATACGATAGATACAATCAGACGTGATGCTGCTGAAAAATCGATATGGTTTGAGAGCAGGTACTCTTCAGGCAGGGAAAAAGCAGAAGTTACGCTTAGTCAAGAACATATTAAGCTCGTTTATGCGATAGACATGCAAAATGATATCGTTGAAAAAATAACGTTTGTCAAAAACGATAAGAGTGCGGCGACTGAGGATTTCTTAGAGATCAGCTATTTTCAGGATATAGGCCGGACATCTGATGAGTTCAACGCGCCAAAGATTCGGATAAATTCGAGTATGTCGAAAACTCCTCCCGGGATACAGTGGCTCTTCCGTCTTGCTGAGGGAACCTTGGTCAAATGAGAGATTGATGAATCGTACCTGGATAATTTTACTTATTCTTTTGGGTGTATCTTTTCCTGCATTTGGCCAGCGTATTCTGTACGTGGATCCCGCGGGCTCCAACATAGATGGAACAACATGGACGAGGGCTTTTAAGCACTTACGGGACGCTCTGGCAATTGCTCAGCCGGGCGATGAAATACGGGTAGCAAAAGGAATCTATAGGCCGGATCGAGGAAGGGATGCTACTATCGGTGACCGCAATGCCTCGTTTAAACTTGTCAATGGAGTGGTTATAAAGGGAGGGTACGGGGGGATAGGACATCAGCTAAATCCTGATACACGTAATATTGCTCTATATGCAAGTATTCTAAGCGGTGATCTCGGCGACGATGACATGCTTGAGTTCACAGATAATACGGATGATAACAGTTACCACGTTATATTAGGCAGCAATATAGGTCCGACAACTATACTGGATGGTTTTACCATTATGGGAGGAGATGCTTTTACTTCGGCTGTAAGTAACCGCGGCGGTGGTATGTATAATGTTGCCGGTAGTCCCACTATCAGTCACTGTGTATTCGTTGGTAACTTTGCTGAAGATGCCGGTGGCGGAATGCTCAATGATTCCAACAGTAACCCGATACTTATCAATTGCACATTCAGCGGAAACTGGGCCGCGAATTCAGGCGGCGGTATTCAGAACAGTCCTGACAGCGACCCGAGAATAATTAACTGCATCTTCTGGAACAATACCACTAATAGTGTCGTTAGTAATTTATCATCTCAGATCAATGGCGGAAATCCCATCATTAGGTATAGCTGTTTACAGGGGTGGACAAATGGTTTAGGTGGCGGCAACATTGGTGATGAGCCATTGTTCGCAGATCCGCTCCGTGGCGATTTTCACTTGCGCTCACAAAGCGGCCGATTTATGGTGTTCAACGGCGGCTTTGGCCCGGCAGAAGAAATTTGTGTATTGGATGAACAAACCAGTCCGTGTATTGACGCCGGCGATCCAAGAATCGATTTCAGCTCCGAACCGATTCCAAATGGCCGGCGTATCAACATGGGTGCGTATGGAGGCACGTCTCAAGCCAGCGCCAGCTTTTGGAAAATGCCCAGTGATGGAAATCGCGATTTAGTTGTAGACGTTATCGATTTGAAACTGATAATAAGTCATTGGTTGGAGGTATTACCATGGGTTTTGGCCCAGAAGCCCTCACCACCGCCAACAACATCACCGGCAATCTATCATGTAGACATCATCAATGGGAGTACTGGTGGTGATGGGCTCAGTAGAGAGACAGCTGTTAATACAATCCAGCAGGGGATCGATGCTGCACAAGACAATGATACTGTATTAGTCTGGCCGGGTGTATATGATTTGGACTATCCACTTGACTTTTATGGCAAAGCTATAATAGTGAAAAGCGCTTCTGATGCGGCGGTGTTAAGGGCTGCTTACGGATATGGCGTTGGCGTGGAATTCAGCTCGGGCGAAGACTCCAACAGCATCCTGGCCAACTTCGTCATCACCGATTTTGATATTGGAATTTACGTGATCAATAGTGGCGTAAAGCCAAGTTCACCGACTATTACTAATGTTACGATTGTAAACAATATGCACGGGCTTTACGTGGATTTTTCAGATCCACACAGCACACCGAATGTCAGTAACTCTATATTCTGGGGCAACAACCAATCTGATATATCTTGCATGGAAAATCAGTGTATGGTAAGCTACAGTTGTATACAAGATGGCTATAAGGGCCAAGGTAACATCAGCCAGGATCCGTTGTTTGCTAATCCTGCCGATGATGATTATCACCTGCTTTCAAAACAGGGTCGATTCTGGCCCAACGATGGTCACCCGGAATACTTGCGAAGACTTTGGATTTTAGATAAAATAGACAGCCCATGTATTGACGCAGGGGATCCAAAAATAAATCCAAGAAGTGAACTTAACACCGGAGGTGGCAGGATTAACATGGGTGCTTATGGAAATACACCGTTCGCAAGCAGGAGTCAATGGCTGCTGAGAGGAGATGTAGATAAGAATGGCCGGATAGACATGACCGACTATGCCGCCGTTACTGAAAATTGGCTTAAAATCGCGCCGTGGCTTCATGAACTGGAAGGAGCAGGTTACGATACGTCACAACTTTACAAGTAAAGCTTTTACTCTGATTGAGCTGGTGATTGTAATATCAATCATGTCCATTTTGCTGGCTGTTGCAATACCGGCATTGAACAAAGCCAGGCGAAGCGCCGGTTCTCTTATTGGAGTTGGAAGGCAGCGGGATACAGCCTTTGCTGTCACTCTTTACGCACAGGATAACGATAACCAATACCCCGAATCTGTCGCCCGCCCCAAACTCGGATCATCTTCGCCGTGGCGGGAACCAACAATAATAACAGCTCCGGGGACTCTGCCGAATCGATCGATAAGTGCTTATTTGTATACATATATTAAAAATGCAAATACTATATTTTGTCCGGGTGCTCCGCGAAAATATGAATATTTGCAGGATATTTGGGATGCCGGCGATGATTGGAATGACGAATTGGGGAACCAGTTCTTTGGAGCTTATTGCTTTTATTGGAACTATATTGGTTATCTTGAGGAGAAAAATTGTCCATTCAGAGGTCCGCAGAGTTCATCGGACGGCAGGCAATATAGCAAATTGCTGACAAGTGACTATCTGGGATTTGGCCACTGGAGAAATGTACTCACATACGGCAGGCACGATGCGTATGGTTGCTGCGATGAGTTTAATGGAGCGGGTATTACACAAGGAACGCCTGTCTCCGCAGATTTCTGGTCCCGTCTGAAAGTTGATGAAAGTTTCGGTTTGGACAGTATCGAAATCCGGCTTCATACAAGCTATACAGATGGCCACGTCGAAAGCTATGGGCCGTCCGATGTTATGCCAATGAGGATTTCAAAAACTCCTGATGGCACTGTTCCGTGTCCAACTATCGGCTCACCGGGCATTTTCTACATTCCAATCAGGCAGCATTGATATGTTTTTCAACATATCCTTCTGTATAATCAGCCTGAATCGAAATTCACACTCATAGTAAAATGTGGGTGTTTCTACGCATGATTATCATGTCGTGACTACTCAGGAACTTCTTCTTTTGCGAGTACAGCTAATTTGGCAGCGCTGACCTTACGATAGACGTCCTCCGGTGCCCGTCTTACGCCGTTGACGGTAAGCAAATCGCGGTCAATCGAAATGCCGAAGAGCTGTTCGTTGTTTTCAAGATACGGCCGGATTAGCTGCCAATCTTCCTCGCCAAGCTCCGTGAAGTATCCGCCGTTTAATTGCTCTTGTATCAGCTTATGGTGTGGATCCCTTATGTAAATAGCACCCCCGGATGCAAGGGAAAAGAGATTTGAGCCGGGATATGGAGATTCCTGCGGGAAGACACGGCCTTTTTTATCAAACTCTATTCCATTTACAACAACGAATCCGCCACCATTGAGGGCGTCACCTGCCATGAAGGATTCGGCAAGGAAGTCAAGGCATGTACCGTTGATGATTACACGGGGCCGGCCGACTGCATTGATGAGAGGACGTCCCGCCGCGTTTCCGAGAACGTATACCTCACCGCCCTTGGCGCCGTACATGAAGGCCTGTCCAACGTCACCATATACAACGAGACGGCCTGCTTTCATGATCTGACCGAGCTGATCCTGACCGCAGTCGTGAATATAAATCTCCATTCCGTCTATTCCGGATGCGATGTAATCGCCCGATGAACCGAAAACATCGATTCGAACGTCGGAAGTGTCGGAGCCGAAGCCGCAGCCTGTAAAACGTTGGCCTCTGAGTCCGTATACGATGAAGCGTTTCCAGCCAAGTTCGTAGGCCCGAACCATTAGTCCAGCATCGCAATTTTCGCCTTCTGGCGGGAAGTTGTCGGCGCAAATAACGAGTGTTGTCTCTGTGTCTTTCGGGTTCCTTATCTTATCACGCCTGTTCCAATCGATGTGCCGGATGTGAGAGGAACCATTATCAGTTATCGAAGGTACAGATTCGAGGATAGAATCAATGGTCCGGCGAACAATCTGAAGGACAGTGGAGCGTTTCTTTTTGCCGCAATCGTATCGTCGGTTATTCAGAAGGGTAAGAAATTCCAAGGCCCAGTGAAAGTGGGACTCGCTGTTGGAGGCGAGTTCTTCTATTTCAGAGGTCAACCAACGTATGGAATCGAAATCCCAGTTGGCAATAGGTTTTATGACCTCTGTGAAAAGCTCGTTTGCATTGTTTTGCTTTGCAGAAGTTTCAATCTTTTTGCCAAGATCTGTGTGTGCTTTATCAATGCTTGGTTCGCGGCTGAAGTCGACAACCCAGTCTCCGGGTGGACAGGTGATGGGTTTTCCAAACTTATCGGCACAGGAGAGTTTGATGTTTTCGCTGCCGGCGTTTTCGATGGTAAATGAAAATGCCCCGCCGTCGGTGTGACTTCCACCGCGGGCGTTCCAATAGCGGTCGGCTATGGGACGGAAGCGTGAGTCTTCTGCACTGAGCGAATGGAGAGTGGCATCAATAGCCTGCTTTTCGGATGCTATCAGCCCTATAGTAGCATCTCCATCCTGAAGCGCGAATACTTGTGGCCGAAGCATGGACGTGTCTGTGATACCTAACAACTGGAATTTGTCGTTATCCGGGTCGCTGCGGGCAAGTATAAAGAACCAGGGACCATCCGGCGAGCCATGCATGTGCAGCGATTGGATAGCCCGGTAAGCCCTTTTTTTGTCTTCGGACAGATGCTGAAAATCCAGTTCCGTGGTAGGTGCCAGAGCCTCTATCACATACTCAAGTGGATAGCCGTAGATCCGGTTCCAAAGGTCGAAGAGAAGCACTGAGACCTCTGTGTCGGTTAGAAACAATGACCTAATGTTGTGCTGCCTGAGGTACTCGCAGATGCTGAAGTAGTTCGCGAAGTCGCCGTTGTGCACCAGCGCTTCATTCATGCCAATGAATGGATGCGAGCCTGCCGGGTGCCACACCCGTCCCTTTGTAGGATAGCGCTGATGAGCGATCCAGATCCGGGCCCGGAAATCTTCCAGACCATAGTACTGCACCACCTGCTCGGCATAACCTACTATTTTAAAAATCAACAGATTGCGGGCATGTGAGAGGACGAAGGCATGCTTCTCACCCAGCGAAGCGTAGAACTTCTGGTTCAACCTAAAGCTGTTCTGGTAGATGAATTCATCTTCTACCATTCTTGATGGTGAATCCGTCAGGTTGTTTTCCTTGGCAAAGCGTGCAAGAACCTCAGGCTTTACACGAACAAAATAACGAACTATGTCAGGGGGACGAACTTCCAGGCCTACATCGCGATACTCAGCCACAGGATGTAGTTTGACTTGGTGGTCTATCCTGAAATGAGGGGTGACGAAAACCTCTTCCACCTGATTTTCCACTTCCGGATCAAGCAGGGCGATTTGAAGGATGTAATCGTCCCTCAGTATAGCGGCGTCTACTCCTAATTGTTCAGGGACTAAGCCTGCAGCAGCGATACCTCCGCCTTTGCCGTTTCCACGATTATGCATTTGTATCGAAGGTTCGAAGATGTGCCGGCCGCCCACAGGGATGCTTGAGGCGAAACCTACGACGCCACAGCCGCCTTCCTGGACTAGATTCTCATTGCTAAAGTGCTGTGGATTTACACCTGCTATGATTTTTTTCCTTGAAGATAAGATGTTCTTTGCAAATTTGCTCATTTCTTTAATTCTGACTTTTTATGTGTGTCAGGCTTGTTGTCGTAGTCAAGGTGTTCGAGAACTTCGGTACGTCCGACCAATTGCCTGATACTTTTCAGTCCGAGACGCCAGCAAATATATTGAAGCTGTTTTGACCATGAATGGAAGATGTTTACGAGTCTCTGTGTTGACCACTCCATGTCAAACATTTCAGAAAGTTCCGGGTCGGTAGTGGCGATGCCCCTCGGACATCCTCTGCCACTCTCGCACGCACCGCACCGAATACATTCGAGTGCCACAAGCTCAACAGTCCCAATGACGACGCCATCAGCGCCTAAAGCGATAGCTTTAGCTACGTCCCAGGCAGTGCGCAGCCCTCCGGATGCAACAAGGGTCATTTTATCCCGTATTCCTTCGGCCAGTAGGAAACTGTGCACCTTGGGTATGGCGTATTCAATTGGCATAGCAATATTCTTTTTAGCGATGTCGGGGGCGGCCCCTGTGCCCCCATAGCTGCCGTCAAGGTGTATTATTTGGGCGCCGGCATAATAGCTGCCGACGGCAACCATGTCCACGTCGGTTGGGGTGGATACCTTTACCGATACCAGTGCTTTTGGATTAATCTCCTTGATCCAGTCAACATGCTTCTTGTGGTCCTCGACGGAGTATACCGAATGGAATGGAAATGGAGAAAACAAGGCGCTGCCGATGACCGATTCCCGCATTCTTGCTACTGCCGGAGTTACTTTGTCACCGAGGAGATGGCCGCCGAGGCCGGGTTTTGCACCCTGGGCATATTTAAATTCGACGATCCTTACACGCTGGATGGTCTCTTCGCGAACTCCGAATAGACCTGTTGCGACTTGCGTTATGACGTTATCATCATATTCATTCAATTCTTTGGGGTATCCGCCTTCGCCGGAGCAGGTAAAGGAATTAAAGACTTTGTAAGCCTTTGCCCTTGAGAGCATAGTTGCCAGGCTTATGGAACCGTAGCTCATACCACCGCCGTAGAATGGAATATCGATTCGTACCTTTGGGCGGCCATCATCTCGCTTATTAAGAGTAATGCCAATATCGACGTCCTCGGGCTTAAACGAAGTATCGGGGACCTTGTCAGGAAAGACGAGGTCTATCCTGTCAAAGCCGCCTCCGGAGGCGCCGCGTTTGTACTCGATGTCCTTGTCGGGGGGCATGCCGGTTGTGGCTTGTTCCCAGGTGCTTATGAGGAGTTCTGATGTCCAGCGGGGATCGCCAAACGCCTGCCACATGGGATCGGGCCCGACGCGTAGAGCATCCACAGGACAACTGTTTACGCAAAATGATCCGGCAAGACGGCATACCTCGGAACCTCGACAAAGATGAGACTTAGGGGCGAGCATTCTTTTACCTGCCTTTACGTGGACGCCGTACTTGCAGACCTTGGCGCATTTGCCGCAGGCGATGCAATCGGTGGTCCTCACTACCCTATAGACGGCAAGTGAGTTTCTGAATCTTGAGGGACAATGTGACGCAAATTTCTTATCTGAAGGCGGATAATCCGCCTGAATCTTTGCTTCTTGTTCCATGTCTGCGCGTTTATCACCGGCGGCTGACTTGAGTGATTCTTTGAGGCCGCGTATCCTTTTACCAAAAAATGGTCCCAAGCTTTCGCATTCAAGGTCCTCGAAGAACATAATCCTCCCAAGTTCACCGCGGAGGCGGCGTACTTCGCGAATGCCCATCGCACCAAGGACTTCAATCAGTTGTGAGTGCCATGAACCGATGAGGTTAATTATCCGCTGAGCTCCCCAGTCTTCGGGGGCGGTGTCAATCTCTACGGGGCAACTTTTTCTGTCAGAGCAATCTTTACAGAGCCTGCAACCTAAAGCGACGAGTAGTGCTCTGTCCAGGGCAACACCATCTGCACCGCACGCGATGATTTTGGCAACGTGTTCAGCCAGGGCCATTCCGCCGCTGATAAGGACAGTGACCTGATCTCTGATTGCTTTATCCAGAAGGGCTGAGTGTACTTCCCTTAGAAGTGTTATTATACAGTAATTGCTTCTTTCCCCAAAGCCTTTGCCCTTACAAGTTGCCTGGAGATGAATTATTCCGGGGCCTTTGGTTACGATAGAAGTAACGCGTTCGACGGCATTTTCATCGAGCGGCAGGCGTACTGAAACAATGATACTGGGATTGGCTGCGGCTATCTTTTTGATAACAGTGGAAATGTCTTCCGACCAGGCCAGTTCGACAATAGCTATACCGCGAAGGTCCTTGACGTCATCACCAGCGGGATCGAATCGTACAATGAGATGCTCTTTGTGTTTTGCAAGTACGCTGTTGGCATCCTTTAGAGAAGCGACAGCAAAGGTGTTAATACTAACAGCGGCAGTTGCAATCGCTTCTTTTGTAAAGTCGGTAACAAACTTGTTGTCAGGAAGATCGAGCACTATGGGGATGGGGATCTCAGAAAAAGGAGGAATTTCCGTAACGAGGTCACCCTGTTCGTTGAATTGCAGTTGGTCGGGACGTCTTCCCAGTTCTATAGCGGTGGAGATATATTCCCTGCCGTGTATGCCATCCCTTGTAGGCCTGACTATCTCTGACATGTCTGTCCACATGGAATCAAAACCCGGACCGGCAAAGAGGCCGCGGTAGCCGGCACCGGAGACTGGTATCTTGCCGGTTTCAGACTGGTTCCATATGCTGGTGATGATATCGGGACGCCAATATTCGTTGCCCAGTTTTTCGTATTCAGGATTTGGCATACGGAAGAGGATGTTCTTTTTGCACTCTTGTACGCAGCGCATGCAGTTTATACAAAGCACGTCAGCGGTGTCTACGGCTTGTGGCGTGTCGAACCTTCTTTTATTATAGACGTCGTAGACGCAGGAATCACGTTTGACACATCTCATGCAACCGAGACAGCCGTCACTTTCGATAGCGCTGAACCTCGGTACAGGGAAGAACCTTGGTCGGGCTTCTTTAACATTAACGTGATATTTCGCTGGCATATTCTGTTCTCACATATTCAGGTCAGGCAAACTCTGTACATATAAGTTAATAAATGCGCGGACGCGGCAGCAAGCCCGCCGACCTGATTATATCCGGTAAAAGTTCTTCTGCTTCTATCGCTTGAAGGTGAACACCCTTGATGCCGCTGAGATTCTTGACCGCATCGATAAGCTCAAGAGTTATCTCTATGCCCTCTATCCTTGGATCAGCGGCATCTTTCATTCTTTGAATCAGTTCTTCGGGAACATCGATGCCGGGAACATTGGAGTTCATATATTTGAGCATACCGGCAGAACGGGGGACGATGATACCCGGTAGAATGGCTGCCCTGTCGGTGAGGCCCATATCCTGAGCACGTCTTACAGCTTCTGCGAAACGTTTCATGTCATAAACAGCCTGGGTCTGGATGAAGTTGGCGCCGGCGTTTATCTTCTTTGCCAGTCTTATCGTCCGAAATTTTTCAGGCGGACCGAGGGGCGTCCAGGCGGCACCGATGAAGAACGGTGCTGCAGGCGATATAGAGTCCCCACCTTCCTGGATCGCTCTGTCACGGAGGCCTTTGACGACTGAAATCAATTGGATGGAATCGATATCATAGACATTCTTCGCGCCGGGGTGGCCCTTGAGTTTGCCGCCTGCACCGGCCGACTGATGATCGCCGGAAAGACAGAGGACATTTCTCATTCCCAGGGCCCATGCTCCAAGAAGATCCGACTGGATGGCAATGCGGTTCCTGTCGCGGCAAACGATTTGCATTATTGGTTCAAGACCTTCCTGAAGAAGGATTTTGGAAGCTGCAATGCTTGACATGCGAACAACAGCAGTCTGGTTGTCGGTTACATTGTAAGCATCGGCGACACCGCGAAGGATACCGGCTTTTTTCTTCACGTCGGCAGGATCAGGTCCTCTTGGAGGGCCGACTTCGGCTGTAACGGCAAAATCGCCGGCAGCGAGCCTGCGTTCCAGATTACTTCCAACGAACATCTTCATTGTCTAAGATCCTCCCGTATTACTCTTTTTGGTCCTCCATGACCCGAATTAGACCAGTCTTTGGCCTTTTTGATCTTGGATAATGATTCAAGCCGACCGCGCTCGTCAGCACGTTCTACAATAAGGTTCCAGATACAGTCTACTTCTTCGTTCACTTCACATTTTCCATCTTTCCGCGTTCCACCACAGGGGCCGTTTAAAAGGCTTTTTGCGCAACGGGCGACGGGACAGTACCCGAAAGTCTCCCCAAGGATACAATCACCGCAGGCCGCACATCTTGCAGCCCACAGGCCTGCTTCTTCACGGATAGTAAGGGCGGATGTGTTTACACCGGGATAGACGGTTATAGGATCGAATCTTTCAGCGAGAGCCTGTACACCGATACCGCAGGCGATACTCATTATGGCGTCCACTTCGGTGGCTTGCTGGGCGAGTTGCTCAACGAATTCCCATTCGCACTGCTTTTCGAGGGTGGCGGTTATAATCTCGACGCAGTGGCCTTGTTTTTTCAAAGCCATGCGAAGCAGCGGAGCAAGCGTTTCCACCTCTTTTTCACCTCCTGCTGCGCACTCTGCAACACAAGTTGCACAACCCACAAGGAGCACCTTCTTGTGGATTTTAAGTTTATCAATTAGCTCATCAAGAGGTTTCCATTCTGCAAAAATCAAAGCTATTCTCCTTTCTTCATCGGATTTACACCAAAAGGCCGGACTGCATCGGCACGGGCCCTTGCAAGGTTTATCAGTTGTTCCGGTGACTGTGATAATTTACGGTTGATGCCGACTCGTTCGGGAGCATAACCGATTTTCTCAAGCAGGCCCCGTATATATTCAATACGTTTTTCGGCTCGGAGGCTTCCGACGAGATACTTGCAGCTTTTTTCCGGGCAGGCGACCACCTCGACGGCATCGGCACCTGACTCGAGTATGTTGAGTATGTATGAGACTTCGATCTTACTGCTACAGGGCATCATTACGGCACGGACGAATACACCCTTGCTTTCCTGGTACCAGGCAGAGCCTTTTGCTTCATCACAGAGGCCGTGTTGACAGTACAACACTACCACTTCCGGATTCTGACTAGGCCATTGGGATTTGTCACTCATATCTGCCTTTCCAAATGCAAACACAAATGTAGCAGTGGTTCTTCCGATGATTTAATTTTCTATACTACAGCACACATTTAGCCGTATCTATATCTGTCAATTACTATACGCCGGTTTACTAACCTGAATACGCTTATTCCTCTAATACAGGCCATAAGCTGTTGTTATAGCACTATTATTATCTCTAATCTCATAAGCTACCTATACTAATTGAGTTCAGTCAATAGTCAATTATTTTATGTAAAGCTGATTTCGACGCGCGCATCAGCACAGGGCCTGGGGCTCTCTCGGTAATTTCAAGGTGAGTCCCAAGGTCCTGTGCACAAACCTAAACAAATATCATTTAGCTGTCATAGTAAAGACTGAACTCGTGAGGGTGCGGCCGCAGGGCTAGTTCATCAAGCTCATTTTCACGTTTCCATTTGATCCACATCTCAACGAGGTCGTCAGTAAAAACGTCTCCGGCAGTCAGAAATTTATGGTCCTTTTCAAGTGCTTCAATTGCCTCATTCAATGAGCCGGGAGTCTTCGGATATTTATCCAGTTCTTCCGGGGTCATCTCATAAATATCCCGGTCCAGCGGCTCGCCAGGATCAATCTTGTTTTGGATACCGTCTATAGCCGCCATAAGCATTGCAGTCCATGCTAAATAGCCGTTACAGGTCGGGTCAGGACAGCGAAATTCGAGGCGCTTTGCCTTCGGACTGTCGGAATACATCGGGATACGTATGCCTGCAGAACGGTTTCTCTTCGACATCACCAGGTTCACAGGTGCTTCGAAGCCCGGCACAAGACGACGATAGGAATTGGTCGTAGGGGCCGCAAAAGCCAGAATCGCCGGTGCGTGTTTGAGCATCCCGCCAATCGAATACAGACCGATGTTGCTCAATCCCGCGTAGCCGTTATCAGCAAACAAAGGCTTTCCGTCTTTCCAGAGAGAGAAGTGGGTATGCATCCCGCTGCCGTTGTCCTCGAAGACCGGTTTGGGCATGAAGGTTACCGTCTTGCCATTGCGTTTTGCCACGTTCTTGATGATATACTTGTACCACATGAACTGGTCGGCCATTTTTAGAAGCTCTGTAAACTTCATGTCAATCTCTGCCTGGCCGGCCGTCGCTACTTCATGATGATGTGCTTCGACCACAATTCCGACCTTCCACATCTCCTTGACCATCTCACCACGCAGGTCATGATATGTATCAGTCGGACTCACGGGAAAGTAACCCCCCTTGAAACTTGGTTTGTATCCAAGGTTTGGTTCTTCAAACCGTGCCGTGTTCCATGCTCCCTCGACCGAGTCTATTTGATACATTCCCATGTGTTGATTTTGCTCGTATCGTACCTCGTCGAATATGAAGAATTCCGGCTCAGGACCAATGTAGCAGGTATCCGCGATTCCCGTTTCCTTCAAATAAGCCACACCCTTTCTGGCTACGTGACGCGGATCGCGAGTGTAGTCTTCTTTGGTGATAGGATCTACAATGTTGGCGATGACACTGACTGTAGGTTCTTTGAAAAACGGATCCAGCACTGCCGTGTCAGGGTCCGGCACGGCCAACATATCAGAGACGTGAATTCCCTGCCAGCCGCGAATCGACGAACCATCAAATCCAACGCCGTCAACGAACGTTTTCTCATCCCATGTATCAATGGGAAAACTACAGTGTTGCCACGTACCCAGCAGGTCGGTAAATTTCAGGTCAACCATTTTGGCCTTGTTTTTTTCTGCAAAATCGAAAAATTCTGTTGGTGTCATCTGTTTCTCCTTTTCAAAAAGGTAAAATAATAATTTTCTATTTTATATTCCTAACCGATTGCCTTACCACCACGTTCACCGGTTCGAATTCTGATACACTTGTCTAAGTCTACAACGAAGATTTTTCCATCACCTATTTGCCCGGTTTTGGCACCTTCAACAATGGCATTAATTGTTTTCTCAACGAAGTTTTCATTTACTGCTATCTCAAGCCGGACCTTCTTAAGAAGGTTGACTTCAAACTGAACACCCCGATAACTTTCGTGGTAGCCCTTCTGCTCGCCACAGCCCAGGGCATTCGTGACCGAAATCTTGTATACTTCATTCTTATAGAGTGCTTTCTTGACGTCGTGTAACTTATGCGGCTGAATAAAAGCTGTTATCAGTTTCATTTTTCACTCCGAACCATGTTAGTCTCTAACTGGTACAAAAAATTTGGAATCCACCGTATGCTTCCATGCCGTGTTCGCCGATATCAAGTCCCCGTAGTTCTTCCTCTCGGCTGACCCGCAGACCGACCGTCAGGTCAATCAGTTTGAATATAATGCCCATACTCACAAGTACAAATACTATTGCACAAACGCTGCCGACTAATTGGATTCCCAATTGCATGGGATTGCCGCTATAGACAAGGCCGTTATTTGCTAATCCAAGTGCTTGCCTGCCGAAGATTCCCACGCTCAGCGTGCCCCATACGCCACAGATACCGTGAACAGGAAATGCCCCGACCGGGTCATCAATTAGCAGACGGTCAAGAAGTTCTACGCCCCGAACGACTATATATCCCGATACTATGCCTATAACAACCGCCGCCCAGGGATCCACATAGGCACATGGGGCCGTGATACCCACAAGTCCAGCCAAAGCTCCGTTCATTGCCATAGACAAATCCGGCTTGCCGAATCTCTTCCAGACTGTAATCATTGCCGTGATACCTCCCATTGCCGCCGCAAGATTCGTATTGATGGCGACTCGACCTATGGAAGCACCACCCGTTACTCCAAGAGTAGAACCGGCGTTGAATCCGAACCAGCCGAACCATAATATAAAGACACCTAAGGAGGCAAGCGGTATGTTGTGACCGGTAAGAACATTAGGCTTGCCGTCTATGCCATACTTTCCCTCTCGTGGTTTCAGCATACACGTGCCCACAAGAGCCGCAAAGCCGCCTACTGTATGAACAACGGTGGAACCGGCGAAGTCCGCAAAACCCATGTTCCATAGCCAACCCTCTCCCCATACCCAGTGGCCCACGAGGGGATATACTAATGCCGATATGAGGAATGAGTAGATGAGATAGGCATGGAATTTCATGCGCTCGGCCATTCCACCGGCTACTATGGTTGCTGCAGCTCCACAGAATGCGGCTTGGAATAGCCAAAAGGCATAAAGCGGTAATCCGCTTTTAGTCGGCTCAAGACCGAGTAAACACCAACCTTTTAAGCCAATGAATGTGTTGCCGTCCCCGAACATGAGACCATAGCCTATCAGGAAGAAACCCAGAGAGGCCATGCAAAAATCCAGAAAGTTCTTTGTCAGGATGTTGCAGGCATTCTTGGCACGGATGAATCCTGCTTCAACCATGCCGAAGCCGGCTTGCATAAAGAATACTAAAAATGCCCCTATCAGTACCCATACCGTATCCAGACCCTGCTTTAATTCGCCTATATCGATACTCTCAATAACAGATTCCTCGCTGTCGGCACTCTCGGCAAATACCGG
>Ga0209536_100008725_pt1 | contig 15172 bp, 9 predicted proteins | sample DeeMarSeWOR28_12_FD_187461 | JGI IMG/M metagenome (GOLD analysis project Ga0209536, IMG submission 187461) | Marine sediment microbial communities from White Oak River estuary, North Carolina - WOR-2-8_12 (SPAdes) (version 2) | ecosystem: Environmental > Aquatic > Marine > Intertidal zone >...
CCTGTGCCGTCAGAGGGACACTTAATAACCGTTGAAAAACACGGCTTTTCCGAACCGGTGACTATTCCCTGGCCAGCGCCGTAGAATTTCTCGATAGCCTATTGACAAACGCCCCTCTCTTGCGTAAACTAATTGCAATGAACAACACATCCTTCCCCCTGCCCCACTTAATGATGTCCATGATGATGGATATGTCGAGCCGCGCCTGGGCAGCGAAGGATATGTGCTAAAAAATCATTTTGCACATTTCACGGGCTGTCCAGTCACGCGGACGGCCTTTTTGTTTGTTTAGCAGACCTGAGATTTCAGACATTAGCTTTTAGAAAAGACCCTCTAACCAACACTCAACGTCTGATGTCTCAAATCTAACGTCTCACCCGTAAATTTCTCCAAGAAATGGAGTCTTCTATGTCCGAAAACATTTTAATCGCTATTGCCTGGCCCTATGCCAACGCCGAGATCCACGTTGGCAACATCACCGGCTCACACCTGCCTGGTGATATTGTCGCGCGCTACCACCGCCTGAAAGGAAACAAGGTGCTGATGGTCAGCGGCACGGACTCGCACGGTACGCCCGTCACGATCGCCGCTGATAAAGCCGGGGTATCTGTGGAAGAAGTATACAAAAAATATCATGACACCTTCCTGGAAGTCTTCCAGGGCTACGGCATCACTTACGACCTGTTCACGTCCACGCATACTGAGAACCACTTCAAGGTATCACAGTCGATTTTCCTGGCGTTGAAGGAAAACGGCTTTATGTTCACAAAGAAGTCGATGCAGTGGTACTCACCCAGCGCCAAGAAATTCCTGCCTGACCGTTATGTAGAGGGAACCTGCTACATCTGCGGATTCGAAGGCGCCCGTTCAGACCAGTGTGACAATTGCGGGAACGTGCTCGAACCTGAGAAACTGATCAACCCGAAAGCCAAAACCGGCGATGGGGCGCTTGAGCTGCGCGAGACCGAGCATTTCTATCTTGATCTCTCGAAGCTGGAGCCGGATGTGGCCAACTTCCTGCGCGAGCGCTCGAAGCACATGCGTGAGCCAGTGTTGGGCGAATCATTGGGGAAGATCGAGGCCGAGGGTCTCAAGCCGCGCCCGATCACGCGCGACCTGGATTGGGGCATCCCGGTGCCCGTCGAGGGCTGGGATGGCAAATGCCTGTACGTTTGGTTCGAAGCCGTCATCGGCTACCTCTCCGCTGCGATTGAGTGGAGTAAGCTGGGGTCCGAAAAAAAAGCGTGGCGTGATTGGTGGACCAACCGCGATGCGCGTCAGTTCTACTTCATCGGCAAAGACAACATCTTCTTCCACACCTCCCTGTGGCCGGCGCAGTTGATGGGCGCGGGGGCAGAGTTCATCAAAATCTTCGAACCGACTGCCGAAAATCCCGAGCCGCTTAATGTGCCTTACGATGTACCCGCCAATCAGTTCATGAATCTGGAACATGACAAGATTAGCGGCAGCCGCAACTGGGCGGTGTGGGGACGCGACGCGCTGACCCGCTACGACCCCGACGCGCTGCGCTACTATCTAACGGTTAATATGCCGGAGATGAAGGACAGCGACTGGGACTGGGCCGAGTTCGTGGCGCGCAACAACAATGAGCTGGTCGCGAACTGGGGCAACCTGGCCAACCGCGTGCTGTCGTTCTGCTACAAACACTGGGACGGGCATGTTCCGTCTGTGGACGTTTCCACGTTACGCCCCGCGGACCTGGACCTATTGGCTACTATCGAAAGCGGATTCGAATCCGTTGGCGCGCTGTACGACGGCGTGAAACTGCGCGCTGCATTGGGCGAAGCACTCAGGCTGGCAACGGTAGTGAACCAATATCTCGATACCAACGCCCCCTGGAAACAGGTCAAGGAAGATAAAGCTGAAGCCGGGAAAACCATTTATACGGCGCTAAAAGCGATCGACTCGCTCAAGGTGCTCTTCGCCCCCATCCTGCCGTTCACGTCCGAAAAACTGCACGGATTCTTCGGCTACGAAACGCCGCTCTTCGGCGAACAATATGTTGAGGAAATCAACGATTCGCTCGGTACGCACACGGGGTTGAAATATCGTCCGCCCACCTCCCTGAGCGGAGCCGCAGGCGAAGTCGAAGGGTTGCAGTGGAAGCCGAGTGAACTCAAGCCGGGACAGACCTTGAACCAGCCTGCACCACTTTTCAAAAAACTCGAAGAAAGTGTAATTGAGGAAGAGCGAGCGAGATTAGGGAAGTAACATAAAACTCGGATGTCAGTGTGACATCCGAGTTCTTTTTAGCAATGTATGGAAGAGAACGAGAAAAGCTCCCGAGGCGGGTCGGTATCGCGCATAACTGGTTTTTAGATCACAAATCCATGATCAACAAGACAATGGTGATCGCACTCACAACAGTGATTATGGGATAAAAGAAATCAGGGTAAGGGCCAATGACATTCACAATTTCTTTGGTTCCAAGGATGAAAAGAAACACAGCCATCGATATTGAAGAGTAGACGACGGTTTTTTTAGGGAGCCGGACAGTCCCAGTTGCCGATCCGCAAGCTATTAATGCAACAATCCCCGTTAAAGTCTCTCCATATGAAATTTCGATCGTGTAATTCAAAATATAAACAACCAGAAATAAGATCGTTGCCAGCTTGAAGATGATAGTTGAAGGCATTTGCTTTCGAATAACAAGTAATGTTCCTGCCAGGATTGCAAACACTCCCATCATTAATTGAATGGTTGAATCGGAATCGGTCAGGACGAATAGCGCTGCCAACGCAAAAAACATGATCAGGGGAATCGTCCCGACCGAGTCCACTGTGCCGCTTCCCTTTGTTGAAACCAATTCGACCAAGCGGGAGGAAATACTTTTCGACGGCAGTTTTATTTCCTCTTTTCTTTCTTGGGGATCTGCGGTTTGGGGATTTAACTGCCTAAAACGAATTTCCAACGATTGCAATAGCTTTTTGTATACCTGGTCACTTTTCCCGGCGGGGAAATAGTCAACATAATGCAAGGAGCGTAAACGGCGGGGTAATTCGCAATCATCCAAACGCAATGGAATGATGAATATTGTCTCTTCGGGTTTTTCAAGGGCAATGTCGAGCACCTTGCGGATTTCCTTCTGAACATATCCCTCTTTTGTTACAGACTTACCTGAAACGCAAACGATGACTGCATCCGCAGACTCGACAGATTTCTCGATCTCCAAGTCCCAGTCCTGGCCAGGGAGAAGTTTTTCTTCGTCCAGCCAGGGATCGATCCAACCCTCAGCGTTGAGTCGCTGGTAGAGTTCGCGGACAATGCGCTTGTCCTGCGAGGCGTGGCAGAGAAATACGCGGAGTTTGTGGTTGGGGGTCATGAGGGTGCGTCGCACCTTTCTAAATGGGGTTGGTTCATAGATCTGTTTTTCCCGTTTAATCGGATTCGTCTACCCGGCAGGTGCGACGCACTCCATGGCGCAGCATCTATCATCATTTTACCCGCTAAACTCAATCCCAAAACAAATAATGCCGTAATTCCAACTCGTTTTTCTCCGGCGGAACATAGTTCATCACAAAATCTTGGTATTTTTCTGGCGAACCGAAATTCTCTTTTGCAAACTCTCTATCTATCAAAACGCCGTTTCTTTTCTCTATAAATTCAAGATAATTTGAGTAATGCCATTGTTGTGGAGCGACCACGATCCCTGCTTCTAATGGATTCCGATGAATATAACGGCAGAGATGCAACAGATATTCATTTCTATCTACATGGATTGCACGAAATGGCCCTTCGAATAGAGTTCCTGAAAGTTCATATTTGCTATTGAAGGCTTTAGTGTACACGTTGAAAATGGCTTGCACGAACTTGCTGATTTTTATATCCCCGTTTTGACGCAAAAGGAAATGATAGTGATTGTGCATCAAGCAATAGGCAATCACTGAAATGTCACATTTTTCAGCTTGTTCCTTTACCAGCTTGAGAAGAAAAACATAGTCCGCATCGTTGCGGAAAATATCAATTCGATGTGCGCCACGATTGTAGATATGATAATACTGGTTCTGAAGAAATGGGGTGTTTCGTCGGGCCATCAGTGCGTCGCACCTTTCTAAAGAGGATTGGTTCAAAGATTTGTTTTTTTCGTTTAATCGGATTCGTCCACCCGGCAGGTGCGACGCACCCTCAGATGGATAATGTAAATTATACGGCAAAAATACCGGAACAAGATACGCGCCATTCCTGCCCCGGATTTATTCTTTTCACCCAATTGACTGTTCAAAAAACAGACAGCCCAGACAACCTGTGAATGGGTTTAGTAACGCGCCAACCGACCTGCCTGACGCACCAGCTCAACAAACTCCTGCATCTCTTCGTCTCGATACAGGTATTCACTAACCCACTGCGCTTCTTCGTAGACGGTCTCCAAGTCGCTTTCCTGGGCCCAGTAGCTGTCGCGTAGGATTTCGGCGTATTCGGCTACAACCACTGCGCGCTGGAAGTAAGGGTCAGCTTCGTGAAAATCCCTGTCCAGGTCACTGACATAGAAATCCTTCGACATCTCGACCACTTGACGCGTATCCGGGTCTTCCCAGCGCATATAGACGGTGGCAATCTGCCCATAGGCTTCGGGGTAGAGTTTCAGCTCGTACAATGCCGTGACCGAATGGCCTGCCCCAATTTCCCCAGCATCGACTCTGTTATCACGGAAATCTTCATCAGCCACGTCGCGGTTCTCAAAGCCGACCAGGCGATAGCGTGAGACCACTTCAGGATTGAAATCGACCTGCACTTTGGCATCCATCGCGATGGTTTGCAGCGTGCTGGTCAGGTCGTCCACGAACAGGCGCTTGGCTTCACCCAGATCGTCCACGTAGGCGTAGAAACCATCGCCGTTGTCAGCCAGTTGCTCCATGAGTGTGTCGTTGTAGTTGTCCATGCCAAAGCCGAAAGTCGCCATCGTGACGCCTTCTTCAACGTAACCACGGACCTCATCAAGGATAGCTTCCGCGTCGGTCTGGCCGACGTTTGCTACCCCGTCCGAGCACAGGATCACGCGATTGACGGCGTCCGGTTCGTAGGCGCGCATGGCCATCTTGTAGCCCAATCGCAGACCGGCTTCGGCGTTAGTCGCGCCCTCGGTGCGGAGTCCATAGATCGCGCGTAAAATGCGTCCTTTACGGGAAGCAGGCGTGGGGTCCAGCACGACGCGCGCATCCGAGCCGTAAACTACGATCCCGACCTGGTCTGTCGGTCGCAGTTGCTCGACGAGTAGTTCTAGCGAGCGTTTGACCAATCCCAGGCGATTATCCATGTCCATCGAACCGGATATGTCGATTACGAACGTTAACAAAACATCCTTGCGCTCCCGGTCAGAGACATCGTAGCCTTGAATACCCACGCGCAACATCTGATAGCGTTCTGTTTCCGTGAAAGGCGAGGGCGCGCCATCAATGTAGATGCCAAAGGCCTGATGCGCAGGGGGAGATTCGTAGCCCTGCTCGAAGTAGTTGACATATTCCTCCACGCGGACAGACTCTTCCGGCGGCAGGTAGCCATCGTTGATGTAGTTGCGCATGATTGTGTACGAACCGGTGTCCACATCCAGCGCAAAGGTGGAGAGATGGTCGTCTTCGGTATCGATGATGGGGTTGACCCCGTAATCTTCGAAGAACATATCGTAGGGCTGGTTCCCTTCTGGATATCCAGATTTCGAGGGAGCCAATGGCTGCGTGGGTGAATAGGATTCATCTCGGCCTGATAATGCCGGCGCGGATTGAATTTCGGGCTCGCCAACATAGAACGGTTCTTCAGCGGCAGACTCTTCAGGTGCCGCAGGTTCGATAGGCACTGTACGTTTAGCAGGCTCTTCTGTTGCAGCCGCACCTCCACAAGCGCTGGCGAGCAGCAGTGTAACCAGGATGCCCAAGACCAGGGGGGTATGTTTGGTGTTCATCGTTCTTCTCCTTCCGACTCATTAGTTTGCGAACAGTTGTATTGTGAGTAGAATGCAGTACAACTGCATCTAACATGGATATGAACTGCAGGCGGCGTTCCTACAGTTTTAAGAATTTTAGATACTCCATTGGCCCTCCTTTCACAGAACGATTTCTTGCAGATGATGTCGTTTTATGCTTGGACGTGAACTCGCTGTGAAAAGTTCCCCCAGGTTATGTAATCATAAATGAATTTTCGTTGTAAAATCCAGAGCCATGATCACGATTCGCCCTATCCGCGCGGACGAAATCCCAGATGCGAAAAGCGTTATCTTGACCGTGGCCTACAACATCTTCGGATTCAATGGTAGTTTAGAGGATAGCATCCGTCACTTCGAAGCTTCGGGAGAGTTAAATGATATGGATGATGTACAAGCCCATTATTTCGACGCCGAGGGCACGTTCCTGGTTGTCTTAAACGGCGAGCAGGTTATCGGGTCTGGTGCGTTGCGGAAATGGGATGGAAGAACCGCCGAGCTTAAACGCATGTGGCTGCTGGAGGCTTATCATGGTCAGGGTATCGGTTACCTTCTTCTGTCGGAATTGATCGACTTTGCTCGAAAAAACGGATATGTACGCATACGGCTACAGACCAGTCCGGAACAAGTCCGCGCGTTGGTGTTTTATCGAAAAGTCGGTTTTTATGAAATTCCCTGTTACAACGAAGAGACTGGTGAGATCTCAATGGAACTAAAAATATCAGAGTGAGCTTTTCTTTGAAATGCTGTCTATTTGATAATGATTTTGTAATTCTTATCCTTTACAAAAATGTAAATTTTATTCGTCTCAAGTTCTAAATCGAGTAGAATGATAGTACTTAAGCACTATTATTACCTTATATGTCTTTAAGACCTTGCACTCAGGAGGACGGTGTATGTTCAAAACACAAAATCTTTACCAGAACGACGAGAAGTGGAAGAACACCAAATTAGGACATTCCAACGAGACGATTGGAGGCTGGGGCTGCTTGCTTACTTCAGTCACCATGATGCTCAACGGCATGGGCTACAATGAAACCCCCGAAACCGTCAATGAGAAAATGAAATCAAGCGGCGGTTTTCAGGGCGCTTTCTTCATCCCCAGTATGCTGCCTTACGCTTACCCAAATATTATTTACAAAGATATGCAGCCCTGCGAGAGCTTCCCCGCCCCGGTTGGACTGATCGATGCAGCCGTGGCAGCGGGCAAACCGGTCATATTACAGGTAGATTGGAACAAACAGGCCGGTATTCAAACCCACTTCGTCCTTGTGAAGGAAAAGCAAGGGGACGACTATATCCTTTACGACCCATATAAATATGGTGGCGATGGCCCAAGCAAAGATGTATTGCTGACCAAGCGCTATAAATATAACGGCGCAACGCTGGCAACCGAAATCAGTGCGGTGTTGTGGTTCGATGGCAATATTCCACCCTCCCCGCCCAAACCACCAAAGAAGATTACCCTGCCTGCAGATTCAATAAAACTGTACGTAATTGAAGACGACCTTGCATTGCGTGCAGATCCCAGTGTTGGTGGTTACCTGTGGAAGCGTATGAAAGCCAATTCCGACGTGAAAAGTCTGGAAGATGCAGCTACCACAAAAGCTAAGTTAGGCCAACAGGGACAATGGTTACACATACAGGATTCGACCGGTCAGCAGGGATATATAGCTGCATGGTACGTGTCAGAAAATAAAGATGCGAAACCGGCTGCGCCTCCTGCCGCCCCTCAGCCTGCATCGTCCCCCCAAGGGGCCGCAACACCTGCGACACCATCTGCGCCCGCTGCTCCGGCGACTTCTACCGCAGCGTCCGCAGCGAAGGTTCCTGTTCCGCCCGGAGCGATGGAACTCCTGCCCACAGAAGAAGTTGCCTTTCGTATGCAACCCGTAGTCGCTGATAGCACCCTGATCCGCCGCGTTCCGCCGACAGATAAATTCATCAGTCTGGAACCCACCGATCAAACGATCAAGAAAGTCGGCGTAACCGGTCAGTGGCTAAACGTTCAAGATCCAACTGGTAAGCAAGGCTATGTTGCTGCCTGGTATGTCAAATACGCCAGTGGCGCTACAGCCCAGGCACAAGCCGTTGCTGCGCCCCCGGCAGATCCCAACGCTCCGGTTACAGTCCGGACTACGATCGAACTTGTAGCATTGCGCAAGAAGCCAGAGGTTAATCCATCCACTTTGATAGAATACCTGCCTATTGGTACTGAGCTCTCAATCATTGAGCCCGGAGGAGAACAGAAAATCGGCGCCAATAATCAGTGGCTCAATGTGAGAGGCAAGTTAGGTACAGAAGGTTACATTGCTGCCTGGTTTGTTGCGCGTTAGTTACTTCATAACTATAGGTTAAATTCATGGCCGAACAAGCTTCAAAAAGAAGCGTTTTCATTTCATATTCTCGCAAAGACAAGGAGTTTGTACGCAAACTTAACGACAGCCTTGATTCGAGTGAGGTTGAAGCCTGGGTTGATTGGGAAGGTATTCCTCCCAGTTCTGACTGGATGGATGAAATTACCCGCGCAATCGAAGGTGGAGATGCATTTTTATTCGTCATCAGTCCGGACTCACTGGCATCGGAAGTTTGTGGAGATGAATTAGAACTGGGCATTAAGTACAACAAGAAACTCATCCCCATCCTGCACCGCGAACCCGAAAGCGGGACAGTTATGCATGAAAAATTGTCGTCGCATAACTGGGTATATTTGCGTAATCAGGATGATTACGATGCCGGAATTGCCAAAGTCCTTGAGTCGATAAACGTCGATCTCGACTGGGTTCGGCAACACACTCGCCTTCTACAACGAGCCAGAGAATGGGAAGACAAGAATCGTAACAACAGCTTCCTACTCCAGGGCGCAGACTTAGAAGACGCAGAACGCTGGATGACTGCAGCCGCTGCGCAAGAAGACCGTGAAGTTTTCCCCTTGCAAGCCGAATACATCGCGGCCAGTCGTACTGCGGCCACAAAACGCCAACGTACCGTGCTCATTTTCGTGTCGCTCGCGTTAGTAGTTAGTATTGCACTAGGGATTGTTGCGCTATTTTCACGCAATGAAGCCGTCACACAAAGAGAAGCTGCGATTGCCAATGAACATGCTCGCGCTACCCAACAAGCCATCGCTGAAGAGCAAAAGGTAATCGCTGAAGAACAAACGATTATCGCCAACGAAAGTGAAGCGCGCGCTCGTCAAAACGAAACAATTGCCAAAGCACGCTACAGTGCTGCGCAAGCCCGTATTTATCAAAATCAGGCCGGTGAGTTAGATCTGAGCACGCTCCTGGCAATCGACTCATGGGAGCGCTCACCATCTTTCCTCGCAGAAGATATTTTGCGGCGCAATACCAGTCTAATTCCAATTCCGCTAGCGCAATTGGCCCACAAGAATCAAATCTGGAATGTTCAAGTTGATCCTGATGTCGAAAATTTCATCACATCCAGTTCGGATAATACTGCATGCGTATGGTCCTTTGAAGATGGCAGTCAGCGTCTCTGTGTCCAACTTGATGGTGCAGTCAACGAGGCAATATTCAGCAAAGATGGCAAATCGATTTACACAGGCGATGCTTCTGGTAGTGTCCGTATCTGGGATGCCAACACTGGCGAATTACAACAGCGGTATGATTTTGATAGCGCCATATGGGATTTGTCAGCCAGCCCTGACGGTAAATGGCTGGCGGTTGCCAGAGATGACAATACAGCCTCGATCATTAGCCTCACAAACCCGGAACAAGCAGCCGACAATATAGGCCGTTCATCCGCAGTATATGTGGTCACATTCTCACCTAATAGCGATTGGATCGCAATTGGAGAGTCAAACGGCGAAGTGATCATCTGGAATGTGGGAAAAAATTTCTTTTTGAAAGCGCCAACACACCTTGACGAGGTCTATGTTGCAAAGTTCAGCCCAGATGGTAAGTGGCTTGTAACTGGCGGTGCCGACAGCACTGTGCGAGTGTCCGAAGCACTAACCGGACAGGAAAGGCATGTACTCACCCACGGTGACTGGGTAGAGGATATCGCCTTTAGCCCGGATGGAAGCTGGTTTGCAGTCGCGTCAGATGACAACCGTGTTTGGGTATGGGAAACAGAAACGGGGGAAGAAAAGCTGCGCTTGAAACACGATGATTTCGTTCAAAAAGTAAGGGTCAGTAATGATGGGCGCTGGATCGCATCCTCCAGCTTTGACCAAACCTTACGTGTTTGGGATGTAGCTTCCGGCAGTCAAATGATGCAAATTCCTCTCGAAGCAAAAGGGTCGGGATTGGCTTTCAATGCAGACAGCACACGTATCGTAGTAGGGGATCAAAAAGGGAACGTGGGCCTTTGGGATACATCGTATTTGCTCACAAAACTTAATTCAATCCAATTCCCGGAATACGTCCATGAAGCGCTTTTCAGTAATTCGAACGAGTGGATGATAGTCAATACAGATGAACGACTCGTCTGGAAATTCCCTGCCAATGAAGTGCTTGGGCTTTCATCAACAGAGCAAGGCATTGCAATCATCAACGCTGCTGCCTTGACGTATGACCTGGCAATCAGCCCCGACTCAAACTGGGTTGTAGTTGGAGAAAGAGAAAAGAACCGGGCTATCTTAAATAACCTGGAAACTGAAACAACTTCCATGTTAAATCATGGCGCCAAAGTGTTAGGTGTTGCTTTTAATTCAGATAACTCATTGGTAGCAACAGCTGGAGAAAATGCCAAAGTTACCGTTTGGAATGTAAGCTCCGGAGAAAAGGAGTTCAATCTTGAGAATCCATCTTCGGTTTTCTCTGTAGCTTTTCAATCTGGCGGAACGCATCTGGCAGCAGGGATGTACAACAAAATAATTATCTGGGATACGGAAACACATGAACAGATTATAGGGTTACTCCAAACCGGTGATATCAATGCAATAGCTTATAGCGACGATGGAGCCTGGCTTGCTACCGCTAGTTCCGATGGCACGATTTATATCTGGGATGCTACAGAAAATTATGCGGGGAAACCAATTCTTCTACGGATGAATGGCCAACCTTTAGCAATAACGTTCAGTCCGGATAATCGCTGGTTGGCTGCTGGCGGCACCAGCAATTTTGCTTATCTTTGGGATATTTCAATCGGGGAAGAAGTTTCTCGTCTCCCGCACAGTGACGCCGTTACCAGTGTTTCATTTTCAAACGATGGGAATCTGCTGGCAACAGTATCGCGCAAAGTAGTGCAAGTCTGGGATGTTCCTGCTCTTCCACTAGTGCCTACGTCAGAGCTTATCACTGTGGCTTGTTCACATCTGACGGCCAATATTAGCGAAAGTGAATGGGAAGTTATTTTCCCGGAAGAAGATTACCATCCCACTTGCCCAGACCTGAAAGCAACGGGTCAATAAACAAATAATAATCAATGGATTTTAGAATTAATACTCTTTGGAGGAATAAACATGACTGTTGAACCTCAACCCACTGTACCGATCCTGAAGATTGCCTGGACGCGCTATGCACAACTAGACGCGTTGTCAAACAAGCATTCCAGACCGCACTACCGATGGCGTCGTTGGATTTCTATCCTGGGTGTGTTGGCGGCTCTGTTTGCTGTGACTACACAGGCTTACGCAGACTATATGCCTGCCATCTTAAGCCTGGCGCTAAAAATATTATTGATTGCCACTCCCATCACGGCATCCGTCCTGGCTGCGTTTGTCAATAAATTTTACAATGGCAACGATTGGCTGGTTTCACGTGCGGGTGCAGAAGAAATCCAAAAAGAAATTTACATGTATCGCACCTTCTTCAGGAATAAGCCTGATCGACGTGAATGGCTCGAAAAACGCTTGACAAACATTCAACGCCAGGTTTATCGTGGGATGAGTGGAGAATTGGCGCTTGAAAAGGCGCCAGAGAAAATTCCTCCTTATTATTATCCAGACGACCCTAACAGCGACCCAGGCTTTAAGGATTTAACCGGTAGCGAATACGTCAAGTACCGCCTTGAAAACCAGCTTGCCTGGCACATCCGAAAAGTACAGAAATTTGAGACTGAGCGCACGCGCCTGCAGGTTTATATCCTAGCTGCTGGCGGCCTTGGGGCCTTTCTGGCGGCATTGGGTGGCGGATTCAGTATCTGGGTAGCAGTGACAGCTTCGCTGGGCGCGGCATTGATCGGATGGCAGGAGTTGCGCAACCTTGACCCAACGATAAAAAACTACAGTAGAGTCATCATGGAATTGATGATTATTTACGATCATTGGAACATTTTGGAACCCGAAGAATGCACTGATACTGAATTCTTCCAGATGGTTAAATCCACGGAGGATGTACTCTGGAGTCAGAATATTGAATACATCAAGTCCATGCAAGAGGTGCTTGCTAAGGAAACGCTTGAAGAGGCCGAACTAATCAATGATGTGCTCAAGAAAGCTGTAGAATCCGATGCGGCCTTCAAAAAGCACATGCGTGATAGCGTTGTCAGTTACACATCACAGAGTATGGATGAAACGCGTGAAACACTCGAAGATCATTTCGATGATACATTAGGCTCCCTGGCTGAAGAAGCGTCTTCAGAACTTGTTCAGCAAGAACTGGCAGCCATTGGACAGGCCGTCAACGCTCGCGTAGCTAAACTTTCAGATTCGCTGAAGCAAATTGCAGATGAGTTTGCTGACGTAGACATTGGCCGTGATACGCCCAAGGAAGTGCTCAATGATCTGCTTTCTCGCTATCCAAAAACAGATGATGTGAAAGGGTAGCAATGGTTTTGAAGAAACTCTTTGGTATCAAGGAAACGGAAACTGCTTCTGACAACGTTGACTGTAAAACCGAATTTGATGAGGCTGTTGCTGCAGTACAAGCCTCAATCGAGGAAGATGCCAAAATAGCGGAAACTGTCAGTGAGAAGCTAGAACCGAGTATAGATCAAAAGCAAATGGAAGCAGAAGATATCGGTGAGGAGTCAAAAGAAATGACTGACAAGATCAAAAACATTATTGAAACATCTGGTGAAGAAAAGAAAAAACTCCGTCCAGAAGTGCGGCCGCATGCTTTTGTGGTTATGCCTTTCGGCAAGAAAAAAGGCGGAGATGGCTCACCTTATGACTTTAATGTAATCTACCAAACTTTGATCAAGCCAGCCTTGGAACAGGCAGGGTTTGAACCATTCCGCGCCGATGAAGCGACCAGCTCGGGTGATATTCTGACAGACATGTTTCAGGAATTGCTTCTCGCTGACCTGGTACTGGCAGATTTGAGCATTGATAACGCCAACGCCTATTACGAATTAGGCATCCGCCACGCATTTCGGAAGCGCGGTATCGTACACATTCAAGCCGGGCGCGCGTATATGCCCTTCGACATCTTTAACGTGCGAACACTTCCATACCACATCACCCCGGAAGGTGTTCCCGACCCAGAATTTTTAGAAAAGGATATTCAGGCTATCGCTCGAATGACGCGTGACACCTGGGCTTCTGACCGGGACGCCATTCACAGTCCCATTTACAATCTGCTGACCGGCCTTGATGAGCCTGACCAAAAAGCGTTGCGCACACCTTTGGCAACTGGTTTCTGGCGGGAATATAACGAATGGAAAAGCCGCGTCACCATCGCGCAAAGACAGAAGCGCATCGGTGATATTTTGTTGCTCACTGAAGAAATTAGCAATCCACTCATCAAGGAAGAAGCTGTAGGGCAGGCTGGCAAGGCATTGGCCAACATGGGGCGCAATGAACTGGCCCTGGCACAATACCGCAAAGGTCTGGAAATAAACCCTGGCAACCTGTCGTTCCGGCGAGAAGAAGCCTTTCATCTGAATCGACTTGGTAAAGTGGATGAAGCCATCGTGAAGATCGAAACCATTCTTGCGGACCACCCTGGCGATGGCGAATCCACCGCTTATCTGGGACGCATCTACAAAGAAATGTGGACTGATTCGTGGCGCTGGGTAAAAGACCCCGAAAAACGATTGCATATAGCCTTTGAGTCATATCACTGGCTGATGAAGTCATACCAAATCTATATGCGCGGATTCCGTACTGACCTGGATCAATTCTATCCCGGTGGCAATGCGCTTACCCTGGCAACCATCCTTGTCCACCTTGCCGACAGATTTGACGATAAAGACGACCCCGATCCTGAAATCGAAATCATCCGTAATGAACTGCCTGAGTTGCGCGGCACGCTGGAGTTCGCTCTTGAAGTTCAGGCTGCAAACCCAAATGCGGATTACTGGACTCTGGTTTCGTTGGCAGATTTGCACACATTAACATCAGAAAGCATCCAGCGAGTTGTGCGTGCCTATCGCAAAGCAATGACTGCATCACGTCGCAATATCTTCTTCCTAGAATCATCGATCCAGCAGTTGGAGATATTGCAGTCATTGGAAATGCGCCCCGAATATGTTTCTGCAGGTATCAAAGTGCTTAAAGAAGAGCTGGCACGTATTCACAAGGAAGAATATGCTGAAGAAACAGAAGATGTGGAAAAGGTCGCAGAACACGATCATACCAGCGGACGCATCTTCCTCTTTTCAGGTTATACGCTCAACGGAAGTGAAAATGAGGGTGGATTTTCAGCTAACATGGAAGATGATATCAAGATGGAAATTGAGCGCTTTTTAGATGAATCGAACGCCGACCCTAATGATCTGGTTATCACAGCTGGCATGGCTGCGGGTGGGGATTTACTTTTCATCGAGGCTTGTGTAGCCCGAAATATCCCTGTTGCTTCGCACTTGCCGGCTTCAGAACCAGCCTATGTTCGTGATTTTGTCAGCCCGGCTGGTGATGAGTGGGTAGAACGCTTCTACAAAATGCGCAATCATCCACTCGTAGATGAATACTACCAGACCGAGTTGGTTGGCGATCCCAAACCGGATCACGACATTTTCGAGCGTAACAACCGCTGGGCATTGTACTCCGCTATGATGCGTGGTGTGGATAATTTGAGGCTGATCGCATTGTTTGATGATAAACGCGGCGATATCCACGCAACACAAGATGCGCATCTGGTAAAGCATATGATCGATCTGATGCGCGATGCTGGTGGGCAGGTGGAAATCATTAATCCATCTAAGATCGCGCCTGAAATGGTGAAAAAAGCTTCGCAAAAAAAACGCTCAACTTCAAAGAAGGAAAAACCCCAGGAAACTGAGTAGAAAAGTCAGGCCCGCTGATCACTCAGTGGAAATTGACGAAGGGTACTCCCATGGCAAAAAGCAGCCCCGCAGACGTAATCGATGCCTACCGCCAGCGTCAAG
>Ga0209536_100008726_pt1 | contig 15172 bp, 18 predicted proteins | sample DeeMarSeWOR28_12_FD_187461 | JGI IMG/M metagenome (GOLD analysis project Ga0209536, IMG submission 187461) | Marine sediment microbial communities from White Oak River estuary, North Carolina - WOR-2-8_12 (SPAdes) (version 2) | ecosystem: Environmental > Aquatic > Marine > Intertidal zone >...
GCAACAATCTTAGAAAATGAATATCAATCAGGCAAATCTACTGCAGAGCTTGCCAGCAGGAAGCATTCCCAGCTAAATATGGAGAAATCTCTTATTTCAAGCCACTACTCAACATTATGAAATAGAATCGAAGTTTTCTACTGTGTATATCCGGTATGGACCGGTGAAGGCTGGCGGAGAGGGTGGGATTCGAACCCACGTACCCGCTTTTGGCAGGTAACTCGATTTCGAGTCGAGCCCGGTACGACCTCTTCGGTACCTCTCCGTTTACGTGAAGCTTAGCAGAGTTTGTTGAGACAACGAATCAAAGATTGCTTCGCTTTATGGCTGGAACAATATTCGGCCATTAAGAGAGACAGGCGCGGATGTAAACCGCGCCTGTATTTTAGGCCTTAAGTTTCTCGCTCGGACGGCGGGATTGAAACACGGCAGTCAACAATCCGCATGCTGTAAATCCAGCGAAGGATTAATTGGGACGAGTGTCGGCTTCGATCTGTTTCAGTGTTTCTTCGATCAGCTCGCGATTGTCTTCTTTGGTGAAATTGCGCTGAATCAGCTTCGAGGCGATCAAAACGGACATATCCGCAATCTCGCTCCGAATCTGGCGAAGAGCTTTTCCGGTTTCGGTTTCGATCTGGCTGCGAGCGTCACGGACAATGGTTTCCGCCTCGGCCCTGGCTTTCTGCTTTATTTCTTCCCGGAGCTTTTCCGCTTCCGCAACACTTTTGGAAACGATTGTTTCGGCTTCCGCGTGGGCTTTCCTGATAATTTCAGCCGATTCCCGGTTCAATCGCTCCAATTCCTGCTGCGCCTTCTCCGCGTCTTCCAGGGATTTCCTGATTTTTTCCTGTCTGGCTTCAAGGGCCCGCAGCAGCGGACCCCAGGCAAACTTCTTGAGACAAAACAGAAGAACCAGAAAAACAACAATGGTCCAGATCATTAATCCCGGATCCACCGAGGTCAATGCACGGATTAATGCATCCATAATGAGTTTTCCTCGCAGCGTTTAGTTCATCAACACGATGAGCAGGACAAAAACTTCACCCAGAATCGCAACGCCTTCAAGCAGGAAGAGGGGCAGGTTGACCGCACCACTGATCTGGGCTGCAGCCGCAGGCTGCCGGGCGATGCCTTCCGCCATGGCGGCAGTGAATTTTCCGATTCCATGAGCCGCACCGATTACGATCAGGCCCAATCCTAAGGCGGCGCCAAAGTAGTGCCAGACTTGAGTCGGGGCCGCCTCTGCGGCATCTTCTGCAGCATAAACGGCCGGTCCTGCAACCAGTAGAGCAGCCAGAAATGCAACGACCATTGCACCGCGGAATAATACTGTCTTCTTCATTCTTCTATCCTTTCGAGAAAGATTCGTTACTAATGATGAACATGAATAACCATGCCGATGAACACGGCCGAAAGCAGCGTAAAAACGTAAGCCTGAACCAGAATCACAATCAGTTCAAGCCCGGAGATGCCGAGCGCCAGGGGAACTGAAGCAATTAGCCCGGCACCAATGCCGGCCCAGGCACTCTGGAATATGTCTTGAAATAGAAATACCAGGGAAAGCACTGCCAGAATGGCGATATGCCCTCCCGTCATGTTCGCTGCAAGCCGCATAGTCAGTGCAAACGGTTTTACGAACATGCCGATGATTTCAATGGGAATCAGCAGGATGTAAATCGGCCATGCCATTCCGTGAGGCACCAAATTCTTCCAATGCTGGATAAATCCATGCGCTTTCGATCCGGCTACAATAATGGAGAAAAAAGTGACCAGGGCGAGACCGGCTGTAACATTAAAGTTTCCGGTGGCTGTCGTCCCGCCTTCCAGAAGCCGATAAAAGGCCGAATCGGGCCCCGCATTGGGCCACGCGTGATTCAGTAATTTCAATACGTCGAAGATCGGAACCATGCCGATTATGTTGGCCGTAAAAATAAATGCAAAAAATGTGAGGATCAATGGTGCCCAGGTGTTCACCCATTTCTCGCCCACATTCGGCTTAACAATGGAATCGCGGATGGCCATCACGACAAATTCCAAGGCGTTTCCCGCTCCAGTGGGGACCGGCCCCTGCTTCAGATATCTCCGCACAATCCAGGTAATCAGGATGAAAACAATGAATGCGACAAACCACAGCATAAAAACATGTTTGGTTATGGAAAAGTCGATTCCGAATACCTTGGGCAGGTGAATAATAGGGTGATCCACAGTGTTGGTAATATGATGAAGGATTGTTTCACCTGCGTTGAATCCTTCAGACGCACTGTGTTCTTGAGCTGCAGCTGACATCAACATCTATTCTGTTACCCGTTTTGTGATTGGCCTTGAGTCGTTTCCGGACGCGTTATGGGAGTGGCTTTCTGGAGCCTCCGCAGCCCGATCGCCTCCATAATGTGCAGTGCAAGAAAATAACATGCAAAGCTGACCACGAAGGGGACCGGCTCTACCAGTCCGAAGCCTACAAAGGCTGTTATGTATATTGCAAAGAAGACCATCTTGGCGGCGAATGCCTTAATCATCAGAGCCGTAAGCTCTTCGGGGCGCCTGAGGTACTGCCGTTGCATCATTATCCAGGATGCAACGGCCGACATAAGCGGTCCCAGCATTCCAATCCATAGTTCGAGCCGGATTTCCGCCTTGACCATAACTGTCAGGAACAGTGCCGTCAGGATCGATCCCAACAGCATCCACCAGACAAGCTTCATTTTCGCCAAATAATTTTCGCGAGTTCAACGAACCCGACAATAATACCTAACAGTAAACCACTTACAAGGAACCAGGGTGAGGTCTCGAACCATGCATCGAGTGCATATCCGATCCCGCCCAGGACCAGAATTGCCGCCAGTAATGTGTAGCCTGCTACGGCCGCAGGTCCTGATTTGCGAAGGGCTTCCTGCATGAAGCGCAGGGAACGCGCCAGAAATAATCCTTGCTCCTCGTCAGGCATACTCACCTGCAAAATGGTGGATTATAGCAAACACCCCTCTATAAGCTCAACGGTAGAAATATGAAACTTAAAGAAAAAGTTACAGTTTCTACCCATCGACTACAATTATTCCTACCATAAACAGCTTTTAGGAGTATTTTTCTCCTGAAATATTCAATTTTCTTTAGAAATCCGTTTAAAAATCCGGGCAAGTCATTTAATAAAGCGTGTTTCAAATTGTTCTGACTCCCGGCTCCTTACTCCCGGCTTCTTGTCTTTTGATTCTCAGATAGGCCAAATTCTCGTTTTTCCACGGAAGAAGGCCCCGAATTAATCTTTCATTTCATGAATTGTCGTAAGACTGCGCAATTCGTAATCTTTTGTACCGGAGGGGGTCACAATCTCAATATCATCCCCCACCTTTTTCCCGACAATGCTGCGCCCGATAGGAGACGTAATGGAGATATCACCTTTGGCGATGTCGGATTCTTCCGCGGAAACCAGCCGGTACTCTACCTCTTTTTCAGTTTCGTACTCAAAAAGCACAACCTTTGAACCGTAAGCTGCCCGATCTGTAGGGATTTTCTCAAGATTTACCAGCGACAGAGACGCCAACCTCTGCTGGAGCTGAGCTTTTCTGCCTTCCAGGTAGGACTGCCTCTCCTTAGCGGCCTTGTATTCGGCGTTTTCGCTGAGGTCCCCCTGTTCCCGGGCACGAAGGATTTCCTTCGGCAGTTCTATACGGAGCTCATGCTCTATAGTATTGAGATCATCCTGCAATTTCTTGCGTATATCAATCATGGCCTGCTCCAAAGAGGGCGATTTTTATTTAGGGGGCAAGAATCGAATAGTCAGCCAGGCTGAGAACATGATCCGGGAAGACGCCCAGCCAGAGTATGCCGATAACTCCCATTACTATGATGATCTGAATATGGAGGCTCATCGGTTCAGGCGCAGGCGTGGTTTCTTCCGGTTCCTTCATGTACATATATACCAACAGACGGAAATAATAAAAAACGGACACGACGCTGCTGAGTACACCGATCACTGCCAGTCCTACATATCCCTTCTGGATTGCAGCACTGAACAGGTAGAATTTTCCTATGAATCCTCCTGTCAGGGGGATGCCTGCCAGCGAGACCAGAGAAAGGGACAGAGCCGCTGCCGCGAAGGGAGTCTTTCGGGCCAATCCCGCATAATCGTCCAGCTCGACGCGTGTGTCGCCGATGCCGCTGATAGACAGGATAACACTGAAGGCGATCAGGTTCATGATCGTATAGGCGACGAGATAGAAAAGTACGGCGCTGAAACCCGTATCGCTGTTTGTTACGATTCCTACAAGTATGTAGCCGGCGTGGGCAATGGCTGAATAGGCGAGCATGCGTTTTACATTTGTCTGTAAAACGGCAACCACGTTGCCCAGAACCATGGTCAGGATAGCAAGGCACCACAGAATGGTTACCCATGCATCGGCCATGAAAGGAAGAGCTTCAACCAGGATCCGCATGAGTGCCGCGAAACCCGCTGCCTTCGGCCCGACGGTCATAAATGCGGTTACGGGAGTAGGTGCTCCTTCGTAAACATCGGGAGCCCAGGAATGGAAAGGAACCAGGGCTATTTTAAAGCTGAATCCCACAAGAAGAAGTCCCATCCCGATTAAGGTGGTAGTCTGAAAGTTTCCCTCCAGCGTGGCAGTAACCAGTTCAGAGATAGCCTGGTAATTCGTGCTCCCCGTGCTGCCAAAAATAAGTGCGATACCATACAGCAGAAATGCCGTAGCGAACGACCCCAGCAGAAAGTATTTCAGCGACGATTCGTTGGAACGGATATCGTTTTTCTTGAATCCGGCAAGAACGTAGGTTGCAATGGAAAGAATTTCTATTCCGATGAAGGTAAGGATAAGGTCGTAGCTTGAAACCATCAACGACATTCCGGAACAGGCGAACAGCAGCAGGGAATAGTACTCACCCCGGTTGATGGACTCCCTCTCGTTGAAATTCATGGATATGAGCACAGAGACGCCCAGAATCACCAGAAAGAGCCATTGGAAGAAAAGGCTGAAATTATCGACGATGAACATGCCGTTCAGGATCGTATGAGGATTGTCGCGCCACTGCGAGCCCAGGCTTAAAGCGGCAACGGCGGCTGCCACCACTGCAATCCGCGCCATCCGATTCTTATGTGCCGGTGCCGTGAACGGCTCAAGCAGCATCAGAGTCATTCCTGCAATGACCAGAACAAATTGCGGTGTCAATAGTATTAAGTCGTCGACCATCGTATTATTCATTCACCTGAGGGCTCGGAGAAAGCCGTTCTACCCAGTAGCTCTTTTCAAGATTGCGTGCATTTACAATTCGCTGTTGGACATGTTCAAGCGAAACCTCCATCCGGCTTATGAAGGGTTCCGAATACACCCCGATCCACAGCATGATCAGTACTATTGGAATTAGGATCAGTTTTTCTCTTACTCCTATATCTTTTATTGCTGCGTTGTCCGGATTTTCCAGCTTGCCCAGGAATACGCGCTGATACATCCAAAGCATATACGCCGCGCTTAGAATCATTCCCAAAGCCGCCAGGGATCCGAAGAGCTTATTGCTGGCGAAGCTTCCCATTAAAACCAGTACTTCACCGACGAAACCGTTCAGGCCCGGAAGGCCTATGGATGAGAGTGTAACGACGAGAAAAACTGCTGCATAAACCGGGCTTATATGCGCCAGGCCGCCGAAGTCGGCGATTTTTCGGGTGTGCCGGCGGTCGTAGATCATTCCCACTAAAAGGAAGAGTGCGCCCGTCGACAGGCCGTGATTCAGCATCTGCAGTGTCGAACCCTGAAACCCCTGTGTCGTGAAGGCGAAGATGCCCAAAACAACCAATCCCATATGGCTGACGGAGGAATAAGCGACAAGTTTTTTAAGATCCGGCTGCACCATGGCAACCAGCGCTCCGTAAATGATGCCGATAATTGCCAGGACGGAAATGTAGGGAGCCGCCTCTATTGCCGCTGCGGGGAAAAGCGGAAGGCAGAAGCGAAGCAGCCCGTATGTACCCATTTTCAGCAGTACGCCGGCAAGAATGACCGAGCCTGCAGTGGGAGCTTCCACGTGCGCATCGGGAAGCCAGGTATGGAGCGGGAACATCGGGACTTTGATGGCGAATGCGAGCAGAAATGCCAGAAACAGCCAGCGTTCTTCCTGAACGGTCTTCCATTGCATTGCCCCGGTACTGAGACTTCGGGTTATTTCCACCAGATCGAACGTCGTCCCTCCGTGGGCGTAATATAGGTAAATAATCGCCAGGAGCATAAGAAGAGAGCCGACCATGGTGTAAAGGATAAACTTGACCGCGGCATAGATCCTCCGTTCACCGCCCCACACACCGATCAGGAAGTACATCGGAATCAACATGACTTCCCAGAATACGTAAAAGAGCACCAGATCCAGGGCACAAAACACCCCGATCATCCCGGTTTCGAGAGTCAGGAGGCAAATCATGAAGGATTTGACTCTCCTGGTAATAGATTGCCAGGAAGAAAGGACAGCCAGCGGCGTCAGGAAAGTTGTCAGCAGTACCAGGAAAAGGCTGATTCCGTCAATTCCCAGGTGATGGCTGATTATGGATTTTATCCATGCATGGGATTCTTCAAACTGCATGCTCCCCTGGGAGGCGTCGAAATGGAAAACAAGATGAAGGGAAAGAATAAAAATAATGCACGAACCCAGGAAAGCGGTCCATTTGACAGCCTTGTCGGATCCTCGCGGTATCAGAACGATTACTGCTGCAACCAGTGCCGGCAGGTATGTAACCCATGATAGGATATGACTGATTTCCATGTCGTTTTCGTTGCGCTCAGCCCCTGAAAATTGATAGATAACAAAGCAGCGCAGCTGCTCCCAGCAGTATCCAGACTGCGTAGTTGCGAATAAGGCCGTTTTGAATGCCTTTGAGTATTGAAGCGAATCCCTGGATCGTCCGGCCCGATCCGTTGACCGCGCCATCGATCAATCCGACGTCGAATCCCTTCCAGAGAACCTTTGTGGAAGTCCACACTGTTGGTTTTATGACCGTGGCATCGTACAGTTCATCCACATAGTATTTCCGAAACAACAGCCGGTGAACCAGCCGTAAACGGGTTGCCAACGCATCCGCCTTTTCCGGACGCCGTACGTAAATCCGATATGCGATGTAAATAGCTATGACTGCAACCAGCACGGAAAGGAGCGCAAATAAAATTTCCGTGCTGTGTGGATGGTGCGCGTGCTCTTCAATATGTGTGTGGGCCAGAGAAGGTTCGAGAAATTCGAAAAACCTGTTCGGGCCCAGATGCATCCAGGCAGGTGTTCCGACAAAACCACCGATTACGGATAGGACGGCCAGGATTATGAGCGGGACAGTCATGCTTGAAGGGGATTCGTGCAGGTGATGTCCCACCCCTTCTGAATAACGCGGCTTTCCGAAAAACGTCAGGAAAATGAGACGGAACATGTAGAAAGCTGTCAATCCGGCAGTCAGGAAGCCGAAACCCCAGACAACAGGATGTCCATTGGCGAATGCAAGCCATAGAATTTCATCTTTGCTGAAGAATCCGGCAAACGGCGGTATGCCGCTGATTGCAAGTGCGGCGATAAACATGGTTGCAAATGTTATGGGTGTATGCTTGCGCAATCCTCCCATGCGCATGAGATCCTGTTCGCCGCCCATGGCATGGATCACGCTTCCTGCTCCGAGAAAGAGCAGCGCTTTGAAAAATGCGTGGGTCATCAGGTGGAAAATGCCCGCCGAGAATGCCCCTGCGCCCAAAGCGACAAACATGTATCCAAGCTGGCTGACTGTGGAATAAGCGAGAATCCGCTTGATGTCCCTCTGGACCAATCCGATTGTTGCTGCCATCAGGGCAGTTAAAATTCCGACGATGATAACAACATCGAGAGCTATGGGAGCGCGACTGAAAATAGGTGAGCAGCGGACCACCATATAAACACCCGCAGTTACCATCGTGGCGGCGTGGATGAGTGCGCTGACAGGAGTCGGGCCTTCCATGGCATCCGGTAACCAGACATAGAGGGGAATCTGTGCACTCTTTCCCGTGGCACCGACAAAGAGCAACACCCCGATTGCTGTCAAAATTCCGACCTCTATCGTTCCAGTCGCAACCTCTCCGAATACGTCCCCGAAATTAAGGCTGTTGAATGTTAGAAATATAAGGAATAAGCCAAGGATAAATCCAACGTCGCCGACGCGGTTAACGATAAAGGCTTTCTTGCCCGCATCTCCGGCACTGCGCCTGTCGAAGTAAAAGCCGATCAAGAGGTAAGAGCAGAGCCCAACGCCTTCCCACCCGACGAACATCAAAAGGAAATTTCCGGCCATTACAAGGACCAGCATGGAGAACAGGAAGAGGTTCATATAGGCGAAAAAACGGTAATATCCGCCGTCGCCGTGCATGTAGCCGATTGAATACAAATGGATTACAAAGCCGACTCCGGTTACGATCAGGAGCATTACGGCTGAGAGCGGATCGAGAAGAAATTCGGCTTTTGCTATGAAGTCCCCTGAAGCTATCCACGTGAAGCAGGTATTGAGTACGTGCCGTTCGTCCACCGGGAGTTGGAGCAATTCATAGAATGAAATAGATGCAAGAATAAAAGATATGAATGCAGATCCACAGGCAATTACCGAAACCGCAGGATCGGGCAGCTTTTTGCCTGTGAGGCCGTTAATGGCGGACCCTATCAGGGGAAACAGGGGAATCAGCCAAAGGTAATCAATCATATTGCAGCGCCTTTCACCATTTCATCGTGTCGGCATCGTCTGCGTTTAAAGTATTGCGGTTCCTGTAGAGCACGATGGTGATTGCGAGCCCTACGGCTGCTTCTACGGCTGCGACGACCATGACGAAAAAAACGATAATCTGCCCGTCGACCTGGTTCAGGAAGCTGGAAAACGCTATAAAACTGAGGTTTACGGCATTAAGCATCAGCTCGACGCAGAGAAACATCGAGATGATGTTCTTTTTTACAATGAAGCCTACAGCTCCTACGATAAACAGAAGCATGCTCAGAATGAGATAGTGCAGTAGGTCCATATTTATTTGGATACCTGTCGCTTGGCGAGTACGACAACGCCGATGATGGCAATAAGAATCAGCACGGATGTCATTTCAAACGGCAGCAGATACTCGTTGAATAAACTCTCTCCCAGTTGCTTTATCGATCCAACTTCGCGGTCGAGAAAACGGGGATTTTTAGGCGTCTGGGCAATATCATAGGATCTAAGTACAGGGTATAAAAGCGTAATTGTAAGGATGCCCAGAAGGACTCCTATATATGCCAGGAATTTCTTTTTGTCCCGCATGATTGAGGATGAAAAAGGGTCCAATAGCATAATGACAAACAGAAATACAACCATGATTGCGCCGGCATATACGATAATCTGAATTGCGGCTATGAACGGAGATTCAAGGATTAAGTACAGCACTGCAACCGAGCAAAGGCATATAATTAGGGAAATAGCGGAATAAAACACTTTGCGGTTCACGACTACCATGACGGCTGATGCAAGTGCGACAGTGGCGAAGAGATAAAATAATACGGTTTCCATTATTTGAGACTGTCCAGGATCATACTCAGCCTTTCAGGAGTGAGATCCTCGTGGTAATCTTCGTTGATCTGAACAACCGGGCTTGTGCCACAGGATCCCAGGCACTCCACTTCCAACAATGTAAACTTGTTGTCTGAAGTTGTTTCTCCCGGCTTGATCCCAAGCTTTTTCGTGAGATGATCCATGATGCCTTCTGCATTACAGATCTGGCAGGAGATATTCGTACAGACCTGAATGACATACTTTCCTACCGGCTTTCTGTGAAACATCGTATAAAAGCTGGTAACTTCATGAACCTCATTGGGAGAAAGCCCGAAAATCTGAGCAACTTCACTCATCGAATCCTGAGATATATACCCCAACTCTTTCTGAACAATATGCAGGGAAGGGACCAGCGCAGACCTCTTCTCAGGGTACTTGCTGATTAAATCCTGAATCTGTTGACATGCCGATTCAGATAGCATGTTATTAATCCTAAAGAAGTTAAAACAGGCGTATGTAAAAAAACCAGGAAGCCCTACAAATATTTGCGAATCAAATACTTGGAACGGACATTTCCCGGAAGTGTGATCTTAGTGGACGGATTCAGGTGCTGTCAAGGCTTTTCTAAATCAGGGAAAAGTGTGCGGTCCACAGGCGGCGGTGACGGGGGTTCGCTTCGCTGCTGCTCCGAAGGATGAAAGTTAATAGTTAATAGTTCTGAGTTCTGAGTTCTGGGTTCTGCTGCGACGGCAATGAGTAACTATTTGCGGTACAGTTTTTTCCACGGTTGCTGCTTTATGACCAGACAGTCCTTCAATGCCGCTTTGAGTGTTTCTGCCGCCAGTTCGGCGCAGTGAAGATTGCCCTTTGGAAGGTCTTCCAGGGCTTCCGAGATATCCGAGGCTGTTAATTTCATCGCCTGTTCCATGGTTTTATCCTGCGCCAGTTCGGTGGCCATACTTCCGCATGCAATGGTAGCAGCACAGCCGTCGGTCCAGAATCCCGAATCCCATATGGCATTATTGCGGACTAGGAGCCAGATTTTCATGTTTTCCCCGCACCCGCTCTGTCTTGCGCCATACCCATCTGCATTTGTAATTTCTTTATTGTTATTAGGGCGAATGATATGGCGGATGGTGGTATCCGAATATATTTCATGTAACTGTTTCAGAATCACTTCAAGCTTATCAGCCATAAATATAAATCGTTGAATGTTGAAGATTTTAACGTTGCACGTTAGAAACAAAACATCGTTGAAACGTTATGAACTGGGTCCGGTTCTCCAGCAGATATCAATATTATCTGTAACAAGGTATTTGTGTCCAATAAACGTTGAAATATATTGAATTAACCTTTCAATCAGCTCGAACATGCAACGAAGTGTTTTCTTTTAACGTGCAACGTTCACACGTTCAACCCGCAACGATGCCTTTATTTCTACTCTTGATTTGATGAGAATGCGATGCGTATGATGAGGGTTCAATGGAAAATATTACCTTGATCATTAATGGTGAAACCCGTTCGATCACTGCAGTTTCGAACGTATTAGAGCTTATCCAACATCTTGGCATCGTCGAAAGTCAAATCGCTGTTGAATTAAATACAAAAATTATTCCTCGAGGAGACTGGGAAAAAACCCCGGTCAGCAATTTAGACCGGGTGGAGATTGTCCAGTTCGTTGGAGGGGGCTAATCGGAGCAGGTCATGGCACATTCTACGGAAGATGACAAGCTTGTATTGGGCGGCCGAACATTCAAATCCCGTCTTCTGGTAGGGACTGGGAAATATTCTTCCTTCCCGCTGATGAAGGAAGCGATCTCGAAATCGGAGACGGAAATTGTTACAGTTGCCGTGAGGCGCGTGAATCTGGATCGTTCCTCCGAATCCCTTCTCGATTATGTGGATCCCGAGCGGTTTGCCATCTTACCGAATACGGCCGGCTGCTATACGGAGGAAGATGCGGTTCGAACGGCGCATCTTGCCCGGGAAGCGGGTCTGTCGGACTGGGTGAAACTCGAAGTCATCGGCGACGAAAAAACACTGTTTCCGGATACGGAAGCCCTTCTTGCTGCGACGAAAAGACTTGTGAAGGATGGATTCCTCGTTCTTCCATACACAAATGACGATCCTGTTATGGCACGTAAGCTTGAAGATGCCGGTGCAGCGGCCGTAATGCCACTTGGAGCGCCTATCGGATCCGGCATGGGGCTTCAAAATCCGGCCAATATTCGCATCATCCTTGAAAGCGTATCGGTGCCCGTCATAGTGGATGCAGGCGTTGGAACTGCCTCCGATGCCTCAATAGCTATGGAACTCGGCTGTGATGCCGTGTTGATGAATACGGGTATCGCTGGAGCGCAGGATCCGGTTGCAATGGCGGAGGCGATGAAACTGGCTGTACGGGCGGGCCGCATGGCGTACAAGGCAGGTCGCATTCCCCGGAAACTGTACGCTACTGCCAGCAGTCCTGTTGAGGGAATCTCCCGTTGAATAAAAAGTTCCTGTCAGGTTCCCCAGAGCCAAACATTGATTCTGCCGTTTTCTCTGGGTGCTGCGGGCTGGAATTCATATATGCCTGTCACTTCAATAGTTGGAGGGCGTTCTATTGAAAACGCTTAACGTGGAATTGTCCGACCGCAGATATCCCGTAATCGTAGGTTCGGGACTTGTTGCCGGAGCCGGTCATCTGCTGGCTGGACAGGGATGTGATTCCCCTCCCATTGTAGTTACCAATCGAACGGTGATGAGGCTTCATGGAGATGCCCTTCTGATGTCGCTGAAAGACACATTCGGTGTTCCCCGCGTGATTTACATCGGCGATGGTGAACGTTTCAAAACCCATGAAACTCTGATGAAGATCTACGAAGGAATGTTTCGGGCGCAGGCAGACAGACGTTCATGGATCCTGGCATTCGGCGGTGGTGTTGTCGGAGATATTGCAGGATTTGCCGCTGCGACGTTCATGCGCGGGATACCGTTTGCTATGGTGCCGACGACACTTCTGGCCCAGATCGACAGTTCAGTCGGGGGTAAAGTAGCCATCAACGTGCCGCAGGGAAAGAACCTGATCGGCGCATTTCATCAGCCCCTGGCGGTGCTCTCCGATACGGATGTTCTGAAAACGCTTCCTGAGAGAGAATTGGCATCCGGGCTTTATGAAGTTGTGAAACATGCAGCAATACGTTCCGAACCTCTTCTCAAATACATGGAGAAAAGGCTGGCAGGAATCCTCAAATGTCAAACCAGTGAAATGACACATATCATATCGGAATCGGTGCGGATCAAAGCCGGGATTGTCGTGAAAGACGAAAAGGAAAATGACCTGCGGATGGTTCTGAATTATGGCCATACAGTCGGACATGCTTTCGAGGCAGCAACCGATTATAAACATTTCAAGCACGGGGAAGCTGTCGCGTGGGGCATGATCGCCGCTACAGGCTTCGGCTGTGAACTGGGATTCCTTCGCCCAAAGGAAGCAAAGCGATTGATTGACCTTGTTCACAAAGTGGGTACCCTGCCTTCTCTGAAGGGGATTTCATTCATCAGGCTTTGGAATGCGCTCCTTCGGGACAAAAAGTTTCGCTCGGGACATATCCGTATGATCCTGCTCCCGCGGATCGGAGACTCGGTGATTAAAACCGGTATCGATCCTTTGATGCTCCGACGTTTCCTCAAGAGATTTCTATTAACAGGCGGCAGCCTTGAAATCTCCAACCTATGACGATGCAAAAAAGATCCGACATCGATAAATCGCACAGAGTTCGCGATATGTTCGCGACGATTGCCGGCCGGTATGATTTTTTAAATCACTTTCTTTCGGCAAACGTGGATCGTCGCTGGCGCAGAATCTGTGTGGAGGAAATCAAAAAGAGAAGCACTGTTCCAAACCCCAGGATTCTCGACCTGGGGTGCGGGACGGCAGACCTTTCAATTGCCTTCTCCAGTATGGGGGCCGTAATCGGATGTGATTTCTGCTACCCGATGCTTCGTATCGGCGTCGGAAAGATAAGGAATGAAGCATATTCCAACAGAATTCTCTTAGCGGGCGCCGACGCACTCTTGTTGCCTTTTACGGATGCTTCTTTCGATGTAGTGGTGTCGGCATTTGTTCTGCGGAATCTTACCGATATTGAGTCGGGTTTCCGGGAGGCGCGACGCATTCTCCGGCCCGGGGGGCTTATGGGTGTCCTGGATTTCGGAATGCCCCGAACGCCGGTTCTGGCGCCGCTATATCGTATGTATTTCCGGAAGATACTGCCTAAGATAGGAAAGGTTGTTTCGGGGGTGGAGGGGCCTTACGGATATCTGCCGGACAGTGTACAGGCGTTCCCTTCAGTGGAGCGATTGAAGGAAATGGCTGAGGATTCCGGCTATTGCGATGTAGAGTACCGGCTTCTGACGGCAGGCATAGCTATCCTATTGATCGGCAAGGCCGTGCAATATTAACTTCAATTCTGATTTTGGAATTGAGACTTAATCTCAATCCTGATATCAGGATTGAGACTTAATCAAGCCAACCCGGCAGTGCGCCGCTTTTTCGTGCTTCCTTTTCCAGGTCCTCGAGCTCATCTTTAGCTTTGGCAAGGTTTTCTTTGTTCAAATCCTGCTCGTAGTAGGTCTTCTGGATCTCCTTCTGTATTGTTTCTCTGCGAAATCCATCGTCAATGTTATAGAACTGCGTTTGAAGATCGTTCATTCGTAATATAAGAACATTGGCTTCGTTTTCGAGGTCTTTGACTTTTTTATGTGCGGCGGTCATTGTCTCACGCCAGTAGCTTTCGGGTCTGCCCATAAAGTCAACCGGTTCATCCGGATCGATTTTCATTTCCTGATCTGCCGTTTCGGTGTCTTCTTCAGATTCTTGAGAATCCGTTTCTGCGGACTGGACCTCGATCGGAGTAGCAGTAGAAACCGAGCCACCGGTGTATTCCGGAATCTCGTCATTGGTGATTGTTTCGGGTGTCTCTGTTATTTCTTCCCGGCGCTGTTTTTCCTTGGCTGCGATATCCGCCAGCGATTGTGCGTATCCAATAGATGCAATTGCGATGAAAATCGCTGCAGATAACATAGCGGCGAAATATTTCATAATAAAACACCTCATACTCTGATATTTTCGGATTTTTTTAGGTTCATCGATAGCTTTTTTTCCTCTTTTTTTAAAAGTGTTCCTGAATCCATATGAATTTTTACGTTAAAATTCGGGTAGTGCTTTCCATTCGTACACCAAACAGTTCTTCAGTCTGCATATCCTTTTGAGTTGCGGATCCCGAGATGGTTACTTTGATTTTTCGGACATCCTTCCCTGAATGGATCTCGTTGCCTTCAGTATCAAAATATTGCAGTGAAAAACCGGCAATATTATCTGCAATGATTTGAGCAGGGCCGTTTCGGGAAATCATTTCAATCCTCTGTTTATTGTTATTATATCGAATTATCAGGTCTTCCCCAGAGTCATTTATGTCCCCGTCCGGATCGCCCTTATTGGGATTTCCGGGACCGGCGGAACCCGTTATGTCGGAGCGAATATGCACTTCTGTGGAACTTACGGCAGATATTGCATCAAATCCGTTGTGGAATGGATCGTTTCCTGACTGCCGGATGCATCTTTCCACAACCTGGAGAGCGATCCGGGTATTATCCAGAACAGCCTGGGTGTCGGCTTGATGG
>Ga0209536_100008727_pt1 | contig 15172 bp, 11 predicted proteins | sample DeeMarSeWOR28_12_FD_187461 | JGI IMG/M metagenome (GOLD analysis project Ga0209536, IMG submission 187461) | Marine sediment microbial communities from White Oak River estuary, North Carolina - WOR-2-8_12 (SPAdes) (version 2) | ecosystem: Environmental > Aquatic > Marine > Intertidal zone >...
AGCTGTGTACGGCTTTCAGAGACGTTCCCAGCAATTGAGCCATTTGTTTTTGGGTTTTGTTTAATTTTTTTCGAAAAGATTTGAATTCTATTTTATCCATAACTTAATCCTTATCATATCAACGTGTTTTGTAACAACCAGACTTAATAGATGCTCGAAACGGTATTATTTGCTACATAGTGGTAGCTTTGTCAACAAAAAAAGATTATTGGCCGGAACATGGGGAAGGCATGCATGAATTCGGCATTATGAAACAGCAGGGGTAGGTTTTCATAAATCCGGCGGGATAAATGTCTCACTGCTCTTCCAGCAGCCAAAGACCATGAATATCATCAACCGTGTATTTTATGGTTTTTATTGCTTTGAGCACACGGGTATAGGTCATGGCAAGCCCGATATTTTCGGCCAGAACAAAAAGCGAATCCACGTCCTTTTCCGATACATCCCACAGCTCATGGTGATATAGCCTCAGGGCTCCAATGACTTTGCCATAAAATTTAATCGGAATGGATACAATAGCCCCTATTTTTTCCTTTTTGGCGTCTTCGGGGTATTGAAGATGTCTTGTATTGGCTACATCACGGATAACCGTCGGTTTTCCGTTGAACGTATCGGTGATACTCTTATCAGATAAAACCGGTCCTTTATTTACATAATTCATGCTCAGGCCAAAACTTGCCAAGACTTCCAGCTCTTCAGATTCGGGATTTAGAGCAAAAATCGTGCATCCCTTAATTTCAAGAGCTGCAACCAAAAGTTGTGTGAGATGGTTGGCCATGATTTCAAGGTTGTCAGATTGAGCCATTGCCCGGAAAACAACTTTAAAGAGATCGATATCTATTTTTTCTTGGGCACTCATGGGATTCCTCCTCATATTTTATGAAACGATACACACCGCCGTATTCTTTAAGGACATCACTATCTTATGTGAAACACTTCCTGAGAAAAAGCGTGTGGCCCGGGAGTGTTTTCTGTTGAGTACAATAACATCATATTTCCTGTCCAGGGCCAGCTGAATGATTTCACTCGCGATATCCTTTTTGCGGGGCTTGAAGATTGTCTCTATCCTACTTTCGGTAAAGCCGCTGAGAATAAGCTTTTGTTTAACGCTATCCAGTTCGGTTCCCTTCTCCAAAATTTTCTGGGAAAGATAGCTCAGACTGCTTTTTAGTTTACCGGTTATCAGACTGGCATCCGTCTCAATTTCAGGTGCAGCCGTATACGCATTAAAAACCCCAACTTCAATATCGCGCAAATGGGAAAATGTTTCGATAACAAAATCAATTGCCTTCTGATCAATTTGCGTGAAATTATATGGAATTAGAATTTTCTGGATGGCCATTGTTTCACCCTTTCTTCCCGATTTTTTATTGAAATAAATTGAAATGGATTCAAAACCGCGCCGGCTGCTGATAAGATTCGAAAGTTTTCCCCTTGCGGATAAAACCGGATTTTGCAATCACTGCCTTTTGCCGAGCAACGAAACAAAGATGGTGAAAGTGAAGCGTTTGCTATGGCTGAAAAATTGGTGTCGTGTTCGGGTGGAGGAGTAGCTCAGTTCTTCTGATGAAGCTTTGAATTCAAGTGCCAGGTCAACTGCCGCTCAGTCCTGTTGCTGGATTTTTCGCTGCACTGTTATAAAAGTGCCACAATGTATTCTCTTGTGTCAACAAAAAAGTTTGAACATCTCGCGAAGCGCTGATATGGTAGAGTAGCTTTCGTTGTTTCGAATTTTGTATACAACCAATTAGAGTATTATGGACTGGAGGATGGCGGATGCATCTAAATAAAGTTAATCTGTTCCCTGAAAGATATCCAAAGATAGACCGATATCCCTTTAATTTGGAAATTTTTCATCAAACCCGAACAATAGATGTGAATTCTCCGGTTACCTTTTTTGTGGGAGAAAACGGCACCGGGAAATCCACATTATTACAGGCCATCACACGAAGGTGCAGTATCTACATCTGGCGCGGGGACCAAAGAGCCCGATTGGATTACAACCCTTACGAGGAAAAACTTTACAGCGCCATCGAGGTTGAATGGTCAAACCATAGTGTTCCCGGCTCTTTTTTCGCCTCTGAAATATTTAAGAATTTCGCTCAAATCGTAGAGGAATGGGCAACGACCGATCCCGGCCTGCTGAATTATTTTGGAGGCAAATCTTTAATGATTCAGTCCCATGGCCAATCCCTCATGTCATTTTTCAAAGCCCGTTTTAAAATCAAGGGCCTGTATTTGCTTGACGAACCGGAAACCGCGCTTTCTCCCGGCAGTCAAATAGAATTGCTGAAACTTTTAAGGGATATGAGTCAGGCGGGTCATGCCCAGTTTATCGTTGCCACCCATTCTCCCATTCTCTTGGCTTGTCCGGGGGCAGTCATTTATCGGTTCGATCAAATTCCATTGAAGCGGGTGGGTTATGAAGATACAGAGCACTTCCAAGTTTACAAAAAATTTATGTTAGATCCCGAGGGATTTTTAAACGAACCCTGATAGACAAAAATTCAGTAACGAATTGAGGATACATTTGTAAAATTTAGTCAAAATTTTGGATTAATCGAAATAACCCGCATTCCTGTCAATACGGTAACCAATTGAATTCATATTAAAAGCTTGAAGCCGGCCGTATTGGCGTGGATCTTGCTTCATACCATTGATTTAATCGAACCCAATACCATCATGAGCCGGGTTCCCGGGATCTCGTCTTCAATTTCAATCTCAATTTGGATCGTATCATGCAGCGGGTTAGAATTAAGAAAAATTTGAGTTTGGCCATCTCGGTAGTGACGGCTGCAATCATTTGTTTTTCAGAAGGCCGGGCCGAACCGGATCCATTTCCCGTCTTCGCATGCATTCAGCCCAACGTTTCTTTCTGGAAAAAGATATATACACAATATCCCTCGGATCAGGGTGTCATTCACGATAAACGCAATCTGAATATTATTTACGGCGTTATCGAACTAAAAAACCCGGAACTGCCCGGCGGCCGAAAAACGAATCGCAATCGCATCGAGAGGGCTAAAAAGAAATACAAGATGATTCTGGCCAAACTCATGCGCAGTGAATCCACTCCCGGACCCGAAGAGCGGCAAGTTGCGGCGTTATTCGGTCCGGATGCCAAATCCAGCGACTACCAGGCCGCCATGAGAAACATCCGCTGCCAGGTTGGGCAGAAAGACCGGTTTCGCAGGGGTATCGTCCGATCGGGAGCATATATTGATCTAATCAAGCGGATTTTCCGGGAGTCCGGCCTGCCCGAAGAGCTTGCCTTTTTGCCCCATGTAGAGTCTTCTTTCAATACCAAAGCCTACAGCAAGTTCGGGGCTGCCGGTATCTGGCAATTTACGCGTTCTACCGGAAGAAAGTATATGCGTGTGGGCTATGCCGTTGACGAGCGACGGGATCCCATTCTTTCATCCTACGCCGCGGCCAAAATGCTTAGAAGCGATTACGAAAAATTTAAAAACTGGCCCATGGCGATTACCGCTTACAACCATGGGGCCACCGGCATGCTGCGGGCACAAAGAAAACAGGGAAGCTATGAAAAGATTTTTAACCATTACCGCAGCAGGACATTTCGGTTTGCCTCCAGAAATTTCTATTCTGAATTTATCGCCGCAGTGGAGGCAGCAAAAAATTATCAGTTGTATTTTGGGAATCTAAAGTTGGATGCGCCTCAAAAAAACACCGAGGTTTTGTTGACCGGCTATGCATCTTTAGCTGACATTTCCCGATACTTGAAGCTGGATATCGAGCTTCTCAGTCGGCTCAATCCGGCGCTGCGCAAACCGGTGATTCACGGGCAAAAATATATACCCGAGGGATATCGCCTGCGTCTTCCCGTTGAAAGCGGTCAAAGCTGGGAGCGCCTGCTGGCTGAATTTTCAGAGAAAATCTACAAAAACAAACAGAAACGGAGCCGCATTTATACAGTTCGCCGTGGTGATACCGCCGGTGAGATTGCCAGAATGCATGGAATCAAATTGTCTGATCTTATCGCTGCAAACGATCTGGGTTCCCGCGCAACCATCTATGTCAACCAGAATCTTCGGATTCCGGTGCCGGAAGAAAAGAGCGTGCCGCTTGCCGGGGCAGATCGCCAAATAGCAAGCGCCAGAAAGCAGAAAAAATCAGCAATCTCGTCATCCCGCGAGCTGCGGCCCTTGACCGGCCCGACAATCGATCGGATGCTTGCAATGGATACCACCGCCAACTCTGAAATGGATCAGGAAACAATGATCCCGGGCTCTGCACCGCTCGAAAATTTTGAGGAAAAGACCCAAAAGCAGCTCCCGCCGGCGTTGGCCAGCTTGACATCCAGCCCTCCAGAAGAAGACGGCGAAACTGAATTGTTTCAGAATGAATCGTTTGAAAGCAAGGTCCGTGAAGAAAAACCTCTAATTTCAGCGCGTCTGGAATCGACTTTTAGCGGGGATTTCAAGCCGGCCGCCGGTCAACAACCCGGGTCGCCGGAACAAAAGCGCGCTCCTGAAACCCGGTTTGCGATTCAGGCGCCTGAAGTCCATCCTGAAATTTTACAGGGCAATCTATCCGTGGAAGGTGTCCGAACCGAGGGTGAAAGGCCCATCGGTGCCATTCGGGTTGAAGTCGAAGAAACGCTCGGGCATTACGCGGAATGGCTGGGAGTTACAGCCCGGGAGCTGCGGCGCCTGAACGGGTTTTCTTATGGAAAATTTATCCGGCTCAATCAACGGATTAAAATTCCGCTGCACCGGGTTTCAAAGGAAGAATTTGAAGAAAAACGCTTCGAATTTCACAAGGAGCTGAGTGAAGACTTTTTTGCTTCCTATCGCGTTGAAAGGATAGAGGTCTACCACGTAAAAAGAGGCGATAATATATGGACACTGAGCTGGAACACGTTCGAGGTCCCGTTGTGGCTGATCAAACGATATAATACCCACCTGGATTTTAACGCCCTGGTGCCTTCCCAGAAGATAGTCGTGCCCATTGTCGAAAAAAATGTGTGATTGAATTGAGCCTGCCCCAATTCGTCTGTTGTCTGTTGTCCGTGGCACGTTGCAAAAAAACTCCGTTACATGACCCCGGACGAAGCCCGAGCGGCGACATGTGGCTATATCGGAGGGGCGATTGTAACCAGCAGCCTCAGATTCGTTTTAGCACGCAAACCATGCGGTTCGGCAATTTCACTGATCGCCACATCACCGGCTTTTGCCGGAATCGTCGTGTCGCCTTCACCCAGAAACTCACCCTCCCCCTCGATGATAACCAGGCTCAACTGACCTTCGATGTCGTGGCTGTGCACGGGAAGTTCCTGTCCGGGTTTGAAGTTAAAATTCAGAATCTTAAAGTACGGTGAATCGTGTACCAGCAATTTTTTAAAGGCTTTTTCTGAAAAGTCATTTTCTTCATAAAGGTTTGTTTTTTTCATGTTCGTCCTCCATGTGGCCTGTTTTAGGGATAGCCTATATTTTGAAATTTAGGAGAAGTTTATACGATCCTATAATCATTAAGCATTGATCTAAGTCAAAATATCGATGGGTTAAAAAAGTTTGCATTTTGGATTTCCAAATTTAAGTGCGCAAAAAAACATAACGCCTCTGTGGCAGCAAACGCGCCGCTGAATTTTGTGCATTACTTCCGGGACTCAACACTGAGGTGGTTTCGGGTAAAGCGTCAAAGAATCATTCGCTCCGGCTTTGATTGAAAATCACGACAGCCTGCAGCGGGCTTTATCGTGATTGTCAAAAAACGTTGGAATTGGGGGAGGTTTTTTTGCCACAGGCGCTTATACCGCCATCCATTTATCGGAACACTATTATGACAAGGGGTATGAATCCCATTTCCGGCTTCCGGCGGTCGGATTATTGAGTGCTTGGAACAATCCGGCATTGCCTCCATTCGATCGGGATTTATTGAGCTGTTTGCATCTGCGGCGCCAGGGTAATGTCAATGCGCCGATTCATGGCCCTGCCGGCTTCGGTGGCATTGGATGCGATCGGCCGCATGGAGCCGTACCCAACGGCAATAATCTTGTCATACGGTATTGTTCCATTGGCGACAAAGTACTGCCTTACGGACTCCGCCCTCTGTTGGGATAATAGCTCGTTGAGTCCTTCGGAACCGGTGCTGTCGGTGTGGCCACCGATGATGACGTCCGGTTCCCCAAATAGACTGATTGCCCGCTGAACTTTGCTGAGGAGCACATAGTTTTGCGGCATGATTACACTCTGCCCTACCGGAAAAAACATGGCCTTTAATCGAATGATCACCTGATTCTCTTTTTTATAAACTTCGGCTTCATTGGGTTCAAAAAAGCCCTGCACGCTGCCGAGCTGCTGGTTGAAACGTTTTTCGGCCAGCAGCCGCTCTTTTTCCTTTTGTTCTTTGCGGGAAAGGCCTTCCATTTCGGCAATCTTATCCTGGAGCGCTTCGATTTCCTTTTGTTGATCCCTTGATTTTTCAACCATAAATGCGTAATCGGCCTGCTGCGCCTCGACGGATGCCAAAATATTTTCAACCTGCTTTTCAAATGAGTGATCGCGCATATCGGGCGCTTTTAGCTTTTTGGCTACCTGAAATAAAAGGTCTTCGGTCCGCAAGGTGATTTGTTCAGGTTCCATTTTTTCTATGCTTTCACTTTGTTTTATAACTTCAAGAAGGCGCCGGGCCATAAACAGCGCTTCGTTGGCCATGTCATGCATCTTTTCTTTTTCATAGGGATGTTCCGTAATAAATGCGTCGGCTTCTGCTAATTTTTTTTGGGCCATGGCATAGGACTGCGGCGCAATTTCATCTGCATCCTGTTTTGTTGCAACTCTCAGCAAATTGCGAACCTCTCCAAGCGTTTGAATCTTGATCGCCCGCAATTCCAGCTGGCGAAAAGCCTCGGTTACCCGGGCCTGATTTCGCTGGGCGTAGTTCAGATTGTTTTTTTCAATGGCGCTGGTAAGTTTTAGAAATTGTTCCTCCGCATCGGTGTAATCTTTTCCTAAATTGGCAGCACCTGCCGCTCTCGCCAGATCACGGCTTTTTATCGCCTCGGGCAGCGTCGATCGCGAAATGTTGCTGATTTCTTCGGCACGACGCAGCTGAGCCCGGCCATTGGCGACGCTGTTAAAGATTTCCGACAGCTCTCCCCCCTTGTCGAGGGCCTCCTTGGCGTCTTTGAGAGAAGAATCCGCTTCTGAAAACCAGTCAGGCGACAGCACGTTGACTTGGTTTTTTCTTGCAAGGGCTGTTTCGTTTTCCAGCGTGTTGATGAGTTCCTGAGGGTTTTCTGATTTGGCGATGGGCTTAACCTCTAATTGCTGTCCGGCACAGGCTGTCAACAACAAAAAAATGGTGAGGCTTGCCGGGAATGAAATTTTAGACAACATTTTCATAAGGTTATTCATTTTTCCGTCTCCTCCGGGAAAAGGTAATTCTTTTACGTAAACTTAACCCAAAGATGATATTTTTTGTTGAATAAATAATCAAGCGAAAAAATTCACAGCCTGGCTTACACACCTTTGATACACCGTATCGGATGGACTCAACGATTCAGCTTTTGACCTATACGGACCGAACATGGTATGGTAAAATTTTATGCGAATCTATCAACATTTCTCTCATTTTGATCCGATGCCATTTGCTGATCCTCAAAATAACGCTGTTGCAGAAAAGCGAAATAAAAACAGTTGCCTGTCTTGTGGCACCACTAAAAATATGAGGCGCCGCAGATACTGTTCTCTGGAATGCAGACAGCGGTTGCGTTATAACCTGAACATAAGAACCGGTCTATTGATGGCTTTGAATACAAAATACGCAACCTTCTATTTTACCGAATCCATCATTTTAATGGATGTTTTACCTTACGGTTCGGCTGAACTGTTCAGTTTTATTTTCCCGCGTTCCAGGGGCAAAAAACCCGTGGAAGATTTCTGCCGGATGAGCAATATTTTAGGCAATGCCTGGTGGGCCGAGCAGCGCCGGACCAATAAAAGATATCTTGCCAGCCAGCTCGTGCTTGAACATGCAAATCGAAAAAATGCAGATTCATCGGCGGTTAAGCCCATTGAAATTAAGGAGCCCGTGCGCCTTGCAGAATCGCTCACCTTTTTAAGACTGAGCAAAAAAGATCTGGATTCTCCCCAGCTCCAGCGGATCATCAAAACAGCTTACCGGACCCAGGCAAAAAAACACCACCCGGATCAGGGCGGCGATACAGCGGCTTTTAGAAAACTTCACGAAGCCTACCAGCAAATTATTGAATGGGCAGAAAACCCGGTGTTTATCAATCGCCGCGGGTTCCCCGATAAGTGGTTTTATTATGGCTCCAGCAACAAGTGGATCCAGCCGGCCCCCATGAAGATGAGTATATTCTGAAAAGACCTTTATTATTTTTTCTTTTTTTGGCCGAACCTCATCACGGCCTCGAAAAACTCCGGTGTCATGCAAAGAATGCTCTGGTTGCGATTTTCCAGCTCGATTGCTGCTTCCAGGGATGGGGCATTCAGGTTCTGGGTGAGGGTCTCTTTGGTTAATCGCAATCCCAGCGGTGTTTTTTCCAGCATGTCTAAATTGATGGCATTCAGCCGTTCGGGACGGTTGAGGGTGATTAAACCAATACCCTCTTTTGGGGTTTCAAACCTCAGCGTATTATAATCCATTCCAATCTTCCTCCAGCAATAGGCTATTGTGGTTAAGGCGGATGCAAGATCATCCCACAGGCGGTTAGGTCTCCGATCACGGCGGGAGCGCGTTTCCCCGCTATGCGGGACTTTCCGCCTGATTTTATCATCTTTGTGGGTCGTAAACCGGAGGTCCGCCTCAGGCGGATCGAGGATTTTAAAGGCGGTACCAACAAAGATACCTGACCGCCTCAGGAGGATTGGGCCCAAAGACATTTTTAAGGTAGATTTAATCAAGTGCTGCGGCCACCATCGCCTTTACATTCTCCAGGCTTGCATTCGTCGGAATATCGCAGCCGGACTGTAAAATAAAACCTCGCGGACCCACCTCCCGCACCAGACGGCTGCTGTATTCATAAACGCTATCCGGTGTACCCAGGTAGAGCATGGATGCAGACACATCACCCATGATGCACATGTGACCATCCAGAATTTCTTTGGCCTTGAAAATGTCGGTTTCGCCATCGAGGGCCAGAATGCATTTTCCCCGGGGTAGTTGCTTAAAGCGTTTCAGTTCACGCGTCCAATCGGAGTCCAGATGAAGTATTGCAATCAAATCTGCAGCAATCACCTCCTTGACCAGTTGATAAAAGAACGGCCAGACAAAGCGATCCCACATTTCCGGGGACAGCATGCAGGGCGCGGAACGCCACCCGCCTACCCAAACGGCCGGATAACCCAGTTTTTTCGCCCTTGTAACAGCTTTGGCGGCAAGGTGGGGAACCATTGCTTCCATGACTGCTGCGACTTTATCCGGCATATCGATCAAATCCAGAGAGAACGCCATCAAAGATCTTGAACCGCAGAGAAGTTCAATGGGAGTGGTCACGTCCCCCCCGCTCAATACGGGCATGCCATTGGCTTGCCACCTGCCCCGGACATCTACAGATTTTCGATACGGCGGAAAAAACTCCGCAGGAGCATCATCAAAAATCCGGCTTTGCATGAAGCTTTCGCAAAACTCGGGCCAGCCCACCTCCAGGATACGATCGTAATCTTGCGGCTTCAGCAATTCGGTTTCTTCAATTTGCCACATTTCGTTCGGGGGCAGTTCAACCCCGGGCACCCGCACCTTGGACATGAAATCATAACACAACGCGTAGGGCCAGAAAGAACCATAGTTGATGGCATCACCCTCACCGATAAGGTGATAGGCCGCGATCATGGTATCTATGTTTTTGGTGGAATCAGTGAGAAACTCGGCCATTGGCGTGTGGGTAATATAGGCGGCAAACCCGGAGTATTCCAATACCACCGGTGTGCGGTCGGTCTCCTCCAGCGCCACGGATTTGAGGATGCGGTCCAGGCGCTGCTGATAGCGTTCATTCGTATTCATATCGATACCGTATTTATTCACCACAGAGATGCACAGTTCGCAGAGATATTTTCCTTGGTTTGATTACCCTCTGCCCGATCAGCGCTCACAAAAAGAAAAATAACGGAAGCGATCTCAAAAAACAGGACTTTGATTCAAGATCGCGGCGGGGCGGCGTTTCAAACCGGAGGTCCGCCTCAGGCGGATCGAGGATTTGAAACGTTGCGCCAAAAAAGATATTGGGCGAAAGGACATTTTTGAGATTGCTTCTCAATATTATCTGGGAAAGACCGCCCCTTTATCCGCACTCGACACCAGCTTGGCATAGCGGGCCAGATAACCGGACTTGATTTTGGGTTCAAATTCAGGCAAGCTTGAAATTCTTCTCTTTATTTCATCGTCAGAAAGATTCACATTCAATGTTTTATTGGGAATATCGATTTCGATGATATCTCCATCTTCGAGCGCCGCAAGGGGTCCTTTTGCGGCTGCTTCCGGAGAGATATGGCCAATTGCAGATCCGCGGCTGGCGCCCGAAAAGCGTCCATCCGTAATCAAAGCCACCTCTTTGTCCATGCCCATTCCAGCCAGCGCGGATGTCGGCGAAAGCATTTCCTGCATGCCGGGCCCGCCTCTGGGGCCTTCGTAGCGAATGACGACTACTTCGCCTTTTTTGATTTGTGCCTCCGTGATCGTTTTGAATGCTTCTTCTTCCGAGCCAAATATCCGGGCCGGGCCGGAATGTTTGAGCATCTTTGCATCAACGGCCGCCTGTTTTACGATGGCACCATCGGGGGCTATATTTCCGGTCAAAATAGCCAAACCACCGGCTGAATGAACCGGGTTGCCAATCGAACGAATCACAGCCGGGTTTTTTATTCCAGCACCAATTTCATCCAGCATCTGACCCATCGGTTTTCCAAAAACCGTCATCGCCTCGGCTCGAATTAAACCCGATTTATGCAATTCCGCCATGATTGCCGGAATTCCGCCGGCATAATAGAGATCCACGACATGATGAGGACCGGCAGGGGCTATGGATGTGAGATGCGGTACTTTTTCGGTGAATTTGCCGAAATCTTTGAGGTTCAGGGCAACGTCTGCATAATAGGCAATGGCTGGAATATGCAGCGCGGTATTGGTTGACCCCCCCAGGGCCATATCGGCGGCAATTGCATTGTCGAAAGCCTCGCGGGTCATAATGTCCAGAGGCTTAATACCGGCTTTGACAATCTCCACGGCCTGATAACCGGTTTGCTTGGCCAGCCATACCCGGTTTGCAAAAACGGCCGGTATGCTGCCGTTAAACGGCAACGCCATGCCCAGGGCTTCAGATAAATTACTCATGGTGTTGGCGGTAAACATTCCGGAGCAGGAACCGGCTCCCGGACAGGCCGCACACTCGAAGACGTCAAGCTCCTCCTGGGATATTTTCCCACTCTTATAGCGCCCGACAGCCTCAAAGACCTTATCCAAACCCGTATCCTGGCCATGAATTTTTCCCGGCAGCATCGGACCGCCGGACAGGAATATGGATGGAATATTCACCCTGGCGGCGGCGATCAGCATCCCCGGAATTATTTTGTCACAGGATGCCATCAAGACCAAGCCGTCAAATGGATGAGAGGTCGCCATGATTTCCAGGGAATCGGCGATCAGCTCCCGGCTGGGAAGCGAGTATTTCATGCCTTCATGATTCATGGCGATTCCGTCACAGACGCCGATCGTGTTGAATACCACCGGTGTCCCACCGGCCGCATAAATACCGGCCTTGACGGCGTCCGCCAGCTTATCCAGATGGATATGCCCGGGAATGATTTCGCTAAAGGAATTGGCAATGCCAATGATCGGTCTTTCCATTTCCCAATCGGTAAATCCATCGGCCCGCAGCAGCGCACGATGTGGCGCGCGCTCCGGGCCTCCGGTCATCAAATCGCTTCGTTTGGCCATAGTTGGCTCCTTTGCTTAAAATAAAACGTGATGGGTATTCCTCATCGTAAGGCCCCAACCCGAATCTAAAATTCGAATCTCGAAATCCGAAACAATATCGAATGGTAAAAATTCAAAACTTTAAGTTTCCAAATTTGAAAATTTGATATTGGAATTTGTTTCGTGCTTCGGATTTCGGATTTTATTCAACCAATGGCTGCATGACTTTATCGCTATGCTGTTTTTGTTACTGCTCGGGTCAAGATATCGCTCGGCCGGCTGCAAACCCTGTATGCACCGCATCAAAGGCCAAGCCAACCGCACTTGCATCGCCCACCGTTTGAAAATTTATACCCATTTTTTCACATATTTCCTGCAACGGGTTGTAGGCACGGGCGCCGATTGCCAGAACAACCGTATCGGCTGGAATATCTTCAACCTCACCGTCTTTTTCCACCCTGACTCCGTTTTCATTGATTTCCAGAGCTTTGGTCGTCGTTTTGGTTTTCACACCCTTGCGGGATAATTCCTGTAAAATCCCCCATTTCGTCGTTTTGCCGATATCCTTTCCCAGTTTATCGATCATTTCAATCAAAACAATTTGTTTCGTGCCCCGGATCGCCATCTGGTATAAGTCCTCGGGAGACTCAGCCCGATTCACCATCAGAAATTTGACGGCTTCCCCGGATAAGGTCCCCTTGTCCGCCAGAAACAGAGCCGTCTCAACTCCGACAGCGCCCCCACCGACCACGACCACCCGTTTTCCGGTGATGACCCTGTCTTCCAGCACATCCCATGCCTGCACCACATTCGGCAAATCTGCACCCGGGATCGGGGGTGTGATCGGAACGGCCCCCGTGGCCAGTATGACGGCATCCGGGTTTTCTTTTTCCAGTATGGTTTGGTCGACGGTTTGCCGGTAGACCACCTTTATCGAATTCAACGCTATCTGATGCGCCAGGTCTTTTGCCAGCTCGGCAAACTCGCCTCGCCCCGGCGGAGCAGCCGCCAGGTATAATTGGCCGCCCAGGTGATCGCTCTTTTCATAAATGGTGACGTCATGCCCCTGCTCCCATGCCGCAAAGGCGGCACTCATCCCGGCAGCGCCTCCCCCGGCGACGATAACTTTTTTTGGCGTTGATGTTTTTCGGGCCGCCGTCTCTTTTTCATGGCCGGCTCTGGGGTTACACAAGCATTCGATCGGCTTGAGCTTAAAAATATTATCAAAGCAGCCTTGCGCACAAGCGATGCAATGCACGATTTCGCGTTCACGCCCTGATTTTGCCTTCTCAGGCAGATAAGGATCCGCAATCAGGGGGCGGCCCATGGCCACCATGTCGCACATGCCGTCAGCGATCATTTCCCGGGCGGTAGCCGGATCGTTTATTCGGTGGCCGGCGATGACCGGAACCGATACCCGCTCTTTGATACCGCGCGCAAGGTAGGCAAACACACCGCGCGGCACCGATGTTACAATCATGGGAACCCGGGCTTCATGCCAGCCGACGTTGATGCTCAGCGCATCCACCCCGGCTTTCACCAGTGCCCGGGCGAATTCCTGTAAATCCTCGCGGCCGTTTCCTCCAGGCATGAAGTCGTTGCCGTTCATCCTGACAATGATCGGAAAAGACAGCCCGACCTTTGCGCGAATGGCTTGAATAACCTCCAGGCCGAAGCGCATGCGATTTTCAAAAGCGCCGCCATATTCGTCGGTGCGTTTGTTGGTCAACGGAGAGAGAAATTCACTGATCAAATATCCCGTGCCGGCCAACACCTCCACCCCGTCATAGCCGGCTTCCTGAACCCTGCGCGAGGCCTGGACGAAGCAGTCGATAATCTGTTGGATTTCGTCCAGCTCGAGTTCGCGCGGTTTTTCCCGGGTCATCCGGGATGCCACTGCCGAAGGCGCTACGGGCTGCTTGCCGTCTAAAAAAAACGAATGCGCGTAGCGGCCGGCATGATTAATTTGAACAATGGCGCGGGCACCGTTGTCTTGAATACCTTCGGCCAGGCGTTTTAGTCCGGGGATAAATTCGTCTTTATGGGCACCGATATTGGTCGACATCCCGGAGAGTTCATCCACCGTGGCGTATCCGACAACAATGGCACTCACACCACCGCGGGCCCGTTCGGCATAGAATTCGATGAGCTGGTCCGTGACCTCATGATTCTGGGCCATATTCATATGCATGGCCGGCAGATAAATTCTGTTTTGCAACTCCATTTGATTGATTTTGATGGGCTCGAATAAGAGATCTTTCATATCTTCCTCTCAGGTAAGGTGCTTTGATGTTGATGTTGAGCTTCAGGCCCGGATAAGGGCGCTGACCGACTGCAGCCGTTCTTCGGCTTCGGCCATCATGGCTTCCAGAAGTTCGGCACAGGTCGGCACCGAATGAATCAGTCCGATGGATTGGCCCACCATCATTGGGGCTGAATTCACATCTCCGGTTTCCCAGGCCTTCTGAACATTTTCGCCGGCCATCAGCGGGATGATCTCCTCCAGCCCGCCGCCCCTGGCCTCGGCTTCAAGCACGCACTCGACCACTTCATTCTTCAGCGCTCTTCCCTGAAGATGAATGGATTTGCAAATCAGGGCGGTGTCCTGCTCCTGCCGCTTTACCAGTTCCTGCTTGATATTTTCATGGACCTGGCATTCCCGGGTGGCCATAAAGCGGCTGGCCATCATTACCCCCTGGGCTCCCAGCACCAGGGCGGCGGCCATGGTCTTGCCGTTGGCAATCCCGCCAACGGTGACCACCGGAATCGAGACCGATTCCACAATTCGTGGAGTCAGCACCATGGTGGTGACGTCGTCGTCCAGGGGGTGGCCCCCTTCTTCCAGGCCGGCGGCATAAATGCCGTCATATCCGACTTTTTCGGCATGCAGAGCATGCCGGACGGCACCGACCTTGTGAAACAGCTTCACGCCCGCCTTTTTGAGCATGTCGATGAACTCCATTCCGCAAGCCTTATCAATGGGTGCTCCGGAGACCTCGATTCCGGGAACCTGCTCCTCGGCACACACCCGCAGATACATCTTGTGGTGCTCCCCGCTGATGCGCACCGACGGCAAAATGGTGACATTGACCATAAAGGGCTTATCGGTGAGTGTGCGGGTTTCGTGGATAGCCGCCCTGAAATCGTCTTCGGTTTCAAAATTGGCTGCTGTAATGTTGCCCATGCCGCCGGCATTGGAGATAGCGGCACACAGCTTCGGTTTGCAGAGCCACATCATCGCCCCGCAGATGATGGGATACTTGATGCCGAACAT
>Ga0209536_100008728_pt1 | contig 15170 bp, 13 predicted proteins | sample DeeMarSeWOR28_12_FD_187461 | JGI IMG/M metagenome (GOLD analysis project Ga0209536, IMG submission 187461) | Marine sediment microbial communities from White Oak River estuary, North Carolina - WOR-2-8_12 (SPAdes) (version 2) | ecosystem: Environmental > Aquatic > Marine > Intertidal zone >...
TTCTTACCAGTAGCTGTTCCTGCATTAGAACCAATAACTGAATGGTTATTCGATCCTATACCACTTTTCGTACTCGGAACCATCTTTATATTCGCTTTTGGGGCCTTAGCTTTCTTTGGAGCTTCCATGACTGGCAAAGTACTCCACATAATGTTCTGGATCCCTGCAGTAATTACTTTGATGATCTATCTTTTCTTAATCTTAGGTGCCTTAAATCCCACTACCATGGCTGAGGGTATTACATCATTCACAGGTTATACTCCGACAGAGTGGATTAATGAAGCAGTAGCTCAGGGAATTAATACTGCTGAGGTAACGGACTACGTTGAAGCTGTTAATTCAGCCGTTATGGCTGCTTATTGGGCATGGATTGGTTATGCTGCAATTTCCTTCGCAGCAGGTGAAGTGAAAGAAGCAAATAGATCATTACCTATCTCACATCTAGCAGCTGGGTTTATCATCCTTGGAGTTTATGTTACCGTCAGTACTTTCATGGCTATGGCTGCTTCAGTTGGTACAGGTACAGTCGCTAATTCAGAGGGATGGTCATTCTTCCAGTCACTAGGTTACTTAGGGTATGGCGATGGTGCTGCTGCTACTGATTTTCCAAACCGTGCTTGGATGCCATTTGTCGCGATGATGTCGTCAAGTGGTTTCAATATGTTTGGAATGGGTGATATTTTAAATATTGCTTTTGCGACAGCGGCTATCTTATGGCTAGCTAACGACTTACCTCCATTTGTAACTACTTCATCTCGTATCATATTCGCTATGAGCTTTGACCGAGCCCTACCAGAAAGATTCGCTAAAGTTCATGAACGATGGCACTCACCTACGAACGCAATTCTCTTTACATGTATCGTGGCTGTTCTCGGAGCATTAGGTGAAGCTAATTTCTTCAATGGTACCAATGGATTAGGAGCATTACTTGGTGGAGAAGATATCCCAATATTACATGATATTTTCAACGCAAATGGGTCAGTCGCAGGTACAGATCTATTAGATGCAGTATTCTTTACAACAGCCTGTATTTCAGCAATAATTCTACCTAGAAAGCTGAAAGATGTCTATGAACGGTCTGGATGGCGTCCTAAAATCGGAAAGTATGAAGGTGTTGTCGTAATAGGTATCATTGCATTGATCTTGAACATATACCTTGACCTCCTTATTCTGGGACCTGCAAGTGCAGGAGTTTTAATGCCATTAGAAGGGCTAACAGGATTATTAGGTTTTATACCGCCTTTAATACCTGATCTGGCCGTCGGTGGTGGACTCATTCCTGATTTCGCAGATCTAATTGGCTCCATCAACTGGTGGTTCTGGTGGTATGTTCTTCTGATTGTGATAGGAGCAGTCATTTACTTTGTCATGAAAACCTATAATTCACGACGCGGAGTAGACTTCACAACAATCTATGCTTCAATTCCACCTGAATAAGATTTCTCTTCCCTCCCTCCTTTTTTTTTTTCCTATTTCTTTATGCCACATAATTTATAAAGGAGCGAGAAATAAAAAGGTTGAAATATTGTGACACATCTCAATCTTTCATATAAGGAGAAATATCTTCGTTTTATAGAAACATCTTTATTCTTTAAGGGAGGACGATGGATAGCAAATTTTGATCTTTCCTTAAGAGATTTCGATATTTCTAAAGCTTTAAAAGGCAAAAATATTACTGAATCGAAAGATCTCATCGATTGTTTAATTTATGGTGGGGTTAAAGGAAAAGGGTTCATATTATCCAGAGCTTTCGCATTCTTAGCTTCTCCTACCTATGTTGTCGCATGTTCTGCAATAGAACTTCAAAATGCATCAAAAACTAAATGGTCAACTATTGTGAGTTGGATACGTTATAATAGAGAATTAATGGAGATAATGGAATTTGAATGGAGTTGGATAGTGTTTTTCGGTGAAGAAAATCTGCCTGATAATGTAATAGGTCATTTAAAACGTTTTAATCAACGAGAGATCGGCTTGGTGTATGCAAATCTAAAAAATAAAGAGATTTTCCATTCTGAGGGATTCATAGCTCGGCGTGGTGCTACTCTCTTTAATCCCTCTGATATGGATAAGAAAGGCTTGAGTTTAAAATTCTGGAAGAAAAATTAGGGTGAATAAATGAATCAACCTACAACATATGATTCTCCAGTAAATCATGAGGAAATTCTTAAGCTTTCAACTCGGGTTGGATTTTCTATTATACTTGTTTATGGAATTATTCTTCTTCTAGAGTCTATTTTTTTCTTAGCAACAGGGACATTAATAACCCAAATTACAGGATCTCCCCTTATCCCCATTAATATTGCTACAATAAGTTTTCTACTTTTTGGGGCTGTAGGATTTACTTATTACTACCATACTCGTTATGTAAAAAGAGAAATAATCATAGAACCTGATAAGTTTAGTATCAGCATCGGAAAACGAATTCATGAATATAAATGGATTGATTTCTCACTTGTTGCCCTAGCAGTTTCTTTTTCCCATTATGGTGCAAAAGGGTTAATTATTAGATTATTTGAAGAAGATTTAGAAGGAGAATATGTCGATTTGGCCATTTATCGTTTTCCTAAATCAATTAATGTTTTCGACCTTAGAAATAAAATAGAGGAGAGAGTAAATAAGGCTAATTTAAACAAGAGCTAAGATAAAAATAAAGATTAGAAAATCATTAAATTTTGAATTTTCGATCCCCATGCCGTTGTTTTTCTTCTTCGAGTTTTTTATCTTTAATTATGCGAAGTTGGTCCTTCCTCTTTGCATAAAAACCTTTGGATCCAATATTTACAATTGCAGCCGTTAAATCAAACAATGTATCTATTAATTTTGTTAATTCAATACCTTCAGATAATTCAGTAACTAAACGAATTGAAGGATGCTCTAATGGATATAAGGATAACCGAACAATGTTATCTCTATATGAAAATAAAGTACGGAGGATTTGTGGTTTATCTTGAAAAACTGCTGTAAAAAATTCGGGGTCATTAACCCAGATACCAAGACTTTTCTCAAATTGTGGATTTCCAATATTCATTTTCTGCAATTTACCTAACATGTCAAAAAGAGCTTTTCTTCTCTTTTCCTCTCGATAAGGCATAATCTCAATTTGATATCGAAAGGCAATTTTATCTGTTGGGTCCGCTTCAATAAGCAGATAATCCTTTCTTTTTCTGATTAGTGATCCAATTCGACTTATTACAAGATGTCTCGGTATTAAGGTAAAATGAATTCGAAAATCTTTTAATAAAAGGTCTTTATTTAAGTCAACAAGGTATGTTCTTCCATGTGTACTTTTCTCTGCTAGTTTAAACTTCCATCCATTGTTTTCTTTATCTTTTTGAATTAGATTAAAGGAATTATCCATTAATCGAATGTTTTTCTTCCTTCCAAAATAAAAAACAGAAAGTCCGATTAGAACAGCAATAGAAGCCAGGGTTAAGCTAGGTAGAAAATAAATAAAATACGAAATTACCAGATCAAACAGGGATGCCATGATGAAACCATCTTCTATAGTTGATACCATACCGAGGTGTTGATATCATTTATTGGTTTAATTTTTAATTTCTTTCTTTTGTTTTATCAATCAGGAAATAACAAAAGAAACCTTCTGATCATAATAAGAAAAGTGTTTTGATTTCTCTTAACTACATGTAAGTTATATTTCCCTCAATATAAAAATTTATATCCCTTAATTCATGATTGTAAATCAATAGACCCATTTTACCTTGATATTTTTGAATGGAGAATTGAAAATAAGAAATTCACCTTTAGTCCTCTTCTATTTTATTATCATTTTAATTAGAATATCTTTTGGAATTAATCCTTTTATATCGTTTATTAATAAATGATTGAACAATTAGACTAATTACTGGGGTAATCCAAGCCAATGAAGTACTTTTTGAATATTGATAAGTTTCTGGGGTGTAATCTACTATAATGTCATTAATCAGCGTTTTATTATTCATATAACTTAAGGTTCCATCAGAAGGTACGATAACAATTAAAACAGCGGTATCGGAAGGAAGAATAAAGGAAGTGATACCTGTAACTTCTGTTTTTAGAAAACTATTTGTTGTAGCATCATATAAATCATAAACGTTCTTCCCTACATTAATTTCAACAGTTTTGTTTTCATTATATGGATTATAATAAAGGAATGTAGGATATGCAGCATCATGATAATAATCTGTCTTAAGACAATCTAGCTGTAGGATCCCCTCAATATTTGTAGGGGAGATAATTCCACCAAAAATTCCTACATGAGAACTCCCATAAAGAGCGAGGTTAGTTGATCCCCGTTGATCTAAATAGCGATCTTGATTTACATCTCCTGTTGCAAGAGGTGCAATTCCTTTCCAATCTTTCCGTAATCCCTCATATGCAATACAAGAATCAGGATCATATAGCTTAAGCCAATCTTCTGAGTCTTGGTGTAGATCTGGTAGACCATTCCTATAGTATAATCTTGCAGCATTTGCTGCGTTCAGAACATATTTCCCAATTGCTCTAGCATATCGATCATCATATCTTACTAATGGAACAAGAGCACCAACGTTTTGGAAAGTCCCCATCGCGAATGCATATCCCCCTCCATCAGTCATGCTTCCATGTAGTCCGTTACAATCATATTTTCCCCACCTTCCAGTGATTACTCCCCATCCAGGTCTGACTTGACTAGGGTCAAAACACCAATTAACAAGCTTATTCACATTATAATTTCTTCCCAGCTCTGCGTTCATTCGAGCAGCAGTATAAGCTCCATATGGAAGGAGGATTTCATAGAGTGGATTAAATGTAAGTTGATCTAAAAATGATATGCACCAATCCGCAGCTGTGAGAAATCGTTCGTCTCCCCATTTTAACCAACTGATATATTCAAGCCATCCTACTGCAGCTGCTGCATCAGGTTCTTGCCATTCCCCATTATCTACTGCACTCATCCGTATGAAGTCAAATGCAGTATAATTAAAATCAGGATTTTGCCAAGGGTTAGTTGATCCTCCTAATGCAACGCAGGCCTCATACCATCGTTCTGCAATCTGATGTGTCTCGTTCTGAAAATCACCGGTATTTGGATAATAATAAGCTAGTTGATAAAATAACACTGTAGGGAGGAGTTCATACCAAAATGTTTTTCCAGTCACTGTCCGTCGATTATTAAGATAGAGATACTGTCCAGTGTCAATATTATACCAATTCTCACACATGAGAACCCAATCTACCCCATTTTGGTTAGACTTATCAATTCCAACCAGAGTTGCGCTTAGAACGGCAGCTAAACAATTGATGGCTTCATCTGCGACAACTGAACCAATATAGGAAGGCAAATTAAAGGAATTTCTTGGAAAATTTTGATATTGGGTGTACCAATGTATAAGAGGTAAATAATTTCCTGTTTTATTAAAATCAAAAATAAAAGAATCATAATCCTTTGTAACTTGTTTCCAATCTCGCATTTGATATGGTGAGGGAGAGTTTGGCATCCAATCGACCCGCTTTATCTGACCTGGCGAAAGTTTGGACGTTATACTATTCATTGTATTAGATTCCATTTCAGCTACTGTTAGATTCGGGATTTGGGTGAAAAACATGAAAAGGATTATTATTGCTAATCCTTGTTTAAATACCCATTTGATATGGATTAAATTGTTATTTTTAGATTTTTTGACCATTTTTCTCTTATAGAAATTGCTTAATCATCTACCTATTAAAGATATCTGGTGTAGCTTTATGAATCCAGTGTTTTCTTTATTACAGAAGATCGAGTTCAGAAGATAGAAATACTGAACTCTAAGGATAAGGTAATTATTTAGCCAACCCAAGGTATTTGAAGTCTAAGTCTTTTGAAAAAGAATATGATCGAATTTAATCTAACATTAGATAGTTTTTAATTTCATTGTTTAACTCCTTCCTTTCACCCCTATGAGCCAAACAGTAATTAAAGACGATAGTCCTCCAACCAATCGATTCCCTCGACTGACCTATATACTTGGATTAGGAAATTATATTGGATCAGTGTTATTTGACAATTTATATCAATTTTTAGCAATCATGCTTGGAGCCACAGGTATTGTTCAAGGTTTCTTAACCTCTTTTCGACAATTGGGTGCAGCATTGTTTAATCCCCTTTGGGGTTACCTCGCTGATAGATTTGATAGAAGATTATTTCTATTCGGAGGAAATTTGGTATTATTTCTTGTTTCATTGTTAATTCCACATTCCCCCAATCCTCTAACGGTTCTTTTTTTACTGATATTACAAACTATTTTGGGTTTAGTCGTGGTTGGCCCCGCGTGGTCTGCATATCTTTCAGATTTTACCACCTCAAGGTCTAGAGGGACAGTTTTAGGTCGGATTAGTTCTTTTATCACATTTATTGGAAATTTTGTTTTACTAATAGTGACATTTCTTTTGGACCAACTGGATCCTACTCGCCAAAATATCCAAACATTAACTCTCCCATTTTATATCAGCTCACTTGGGTATGGATTTGCAATGTTTCTGACGATTTTTCTTCCCAAAAGTCAGAAAATTCTAAACCAGGAATTCTCAAAGCCGATAAAAGGATGGGATTTAAAAGAATTCTTTTATCAAATACCTTCTCCCTTAAAAAAATTTTTTATTGCAGACTTTGTATTTACATTAGCTTGGGGAGCAGGTTGGCCACTTTTTCCATATGTTACCTTCGAACTTTCTCATAATTGGTTTGAGATTGGTTTATTAGCATTTTCGATGGGAATGACAGTTGCAATTAGTCAAAATATTGGTGGATGGTTGACAGACAAAATTGGACGAAAGAAAGTTATACTTGGTTCTCGCGGAGCCTTACTTCTTCCTCCAATCTTAATAATAGCAGCAATATTAACAAATCAAGTCTCTTGGATCCTTGTAACTAATATTCTAATTGGATTTTTTTTAGGTGGATCAACTATTGCTATCCAAACATTGATCTTTGACATAACGGAAATAGTTCCTGGAAACAGTAATAGAAGAGCAACCTATATTTCATTAGCAGGATTAATTGGTGGAATTAGTGCATTTATTGGCTCTAGTATTACAGGATTAGTATTACAGATTTTAAGCGGAACCCAGAGACCATCCTTAGAGCTAATAGGAGTTCTTATGTTCATTGTGTTTTTTTTCAGGTTTTTCCTATGGTTCAGCTATTTCACAATTGAAGATCCGATCGAATTTCAAAAAAGCTCTGTTTCCAATCCCCTTCTTTTCATTGTCAATTTCATTAGAAGTAAATTTTATCTTTTTCCAAGAAAATAATCTCGTTTTTACTCTTTGGGATTAAATTCCTTTTTATTTTCCAATAATGTAATATTTGGTTATATTACCAAAAATCGTAAAATATATAATAAAATATGGATTTGAAAAAGTAAAAATAAGAAAAAAAACAAAAAAAAGTTTGAATCTCCTTATTGCATAAGAAACCTAACTTTTTCTGGAAGAAAATCAAACCTAGATAGATAATTTATCCATCGTTCACCCAATCCAAGCCAAAATCCTGAATTAGTCACTGCAAAAAAGATTAGGATCCACATTTGTAGAAAATGTGCTTCGAGAAGGGGATTGTTCGCTGGAGGAAAGCTTGCCAGCCATACTGAAAAAAAGAAAATTGCTGTTGAAGTTGCTCCTAAGCGAACTCCAATGCCCGTGAGTAACGTAATTCCCCCAATAAGTAACATTCCCATATATGTTATGTCTACCAAAGGAAGGAACTGAACTAAAAGGGAGTTCTCTCCACTAAAAATAAAAGAAAATGGACTACTTGGATTAGTTATATTAGTCAAATAAAATTGTGTGGGAGAGCTACCCGCTAGGTATGAAAACTGAGGATCGACAGAATAAATTCCTAACAATTTATCAAAAAAGGCAAATAGGAATTCAAAGCCATAAAAGATTCGTAATAGACCTAGTAAATATTCAGAATATTTATATTTCGAAAAAAAACTGCTTATTGCATTCATTATTAAACCCTTAATTATAATCTTAATAATAGGTTATTTTGAAACCTTGAAAATCAGAAATATATAAAACATTATATCTTTTAATCGTAAATTGAATGGCGAGTTTTTCCGTAGAAATGTCAGAAAAAACGTTTTAATTTGATATAAATTCACTATATTAAAATACGTGTTTTTTCAATAATATTTTTTAATGTTAAGGAAGTAAATTTCCTTCTTTAATTTGATTCATGATTTTAATTGGATTTTTGAGGGAAAATAATTAGAATATTTAAAAAGAAATAAGTTCTAGTAAATCTTGTATAATTAAAACCTCTGGACCTAATTTAGGGAAATCAAAATTTGTATTAGGTCTTTCAATTAATATAAAAGGGATACCGGTAGAGGAACTTGCCTTTAAATCTGATGGTGAGTCACCAATATAAACGCTATTATGTTTTGTGCTATTTAACCTTTCTAGTGTGTGAATTAATCCACTTGGATGTGGTTTTGGCTTACTCATGTCTTCTAAACTTGTTACATTATCAAAAAAATCTAATAGATTAAATTTTCTAAGAACAGAAAGAGCTACCTTTCTTTGATTATTAGTAACCAAACCCAATACTAATCCTGTATCTTTTAGATGTTTTAAGACCTTAAAGGAATTAGGAAAAAGAACAACATGACTATCGATATTTTGAATAAAATAATCATCAATATTATGAACTAGACGTTTTCTTTTTATATTCTCATGCTCTAATTTAGGAAAAAGCTGAATTAATTGCGACTCAGTAGACAGTGCAACAATTTTTTCGATTGAACTTGAGGATGGAATAGGATATCCTTCTTTTTCCAGGATTACTTGAAGTGCAATCACCCATCCATGTGTACTATCAATAAATACTCCATCTAGATCAAATAAACATGCTCTCAACAATTTATTAGTTAAAGGGAGTTCTATCAAGATGACCACATAAAAAATAGGGGATAACGATTAAGGTTGGTTTAACGAATCTTTTTAACAACATTCATAAACTCTTTAACTCTCGACACATCAACATTTTTCCATGTATCCCCTCCAAACTTTAAACTTGTTCCCACTATAACACCATCAGCAATTTCTAATTGTTTTTCAATATTGTCTATTCTTGCACCTGTATTTACAATTACTGCAGCTCCTAACGAGTTCTCTTTAACGGTTTTGAGTTCATTTAATCTTGCTTCCATCCCTGTCATAGGACCTGAAACACAAAGTGCATCAGCTATTCCAACAAATACAGCTCCCTTAGCAATAAGAACTAAGGATCGTTGATCAAGAGGATATGCAAATTCCGCATTTACTATACTAAAAATTTTAATATCAGGACCATCGATTGTTTTTCTAAATCTAAGTGCTTCTGCTCCTGGTGCATCAAAGAATCCCATATCACCTGCAAATGCACCAGTAAAAACTCCCCTGATAAACTTAGCATCTGTACCTTTCGCAAGTGCAAAAGCTGAAACTGGATCCCACATAATATCAACACCAAAGGGTACAGATATATCATTTTTTAATTGCCCAATAATTGCTGCCATTGTAGCGACAATAACTGGATTAACCTTCTTTGCATATGGACGATCACCCTCATTACAGAATAATACACCATCAATTCCTCCTTCCTGCAATGCTAGTAAATCTTGTTTTGTACTTGTCCAAATCTGTTGTAATCCTTCCTTATTATTATATTCTGGAGTACTAGGAAGAGGAGGAAAATGAACCATCCCTATCACAGGTTTATTAACCTTAAATATTTCATCTAAGCATGTCATCTTTTGTTCCATACCATAATTTAATTAATATTATGTGATAAATGTTTTAAAATTGAGTAATTCCTTTAAACCTGAGATCAAAAAAAGATTTCTCCAACAAAGAGAATAAAAAATTCGTTTCGTTATTATTATTAATTCTTCTTTACAAAACATCTTGAAGGAATTTTAATGAAGGTTATGATCAATGTCGCAATTGCAAATATTCACTGATTATGTTGTTATTAATACTGAGAATGCTGGTGCATATCATGACATAACAGAGGATCTTCAACAAATAGTTACAGAAAAAAGAATACATTCTGGCATTTTACTAGCTTATAGTATGCATACAACAACAGGACTTGTTGTGAATGAAGGATCGGATCCAGGTGTTGGAAAAGACGTATCAGAGATACTTTGGGGTCTTGTACCTGAAAATAGAGTTTGGAATCACATTGAAGAAAGTCCATTAGATTCTGCAGCACATGTAAAGGCTCAGATGATAGGAAATTCAATCTTTTTAGGTATTGATGAAATGAAACTTGTATTAGGGACTTGGCAAAGAGTCTATTTTATAGAATACATTGAAGCAAGGGAGAGGAAGGTTTTTGTTTCTGTTATAGGGAATAAATAGAAAAAAAATAAATAACAAATTATACAAAATGTTGATTACTAATTATTAATAACTTTCAATCCTTGATCTAATTTCATTATGATATAATTAGAATCTAATCAAAAATCCACTCATCCATTATCCTATATTAACATAAGAAGGAAAGGAATTTTGGACATATTTATAATCAATTCAAATGCGAAGAATAAGGAAGAAGTTGTACATGAATTATTCTCCTTTCTCTTAGCCAAAGGACATGTAAAAGAAACCTATGAAACAGCGATTCATGTCCGTGAACAGAGTTTTCCGACAGGATTAGAGCTCCAAGGGGAATATAATGTAGCTATTCCCCATGCTGAAAGTGAACATGTAATTAAACCTGCTATAGCTATTGGAATTTTACAAACTCCCATTTTATGGGAAAATATGGAAGATCCAGACCAAAAAATTAAGATTCATCTAGTGTTTTTACTCGCAATTAGTGATCCTCAATTGGTAGTTCCTAATTTAAAAGCTTTAACGGATAATGTTTTTAGCAATCCAGAAGTAGTATCACTACTTAGAAATACCTCAGATCTTACCAAAACTACTCAACTCTTAACAAAACTAGTAGATATTCAATAAAATAAAAGGAAATTCCACTGATGACAAAAACTCAATTTACTGCAACGTTACAAAATAGAGTGGGATTACATGCCAGACCTGCAGCACTCTTTGTAAGAACTGCAAAGAAATTTTCTTCAGAAATAACTGTAATTAAAGGGGGAAACAAAGCTGACGCTAAAAAGATATTAGGTGTGCTTGGTTTAGGGGTTGAAAAGGGTGATACAATAACAGTATATATTGAAGGAGAGGATGCTATTGAAGCAAAAGAAAAGTTGGCTTCCCTCATTGAAAATAAATTTGGTGAAGATTAGGTAGTGATGTGAGGTAATGAATCTAGTCTATGGTATACCTGCCTCAAACGGAATTGCAATAGGAGATATTTTATATTATGATCATAATTTTAGTTTTGATTTGTCAAAATTCAAACCAAAAACAATCGAAAATTCAATACAAACTTTTAAGGAAGCGATTTTGAATACAATTTTATATCTTGAGGAATTATCTAAGAAAACTGAGAAAGAGATAGGTTTGAAGGAAGCAGCCATATTTGATGCCCAAATACTAATGTTAGAAGATGAAGATTTTCAAGAATCAGTCATTCAAAAATTATATGAAAATCTAAGTCTTGACCAAGCCATTCTAAACGTCACTAATGATTATGTAGACAAATTCAATCATATGAAGAATCAATATTTCAAAGAAAGGTCAAGTGACATCAAAGATGTAGGAAAGCAGATTTTGAATACCTTATCAGGCAAACGTCCTTCTATGCTTTCGAATCTCAAAAAAGAAGTAATTATCATTGCTAAGGAGCTGACACCTTCTGATACTGCAGAAATGGATAAAGATAAAATTCTTGGCTTTGCTACAGAATTAGGAGGATCAACATCACATGTTGCAATCATTGCTAGAGCCTTAAACGTACCAGCTGTAGTTGGGGCAAAAGAACTCATTAAAACGGTGAAAGAAAATGACTTTGCAATAATTGATGGAAATAATGGAACAATCATAATTAATCCAGATAATAAAACTCTTAATAAATTTAGAGCAATACAAACTACTTTTTATGAGGAAGAGCTTGAGAATAAGAGATTTTCTACTAGAAAAGCAAAGACTAAGGATGGGTATGAGGTTGAAGTAAATGCTAACATTGGTTCTGTAAAAGACGTAAGATTAGCTCTAGAGAATGGTGCTGATGGTATTGGATTATTTAGAACAGAATTTCTCTACTTAAGGAGTGAAAAATTACCAGATGAGGATATGCAATATTCTACTTATAAAAAAGTCTTAGAAACGATGAAAGATAAATCCGTCGTTTTAAGAATACTCGATGTTGGGGGAGATAAACATATACCTAGTTTAAATCTAAAAAAAGAGCATAATCCCTTCTTAGGGCTTCGAGGATCAAGATTTCTTTTAAACGCTAAATTAAAGGATGTTTTAAAAAAGCAAATTCGAGCAGCGTTGAGGGCTTCTAATTATGGGAATTTGAAAATTATGTTTCCAATGGTCTCAATTTTTGAAGAAATAAACGAGTTGACTTCCATGGTTAAAGTGTGTAAGAAAGAATTAGAAGATGAGGGATATAAAATTGCAGAATCAGTTGATATTGGAATTATGGTCGAAGTGCCGTCTGTTGCAATTTGTGCAGAAAATTTCGCGCCATATGTAGATTTCTTCAGTATTGGTACGAATGATTTAACACAATATTTATTAGCTGCGGATCGAACAAATGAACAAATTGCTCCAATATATGATCATTTTCACCCTGCACTTTTTCGATTGATCCAAACAGTTGTCAGTGCCGCACATAAATATGGTAAATGGGTAGGAATATGTGGAGAACTAGCAAGTGAAGCATTAGCTACCCCAGTTTTATTAGGTTTAGGAATTGACGAACTAAGCATGAATGGTAATTCGATTCCCAAAATTAAAAGACAAATCAGCGAGATATCTTTAGAGAAATCAATAGAAATTTTGAAAACCGTTTTAGATTTACCAACTGCAAAAGATGTAAGAAGATTTTTGTCACAAAAATCTAGTATTGAATCTTAAAATCAAAACCTAGATTTAAGAAGTTTCTTTTTGTCGTTTCTTTTCTATAGCAGCTTTTTCTTTATAGTAAGTTCGCCAAGAAATATCCTCTAGCTCGTCTGATCTCTGCGAAGTGTTCCATATTTTTTCAAATAATTCTAGTACTTCGTTTCTTTTAATATTATCTTTTATAGGAATAAAATCATCAAGTGATTCCTTTGTGTCTAGTTCTTCAAGAAGATATGGAACAATCCAGACTTCCTTATCATCTAAAATCAGGTAAGAACTCTTTATTGCTCCAGTTGGAGCTTTTCTGACAATAATATCAACTCCTTGGCTTCTCCAATCCGCAGCGCTCTTTAAATAATCTTTTGCACCTGATGCAAGCTCACTATTAACTAATTTAATCGCAGGTTGACCTCCTTTAAAACCCCTTAATCCCTGAAAAAAGGATAATCTTCCAATAGAAGACATAATTTTAACTGTATGAGCTTTAGACATCAATGAATGCGATAAAGAAAACATCAATTGGAAAGTGGATCTCCCACTTCGTCCTAATAACCTTAAACCTTTGTAATCATCGAAATTTAGTTTGAAAGGATATTTATTTGGTTTAAATGATCTATTAACTGCTAAAGGATTAAGAGAATTAATTAGATCATCAATTATTTGTTTAATTTCCTTTAATTCGATAGAATTTTCTTCTTTATATGTCATAGAATCAATTCGAAAGAGATACATAAAGGTAGCAAAAATAATCAGCAATACAAACATTGTAATAACAAAAAGCGGATTTCGGATTAGAGAGTAAAGAGGTCCTGATGTGATAATATTTCCTATATAAGCAAAATAAAGAATCGCCCAGAAAATGGTAATAGAAAAAGTCAATGTCTGTACAGTCGAATTGTTTTTTATTAAGAACAAAAATCTTTTTTCGTATTTCAATCCATTATTAATTCGTGAGATCGCTTTGACGATATAAGGGTATTTTTCTTTTGCAACAGTATTCAGAGCTTTAGTTTCTTCCTCAATTGGTGGTCTTACTCTCCATTTATCTAATAAGTAAACCATTTTGATAATTTCTTCATGTTTATTTGTAATATTTTTCATAAAGGCGATTCTCTCCGATCTCTACTTATTGATTCGGATGGATTATTGTTCTTATGCTTTTTAACTCTTCTAATTCTTTAAAACCATCTTCTAGTTGACCTAAAAGTAATAGAGAAGTAGTGATTTTATCAACAATTACTCTCTTGGTAGAAATTAACTCTGCAGCTTTGTAGTAATCATCGATGCTCCCATAACCAAATGAACCTGTTAGTACTATCTCTTTATAATGAAGATCTCGTGGATTTACTTTCATAAACTCACCTTTTTTGAATCCTGCAAATGCTATGAAACGACCATGAGGAGCTAACATCATTGGTCCTTGTTCAGCTGCAGAAACAATACCAGTAGTATCAAAAACGATATCTAGACCATCTTCAAAGTTATTCTTGATATATTCTAGAGGATCTTGAGTTTTCACATTAATTGTAGTTGTAGCACCAAGTTCACTAGCAAGTTTCAATCTAGAATCAGTTAAACCAGTAATTATGATTTCCTTTGCACCAGAAATTCCTGCTAATTGTGTATGTAACAAACCTATTCGACCATCACCCAGAATTATAACATTTTCGCCAACTTGTATCTTACTCTGGTCAAATGATCTGATTACGCAAGCAAGAGGTTCAATATAAGTAGCATCGTCAAATGAAATCTCGCTAAATTTGATTAAGTTCCAGATCGGTGCTTTGACATATTGAGCAAAGGCACCATTGACTGGATCAATTTCCTCAGTTCCATACCCGATGACCGAAAGGTTTGTGCAGAGATTATATTGAGATCGACGACAGTATTTACATTGGAAACAAGGCATGTCAGGATTAGCACTGACTGTATCACCAACTTGAAAACCTTTTACGTGAGACCCTACTTTAATAATTGATCCGCTAAATTCATGACCTAGAATAATAGGGTATTTACATTTATTAAAACCAGTATATTTTTTGATATCACTAGCACATATACCAACAGAATCAACTTTTACTAACACTTCTCTACTGGCTGGCTCAGGAACGGGTACTGTTTCAATACGAACATCCCTTGGTCCATAAATTAAACCAGCTTGCATATTGGAT
>Ga0209536_100008729_pt1 | contig 15165 bp, 14 predicted proteins | sample DeeMarSeWOR28_12_FD_187461 | JGI IMG/M metagenome (GOLD analysis project Ga0209536, IMG submission 187461) | Marine sediment microbial communities from White Oak River estuary, North Carolina - WOR-2-8_12 (SPAdes) (version 2) | ecosystem: Environmental > Aquatic > Marine > Intertidal zone >...
TGGTCAGCAGTGTTGGCTGGAGTGGCCATTGTCACTATGTCTCTGGGCAACCTGGTAGCGCTATGGCAAACCAACGTCAAGCGGCTGTTGGCTTATTCCAGCATTGCACAGGCGGGTTACATGCTCATTGGTCTGGCGGCGCTGGCACCGCGGGCCGATAGCTGGACAACTGGCCTCAACGGTTTGCTCCTGTACCTGTTTGCCTATCTCTTTACTAACTTGGGAGCCTTTGCCGTGGTTATTGCTGTCGAAAATCGAAGTGGATCGGCCAACCTGCCTGATTTCACTGGCCTTCTGCGGCGCTCGCCATTCTTGGCGGTGGCCATGTTTGTTTTCCTGTTGTCTCTCATCGGTATCCCCCCGACTGGCGGTTTTATGGGTAAGCTCTTCGTCTTTGGTGCGGCCGTGCAGCGCCAGATGATCTTACTGGCCGTTGTAGGTGTCCTCAACAGCGTCATTTCGGTTTATTACTATTACAGGATTATGCAACCCATGTTATTCGGTCAGGCTGACGGTGCCGAACCCATCCGCGTCACGCCGTCGATGGGCTTGGCTGTGGGCGTCAGTCTGGCGATGGTGCTGGTTATTGCTCTTTATGCTGAGCCATTCATCCGCCTGGCGACCGAGTCGGCGCAGGTGTTGGCAGCAAGCTTCTGATCAAGTTCGCTCCTAGCAGGTAGTAGCAGGATCGGCGACATCAGGCGAAGGCCTGATGTCGCTTTATTTCCCCGACTGGTTCTCCAAGATTCTAACCATTTTCCTACAAAGTTCCTGCTAAATCCCAAGACATTCATAGTAAGATATAGCTGGTTCGAAGAGAGATCCTTGAACTGCCGTCTTGCATGCCATCAAAAAGGCATAATGGGGCTCTTACAAACTGGATTGAGTTTGGGTGTGAGTGCAACTGGGCGGTTGCTACCTGGTTGCACTCAATGTGCATAATCGCCTGGGACTATTTGAGCCGGTGAAAGACGATCTTCATGAGAACGATGCACTACCGTGTGTTGTTGTTGGTAGCTTGGTTGGTATTCTTCTACAACCTCGAGCGTGTTCGCTGGGTCGTCGGTGCGGGGGGAGTTCAGCTCCTGACCCGCTATGCTTACATATTTGTGGCCCTGGCTGCGCTGGTTACCTTGGCGTTCCCTGCCTTGCATCGACTGCCATTCTGGGTGCTAGGTGCCGGAGGGAGTGTTCTATTTCTGATCCTCAAGGTCTGGTTTGGCTATCCGCTGTGGGGCGAAGCGCTTACGGTGACTGTTACCGAGATATGTGCGATTCTCGTTACGGGCTTGCTGACGCGTCAGGTGATTGGGGCTATCGCTGAATTTGAGGATTCTATTGTTAACTTCACAATAAAGCGAGTGGGTCGGCAAACTAACTCCTTTGACGTTGAGCAGGGGGAAATGTACCAGGAAGTGCGCCGGGCCAGAGCATTCAGCCGACCTTTAGCTTTGATGGCTCTCGAGCCAGCGGCAGACTCGTTTGAGATTGCAGCAGAGAAGATAGTGAAAGAAGTGCAGCAGGCTACCATGAAGCAATACGTCCTTGCTGCGCTGGCCAAGGAGCTTGAAGCCCAGCTTGGACCTTTTAGTATCATCGCCCAAGATGACGACAGATTTCTCATATTGTTGCCCGAGTCGTCAAAGGCTGACGTCCCAAGTCTGATAGCTCAAGTTCGCGCCCAGGTAAAAGGGTCTTTAGATTTAGATCTGCGTGTGGGGACTGCTACTCTGCCTGAGGTCGAGACATTTCAGGGATTGGTCGAGGCAGCCTACGCTGCGATGAAAGATACTGCACTGCAACCGGAAGAAGCATCGGCGACCAGCGCAGCTTCGGTTCAAAAACGGGCTACTTCTCAGTAGGGAATGAGTAGGGAGGAAGACCATTTATGGAGTTCGTTGTTGTTCATCGTCCTCGAGTTTTCTTACGGAAGAAAGGCTACCAGATTTCCAAGCGATTGCTGGATTTGATGATCAGTCTGCTGGCCCTCCCTTTCGCATTATCTACTATGCTTGTTTGTGCTGTGGCAATCGCCGTGGACTCCCCAGGTCCTGTTCTATTTGTGCAACACCGCATCGGAAAGGGAGGACGGCACTTCAAGTTGTACAAGTTCCGCACGATGTACCACAACTGCGATACCACGGGGCATCGCGCATTTATGAAGGCATTTGTCCACGGACAAGTGCATGAGAAGGCAGCCGGCGACGGAGTCTACAAACCCTTTAGCGAGCAACATCTGACACGAGTAGGTCGTATGCTGCGCAGAACGAGCCTTGACGAACTGCCGCAGCTTATCAATGTGTTCAAGGGAGAAATGAGCCTGGTTGGCCCTCGCCCCAACGTTCCTTGGGAGGTTGAGGAGTACCGGGGTTGGCATAAGGAACGCTTGGAGGTTCTGCCAGGTATCACCGGCTTGGCTCAGATCAACGGACGTAGCAGCAATACCTTCGATAAGATTGTCCGATACGACATTGAATATATTGAAAATCGAAGCCTGAAATTGGACTTGCGGATCCTGTGGCGGACTGTAACTTCGGTGCTGGGAGGCAAAGGGGCACACTGAGTTTGGCGGCACCGCAGATCGCATTCTGATGTGTCAGTTTTCAAGGCTAGGCGTGCAAATAGGGGCGACCCGTCGCCCCTATTCTCATATCCAAGACCTAATCGGTTGCGCATTCAAGCGTCGCTCGGCTTGCGCTTGTCTCTGTCCTGACGTACAATCCGTGACGTAGAAGCCACTATGCGCATGTTCACAGCACCAGTGTGTACAATGGCTTTCGATAGTCTGACCACGACGGATGGAGGAAATGAGGAGATGACGCAAGTCCTGCGTACCCGATACTGGATAATCGGGTTGCTTTTCTTGGTGATGGTGGCCTTGACGATCGCTGGCTGCGGCTCTCGCGCCGACCAGAGCGCAGCCGCTCCGATAGGCCCCACGCCCACGCCAGAACGTGAGATAGTGTCCTTTGCCACCTCCGCGCCGGCGACTCCCGCAGCGCTCCCGGCGCAGGAGACTCCTACTCCTATGCCGATTCCCCCTACCGAAACCCCGGTTCCCCCAACGGCGACACCCACTCCTACGCAGGCTCCGACGCTACCCCCGCGGCCCGAGAACGAGAACCCGCTCACTGGCTTGCAGGTGGATGACCCAGCTGTGTTGCAGCGCCGACCCGTACATGTCCGTGTGGGAAACGACCCCGGCGCGCGTCCCCAGGTGGGTCTCAGCGAAGCCGATTTGGTGTATGAAGAGATCGTTGAATGGTGGGTCACCCGTTTTACGGGAGTCTACCTGAGTCGTGCCCCAGAAATGGTGGCTCCTATCCGTAGTGCACGTCTTATAAACACGCAGCTTACACAGCAATACGACGCAGCCCTGGTCAATTCGGGTGGCTCGGATGGCGTGCGCTGGGAGCTATCGCAACTCCCTATCGTCAACCTCGATGAGTATTTTTGGCCACAGCCCTATTTCTATCGCGAAAATCAGGGCTGGCAGACTCGGCTGGCGGTGAGTGTTGTCGGCGCCCAACAGTTGATGGAGCGTGAGGAAATGATGGCCGCCGTGGCGTTGCGTGGTTTTACCTTCTCCGATGAGCCTGTGGGCGGGGACCCCGCCACGACCATCTCGATCCCTTATCCCAAGCGTACCAGCCAGACTGAGTGGCGCTACGACCCAGACACTGGTCGCTATTTGCGATGGGTCAGTGGTGAGCCGCTGGTTGATTTCGCGAGTAACCAACAGATCTCTGCTGCAAATGTGATAGTCTACTATGCCGATCATCTGCCGACAGAGATCGTTGAAGACAGTAATGGTGCAACCTCGATTCGCATTATTGTCAATGGGGAGGGTCGAGCGCAGATCATACGCGATGGCGTTGTCATCGAGGGCTTGTGGCGTACTGATGGCACGCAGACGCCGGAGTTTGTCTTCCCCAAGGGTGAGCCTATCCCTCTCAAGCGGGGCAATTCGTGGGTTGAGGTCGTCCCTTCCGACTATGAGGTGCTGGTGGAGTAGGAGGTGGATGATCCCGGGTATTCGCCGCCCACGTAGTATGGCATCCTTCGAGGCACTTGTTGCCGAGGCCCTTGACGGCCTACCACCCGATATCCAGGAGAAGCTGGAGAATGTTGAGGTAGTCGTTGAATGGCGCCCTTCGCCGGGGCAGCTGCGGCGCCTGGGTCTGAGGCCGGGGCATAGCTTGTTTGGCCTGTATGAAGGTATTCCTCTCACAAGGCGGACCTCTGGCTATAACATGGTTCTGCCGGACAAGATCACCATTTTCCGCCAACCCATTGAAGCTCATTACCGCTCCGAACACCAGATTATGCAGGCAGTGCAGCGTACTGTGCTCCACGAGTTGGCACATCACTTCGGCATATCTGACGAACGCCTGCGTGACTTGGGAGCCTATTAAGCCGTTGAGCACGTGGATCCATCAACTCGCGAACAGACAGCAAGCTCGTGACTCTCGCTTTCCGATGAAGAACATTCTAATACATGGGATGGTCTTCGTCTGTTTGTTGGGGCTGATTGGGTGTGTGGCACGCCCTTCAACAATGCCTCATTTGGGCGGAACCCAACCAATAGTGAAAATTGGCCTGGCAGCTCCCTTTGAGGGGCTTGATCGGCCCTTGGGTTACGATGCATTGGCTGGTGTGAAGCTGGCGTTGTCTGAGCGTAATGCGACTGGTGGTGTTGGCGGTTACGTGGTCGAACTGGTTGCCCTGAATGACTTTGGGGAGCCAGATGAGGCGCGCTTACAGGCCAGAGAGTTTGCTGCTGACCCGGCCGTGCTAGGGGTGATCACCGGTTGGACAAGCGAGACGATGCGAGCCTCCGTGGCTGTTTACCAGCAGGTTGGCCTGGCTGTCGCAGTGCCATGGAGTGTGCTACCCGAATTGGCGGACCGAGGATCTGGGGTAGTATTGGTCGCTGCTGATGCGCAACAGAGTGCTTACGCATTGACCAAGGCGGTAGCTGCGACCTACCCCCGTCGTCTTGTGGTGGTGGGGGATGGACCATCCGCCACCCTCTATGAGGAGTCGGCGGATGAGTTGGGGCTCAATGTATACTTACTACCCCCGCCCGATGTTCTGGACAGCGAAATCACTCAAGAATGGGTAAATCATCTTGTGTGGGGTCAGCCCGATGCGTTGATCCTGGCCATGGACGGCGCTCGGACGGGCGAAACCATACTGACTTTGGCTGAAGAAGACTGGAGTGGGACAACTCTCGGTGGAGTGGAGTCAGGTAGCATTCACCTAGTGAACGTGGCGGGCAGTCTGGCTGCTGGACTGACTTTTGTCAGTCCGGCGCCGGCAGGACAAGACGTGGCACAACCCCAGGGGAATTTGACCCCGGACATGGAAGGACTCGGACCACGTGCGGTACTGGCGTATGATGCTACTCACGTCTTGCTGGATGCGATAGAGCTTGCAATTCAAGAGGATGGCTACCCAAGTCGGCAGGGCGTTAAAACCACTCTTCCCAGAGTTCAGCGACGCGGTTTGACGGGTGACATCGTCTTTGATGCGGCCGGGCGTCGTGCAGATGCGCCTGTTTGGCTCTATAACATCGTGGATAAAAGCTATCCAGGCCGGGTGCTGGTATCGCCCCAGGCCGACCAAGGGTGAGTAGGCTTCTTCCTGGCTCTTCATGGAGGTCTCATCTTGCGGATCTTGATGGTCACCTGGGAATACCCGCCCAATGTCACAGGGGGTCTCAGTGCTCATATGGTTGGGCTGGCCCCGGCCCTGGTGCGCGCCGGGGTAGAAGTTCATCTGGTTACGCCCCAGCCGGCTAGCTCGTCTTCCTATATGCCTGAAAGGCTGAATGATCCCGCTCATGGGGTCGTGGAAGAGGGGGTAGTGATCTACCGTGTGCCTCTGGTTGAGAATTGCGGCAGTGTATATGACCAAGCGCGCGAGACCAATTGGGTGATTCAAGACCAAGGCCAGGCTCTGTTAGCCAGTGACCATCATTTCGACCTTATCCACGCGCACGACTGGCTGGTGGTCTTTGCTGCCCAAGCGCTGAAGCATCAGTTCCGTCTTCCCTTGATTGCTACCATCCACGCCACTGAACGAGGCCGCGCTCGAGGAGGGGCCCTTCACACCGACCTTCAGCGCAACATCCACGGCGCGGAGTGGTGGATGGCTTACGAGGCATGGCGGGTGATTACTTGTAGCCATCATATGGCTTCGGAAGTCCAGGCCTTCTTCCACGTGCCATCCGAGAAGATTGATATCGTTCCGAACGGAATCAGCCCCTACCGAAATGGTCATTGGACTGAAGGGGACCTCGTGGACTGCCAAGCTCGTTATGGGGTCTCGGATCAACAGGTTGTTTTTGCCATCGGCAGACTGGTCCATGAGAAGGGTTTTCACCTGTTGATCGAGGCGATTCCGCGAATTCTTTCGGAATTTCCCGACACACAATTCGTTATCGCTGGAAGAGGACCTGAGGCTCCAAGCCTGATGCAGCAGGCCAGGAGGCTGGGGGTCGCCAACAATGTTCACTTTCCTGGCTTCATCAGCGATGAGGAACGCGACTGCCTGTATCACGTTGCAGCCTGTGCCGTGTTTCCCAGTCTTTATGAACCGTTTGGCATCGTGGCTCTCGAGGCAATGTCAGCTGGTTGCCCTGTGGTCGTGTCTGGGGTTGGGGGCCTGCGCGAGGTCGTGCGCCACGGCAAGACTGGCATTAATGTTTACCCCGGCGACGTGCAGTCGGTGGCCTGGGGCCTGTTGAGCATTCTGCGTGACCCGGCACTGGCAGCCGCTCGTGCCCAGGAAGCCCAGTCGATGGTACGCCGTGAATTCAATTGGGACACGATTGCTTCCCGGACGCTCGCTGTATATCAACAAGTTCTTGACGAACGCAGCCGAATCGAGTGGTAGGGGCTTGACAGATTCTGTTATTTCTGGTACAATGTGATTGTAATTGTAGTCACAAACTTCTGTGAGTGTCCCCTTTTCAGTCGGCGTGGCCGGGTGTCCACTCAAGTCCTCGTTCCAGGGCAGAAGTCATTCTTGTTCATTGCAGCTCAATAATCGAATGCGTTGCAGTCTGCTCACTCAGCCCTGTCGCTGTATGAGTCAGATCAGCTTTCTACTTTCATCGCTGGTGAGATTTCATCATACTCCAATGTGCGCTCACTGATCTGACTCAACAAAAACAAAGCCCGGAGGGTCTACCTCCGGGCTTCTTGCGTAGCGCTTGATGAGGCTTTCCACGCGGTACGCTGTAGGCACCCCTATGCTGTGATGATTGCATCAAAGGGACATTCTGACAGGCATATTCTGCAACCATGACAGCGGTGCACATCTATGAAGGGCGGCTCGTCATAGTCAATGCGGACAATAGCTTTGGTCCTACATACCTGCTGTGCCAGGCAACGCTGGCAAGTGTGGCAGCGGTCGTCGTCAATGTAGAGCGTGGCTTTGCTGACGGTGGCACCTATCAAAAGCTAAACTCCTTTCCATCGATTAGATGCGCCTCAGCCTGAAAGGTTACAACTTCCAAGAACTGCTGACTGTACTCTCTCATATTGAGTCCCATCACGTGCCTCCTTTATCTATCCTACACACCCGAGCGGTTCTGATCTGCGCGCGAGTTGTTTACGTCATTTTCAGCCTCACGGTCCTCACCAGGAGATCTGCCTGGGGCATGGGGCCTGCTCCCTGAGATGACGATGTCACCGAATAAATCGTCTTGTCGCACCTCAATCACGTACTGCTTGATCAATTCGAGGACTGCTAGGAAGGTGACTATGATTTCTACGCGGCTGGCCGCACGATGGAGAAGGCCTCGGAAGCTGATTTGTCTGCGGCGCGCTATTTCATCGCGTATGAGCGTCATCTGTTCTCCAATCGTGACAATCACTGGTGCCACCACCTCACTAACGGCCGGGTCAGGAGGGCGCACGGCCAAAGCTTGGCGCACAGCAGCCACTAAGTCGTCTAGCAACACTTCCCCAAAAGAAAGGCGGGGCTCAAGCTTGGGCGGCGCTGCCAGCCGCACAAAACTCCTAAGGCCGTCTGTCTCCCGATGACGGAGTGTTTCCGCCACCATTTTGAATTGTTTGTAAATTCGCAGTTGGTGTGCCAATTGGTCGCCGACGTCTTCCTCTTCCTCATCAATCACACTGGGAGGTGGTCTGGGCAGCAACGCCTGAGACTTGATGTACAGCAGCTTGGCAGCAACGACCAGAAAATCAGTCAGAAACTCAGCGTCAATGTCCTTTAGGACAGCTAGATAGGCCAGGTACTGGTCGGTGACCTGGGCCAAGGCCACTTTGGTGATATCCAGTTCTTCCCGCTCGATGAGGTGCAACAGGAGGTCCAAGGGTCCTTCAAACATGGGGAGCTGGACCTGATAACCCTGTGCGTCCTGGTCTTCGTGCTGCATTGTCTCACCCGGAATCTGTGAAGTGGCTGTCATAGGTTTGCCGGTTTCACTCAAAATGTCAGAAATCGTCTACCCTCTTCGGCCATTTGATCGAGCAGAGCTTTAGTTTCCTCAGCAGTGTCGCCAGCCACTCGTTCAACCTTGCAGCCAGCGGCGCTCAACAGGCCTTCGGCCTCATACGACACACCCAGCGGCCCGCCGACGATGGTAACGTATTCCGCTTGCATCGCGTCATCCAGCGAGAATCCGACGGTAACCCGAAAGCGACTGATATATTTCTGGGCACCCAAGAAGTCTTCTTCACCCCAATCGTCAGGTGTATGCCAGAAAAGGACGTAGTGTCCTAGCGACTTACCAACTGGCCTAGTGACAACTGGACCTGCGCCGGCCAATGCGTCCTGTACCTGTTGCTGGAGCTGCTCGCCCCACTTGTCTTCACTGTCCCATTGGTCGCCGGGACAGGCAGTGGCCACATAGTCTTTGTGCGGATGAACGGCTTCAATGCGCAGATTGTGCTCTTGCAGCAGCCAGGCTACGAGCTGGCTGGTGGACAACAGTTGGGCTTCCGTTGGCGGTTGATCGGTGAAGTTGCCGGCCAGACAAATGCCGACGCTGGTGGCATTGGCGTTACCAGCGTGCTTGGAGATGATCTCCAGTGGTTGTGTCTGCTCGATACGGCCGTCGTCATAGATGAAGTAGTGGAAGCCAATACCCGGCCAGCCTTGCCTTTCTACTTGGTATTTGGCGATTCGATCAGCTCCCACGCTGGCTGGCACTGCACTGTGATGCAATACAATGCTAGTGATTTGAGAGCGTTCGCGCGTTGGGTACTGGCCAGTGGGGTGTTTGGGTAGTTGATCAATCACGACACTGATGATCGGTTCAGGCACAACGCCTGTCACAGGACCACGTGGGGCCTGCACCATCTCCAATTGCCGCTGTAATTCGTCAATCCGAGCCTGCAGGGCCGTCAATTGCCCATGTGCCTGGTCCGTTGCTAGCTGCTGTTCCAACTCTGCGATGCGAGCTTTTAAGACAGTCACCTGGCCGTCGATGGGAGCGGGAGCGGCGGGCACCGCAGCCAATGCCTGGTCTACCTGAGCTACCAACAACGCTTTCCAGTTTTGACCTTCTTGCCAGTCTTGCCCTGGCGACTGATGAGCAACCAGCTCCCTGAGGCCCTTGATACTGTCGCGTGGAATGCCTAGCTCAAGCATCAAATAAGCGCACAACCGTCCGCCAGCTTCCAGTTGCTCGGGGGTGGGGATAGCATTGGTGAAGTTGCCTGCAAAGGCAACCCCCACACTGGTGCTGCTGAATTGCTGGGCGTGGCCGGTGCGTATCGACAGGGGTTGAGTCTGATAGATCGTGCCGTCCGCCGCGACGAAGTAGTGGTAAGGTATCCCAGGTAAGTCACGGTCTCGCACTAGGACGCTCGATATACGTTCTGGCCCGATGTCCGGGGACAGAGCGGTGTGGTGGATGACGACAGAATCGATTTGGGCTGTGTCACGGCTGGGATAGCGTTTGGAGGCATGCCGGGCTAGCTTACTGCTGATATCGTTGATGTTGGGGCGGGCGATAGACGTCGGCCCGTTCTCCTTCGTCCTGTCGAGCTGATTCTCCAGTTCTCGCACCCGCTGGCGCAGTTCCAGCACGTGGCTCCCGGCCAGTCGCAGTCGAATCTGGCCGGGTTGGGACTCTTCAGGGATGACTCTCTGGAAGTATTGGACTGGCAGACCATCTTCCTCGAGGACCGGTGTGATTGGATAGCCGCAAATATCTAGCCCATATTTGTCGAAGAAATCCAGGAACGCCCCGCCTACGGTTTGCTGCGTCGGCTCGAAGAAGCGTTCGCGCACCACTGGCTTGACCGCTGCCAACTTGAGCGGCGGGCGAGGCATATCGCGTACGGCGGCCACGACTGGTTTGACCTCTCCGCTCACCTTGCGCCACGCAAATGAGTCCCAAGTCGGGTCGGGCGAGGACAAAATAAAGGGGGATGCAGAGTTGATGTATGGGTACTTAAAAAGCTCCCGGAAGTACTCCACGTACTGTCGGGCGATTTCCTCGTCGTTGACCGGCAGTCCGCTTTGGGCGTTGGAATTGCCCACTTCCAACAAATCGATGATCTTGTCTGGAAATTTGTCGTGGTAATACTTGAAGCGCAGTCCCCAGAAGTCCGCTAGGTGATTGGTTGGCTGTTGCGGCGTCGTCTGCCAGTAGCAGTGTACGCCGAGGAAGTCCGACATCTCTACAGCCGGTCGGCAGATCTCGATCCATTCCAAGTCGCGATGAGGAATGGCCAGGCCCGGAAAGCCGAGGAGTGCCCAGGGGCAGCGTCCCTTTAGCAGTTTAAAGACCTGCTGATACCATTCGTTGAAGTCGCGTGCGTCGGCGTCCTCTTGCCCCCAGCCTTCGTACCGATGCAGATGATTGGGCTCATTGTGAATCTCGAACTTAGTGGCAAACGGGCGCAACCGTTCCATAATGGGCACCATGCGTTCCACAAACTGCTGGGGAGTGGGATGGTGTCCAACGCCCATACGGTCATCCCAAAGCCGAACGATGAACTCGATGTCTGAGTTTTCTTTCTGAATGCGCTCAAATACCTCGGGATGCGTCTGGCTCATCATCTTCAGGGTTTCAATGCGGGCCTCCCGGATGGCTTGATAGTCCACCTCTTCGAAAAACTCGTGATTGCGGCCGTGAAGCCCTACACGGCAAGTTCTCGTGGCCATCTCATTACTCTCCTGTTATCGACGAACGAGGGATGACCCTCTCATGAAGGAATTGAGGGATGGGAGGTTAGCAAATGTGCAATCGGGAGTATTGCTTCAAGCCGAATTCTACGTCAAGATGCCACTGCATGCAAGCTGGTGCAATACGGTCCCCTCGAAATGTTAGGCACAGTACTCATCTGGTCATAAGTTCCTGAATTTCCAGGGGAGCGCCCTTGTCCGGGGCGCGAACCAATGTGATGGCTTCCCACGGACACTTGGACCCACACACACCGCAACCCATACACAGGCTAGTATCAACGACAGCGCTGCCGTTGTTTACCGAAATGGCCCCAAACTGGCAATAGTCAAAGCACGTCGTACAGCCATTGCACTCATCCGCAGCTACCTGGCTGACATAGCCGGAGGAGGCCAGCATTGGAACGCCACTATGCCAGGCTTGCATTGCTCCGCAGCAACAGGCGCAGCAGTTGCAGATGGCATAGAAGCGGCCTAGCATGGCGTCCTTGAAGAAGGCATGGTGTACGTGACCACGCTCGTGCTCAGCCTGTAGCACGTCTTGTGCTTCATCGGAGGTGATCCAGCGGGAGCGGCGCGGGTGATGCTCAACCACAAAACTCGCAAACGGCTCGCCGACGATCAGACAGACGTCCAGTGGCTGACAGGCGTGGGCACGCGAGCTTCGGCAGGGACACTCCAAAGCCACGATGTGATCAGGGTTGTGCAGAATGATGTCACGCGCAAGGGTGTAGGGGACGACTTGTTCCAAATTCGTCAGGCTGATTTCCTCTTGAACGGTTACTAGATGTCTAGCAGCCTCCAGGGGTACCACCTTGCCGTGATAGGTATCGGCAAAGGTGATGCTCGAAGAAGTCGAACGGCCATTGTTGGTCCAGCGGGAGAACAGCCGTAACACGAGACGCCCTGGTCGTTCCAGAATTCGGGCCAAAGGATGTTCGCCGGTGCCGATCCCGATGTACAAATATGGCCAACGCCCATAGACGTAGCCGTGCAACCAGTCGAAGAACGAGTAGCCCGGGGTGCGGCGTGCCTCTCGGACAAAGGCACGTGTGGAAGGGCGCATCAGTTTGAGCCGAAATTTGCAGTTCATCGTTTGCCTTTCCTCATTGGCCATCGCGAGCGCATCCTTGGTCGAAGGCACTATAGAAACCCGTTTTTTCAGAAGAAACAAGTACCTCTGTCTTTCATGTTCGATTAAGTTCTTGATCTCTCAGGCGATCCCCAACGCTTGATCAAGTCTAGCCCGATCGAAGTCGACGATGATGGTGCCCTTGATGTCAAAGGTGGGTGTTTTCTCCTTGCCGTCGGCCCAGCCGCGTACTCGTTCGGCAGCGGCCCGGTCACGGGAGATATCTACCTCGACGTACTCGACGTCGTGCTCTGCAAAGTAGGCACGTGCCCGCCTGCAACCTGGGCACCAAGCTGTGCAGTACATTACCACGTCGGCAATTGGTGCCGGCTCGGCCTTGGGTTGGGAGGCCTCCCAAGCCTCGGCAGCCTCCGGCTCCATCTCAGCCAAGACGCGAAACAGTTCCTCGTTGTCGGGCTGGTCGTCGATGTCGTGCACGTCCACATAACGCACCGTGCCCCGCTTGTCAATGATGAACAGGGCACGTTCGCTGCGACCGTCCTCGCGCAGGACACCGTAGCGCTGGGCGACCTCGCCATGGGGATAGAAGTCGCTCAGGAGTGGGTAGGTTATGCCGCCCAAACTGTCCGCCCACGCCGTGAGGCAGGGCACGCTGTCGACGCTGATACCCAGAACCTGGGTATGCATCCCCTCGAACCGGCCAAGTGCGGCCTGGTACGAAGGGATTTGGCTCGTTCAAACCGGTGTCCAGGCGAGGGGGAAGAAGGCGATCACAACATTTCGCTTCCCCCGATAGTCGCTCAGGCGAATCTGGCGTTCATCGTGGCTCTTCAAAGTGAAGTCAGGGGCCACTTGTCCTAAATGGGGTATCATTTGTTTGCTCCTATTGCGATGTCTAGTGTGTCTATGTGTCTGTTGGTCGGTGTATTTTGTGGTCATTGCCCCAATTTTGCTGGCTTGTCACCTCCCGCTGAGATATTTGTGCATTTCGGTAATAGCCTATTGGGTGCTCTTGAACTGTAAGCTCCACATGCCGAAGGACCGTGCCACTTGAAGGTTTTCTGCCAGGTCGTCTGCAAACACTGCTTCCTCGGGCCATACACCTAACCAGCAAATAGCGATCTGGTAGATGCGTTGGTCTGGTTTGGTCACACTCTCCTCGGCTGAGATGATCATCTCAGCTACCACCTCGTGCAGCTTGAACCCTCCGGTAAACACCTTGCGTACTCCGGGCCAGGCGTGCTAAGGATAGCAGTTCCACAGCGTGGGCGGAAATTGCGGAGCAAATCTACTGATCGCTAGTTGGTGTTTGCTCCAACAGCCAAATCCCCATGTGTCCTGATCGCCCGACGGGTGGTCAATTCTACCCCGCCCCAATCCGCCGTGCAAGTTGGCCCACCGCCCTTATCCAAGAAGAGGTGCATTCTGGTTCACTCACGCGAATTTGTCAAAAAATTGAACATGTGTTCTAATTGGGGCTGATGTGCCCGTTGTCCGCTATCACGCTGTAGGCGCGAAGTTTTCCAGCCAAGGAGGTTTTCCATGGCCGATCGACTAAAAGACATGTTCTTCAAGCCGGCGTTCTTTGATGATCTGGCTGCTGCGTGCAAAGCGGTCTATCCGACTTTCGATACCGAGAGGTTCTTGACCCGCATCTACGACCTAGGTTGGGAAGACCGTGAACTGAAGGAGCGGGTACGCCACACCACGGTCACCCTGCACAGCCTGCTGCCGGAGGACTACCGCAGCGCGCTAAGTCTTCTGTATCGCGTGGCCCCCAACCTTCGCAGCTATGGGTTCGAAAAGATGATCTTTCCCGACTTTGTGGAAGTCTACGGGCTGGAGGACTGGGACACGTCTCTGCCCGCGCTGGAGCAATTCACGCAGCAGGCTAGCGCTGAGTTTGCCGTACGTCCCTTCATCCTGAAGGATCAGGGGCGTATGATGGCCCAGATGTTGGAGTGGACCGGACACAGGAGCCATGACGTGCGCCGTTTGGCCAGCGAAGGCTGCCGCCCGCGTCTGCCCTGGGCGATTTCGCTGCCTGCATTGAAAGCCGATCCGACTCCGATACTGCCCATTTTGGAACAACTCAAATGCGACGAGTCAGAGGCGGTGCGGCGCAGTGTGGCCAATAATCTAAACGATATCTCCAAAGATAACCCCCACGTGGTTATCGAGGTCTTGCGGGGTTGGCAAACGCACGACACTGTGGAGATGCGATGGATTATCAATCATGCCCTGCGTACCTTGGTCAAGGCAGGCGATCCCGAAGCGCTTGAGCTACTTGGTTATCCCAGCCAAGCGGCGATCCTGGTCAAGAATTTAGTCATTGAGCCAGCTACGGTCTCTATTGGCGACAAAATCGCCTTTTCCTTTGAAATTGAGTCAACCGGCGCGTCGCCGCAAAACCTGATGATCGATTACATCGTGCATCTCGTGAGGGCTAAGGGAAAACAGACGCAGAAGGTGTTCAAGCTCACCAAAAAGACCATTGTCCCTGGCGAAACGCTGACCGTCACCAAGCGGCATAGTCTCCAACCGGTCTCGACGAGAAATTACTATCCTGGCGAGCACGCCGTCGAGATTCAGATCAACGGGGCGGTGTTTGCGCGCGGAGAGTTCGTGGTGATAGGGCCCTGAATGCGTTGACCGCATACTACTGTTGGCGGGTCAACCTGCTGGTTCCAAGTAGTGCGGGCATAAGCTGTAGCTCACTCCCCTCTCCCTCCAATACATCTTTACTCACCTTCTCGCCTTGCTTTGCCGTCAAGGCCGCGGGTCAACAGCAGGCCCAAGACAAGGCAAAGGAAGGCAGTCACACCGAACGTAGGCCGAATGCCTATGGCATCCGCCAACCAGCCACTCACCCAAGGGCCGCCGAACATGCCGAGGGCATACAG
>Ga0209536_100008730_pt1 | contig 15164 bp, 14 predicted proteins | sample DeeMarSeWOR28_12_FD_187461 | JGI IMG/M metagenome (GOLD analysis project Ga0209536, IMG submission 187461) | Marine sediment microbial communities from White Oak River estuary, North Carolina - WOR-2-8_12 (SPAdes) (version 2) | ecosystem: Environmental > Aquatic > Marine > Intertidal zone >...
GTGATTGGTGATTAGTAAAAAAGATTTATTTGAGTTTTTTGCTACTATTACATCCACAGTCACGAACACGAGACTCTAAGCACTATGCACCAATTGCCAACCACCAATCACTAACCACCAAAAATGGGCGCATTTGAATACACAGCACTAGATACACGTGGCCGGGAACGCAGCGGTGTTCTCGAAGGCGATGCCGCGCGCCAAATCCGCCAACAACTGCGCGAACAAGGCCTCACACCATTATCTGTTCAAGAAGTTCAACAACGGGAAGCTAAAACCCGAAAGACCCTGTTCGTGCGCAACATCAGCGCCACTGACTTGGCACTCATCACGCGCCAGTGGGCCACACTGGTGCGCTCCGGACTCCCGGTCGAGGAAGCGCTACGTACTGTCGCACAACAGGCGGAAAAGCCCAGGTTGAAGAGTATGATGATGGCCGTGCGCTCCCGCGTCATGGAGGGGCACACCATGGCGACGGCTTTGGGCGATTTTCCCCATGTGTTTTCAGAACTCTATCGTGCCACTATACAAGCGGGTGAGCAGTCCGGCCATTTGGATGTGGTGTTGGAACGGCTGGCCGACTACACCGAAGGCCGCCAACAGATGTCGCAAAAGATGTCCCAAGCGATGATCTATCCCGTGATGCTTACCGTTATCGCCTTGGGAGCGGTAGGTTTTTTGCTGACTTATGTGGTGCCGAAAATCGTGAAAGTATTCGAGGGTATCGGCCAGGAATTGCCGGCACTCACCCAGGGATTGATATCTACCAGTGAATTTTTCAAAGCAAATTGGCTCTTGCTATTTATCGGCATAGTGGTTTTAGTGAGCGGCTTCGTGTATTTGCTGCGCTTCGAGCAGTTCAAGATCCGCTATCACCTTTTGTTATTGCGCGTGCCTTTGGTCTCGCGTCTGGTGCGTGGCTTAAACGCCGCCCGCTTCGCCAGAACACTCAGCATAGTAGCCGCCAGCGGAGTGCCTATCCTGGATGGATTGCGCATTGCTGCTCAGGTTGTCACAAACTTGCCCATGCGCAAAGCGGTGGATGAAGCGGCCAGTAAAGTTCGAGAAGGTTCAGCCATACACAAAGCTTTGGATGCCTCCAAATATTTCCCGCCCATGACCGTGCACCTAATCGCCAGCGGCGAAGCCAGCGGCAACATAGAAGAAATGTTAGAGCGCGCCGCCGAAAGTCAGGAGCGGGAAATGCAATCCCTTACCGAAGGATTGCTGGGTATTTTTGAGCCGATGCTGATCTTATTAATGGGCGGCATTGTCTTGGTTATTGTATTGGCGATTTTATTGCCCATTTTCGACATGAACCAATTAGTCAAATAAATCAACTCAATGGCTGGTAACGCGGCGGAAAAAATCTTTGAGCAGTTGTCTCAAGAAGTTGGTCGGATTTTATTATCGAAGGGGATTATGCTAGCCACGGCCGAGTCGTGCACCGGCGGTTGGGTGGCCCAGGTGGTGACTCAAACCTCGGGAAGCTCGCAGTGGTTCGAGCGCGGTTTTGTGACCTACACAAACGAGGCCAAACAAGAAATGCTGAACGTGCAGTCAAGCACTCTAGAGCGCTATGGCGCTGTCAGCGAAGCGACCGTTAAAGAAATGGCTGAAGGCGCGTTAAAACACAGCCGTGCGCAGATTGCGCTAGCCATAAGTGGTGTCGCCGGTCCCACAGGTGGTACTGCCGAAAAACCGGTTGGCATGGTGTGTTTTGCCTGGGCCGCCGACAATTTTTCCACTCAAACCACCACAATGCATTTTTCCGGCGATAGGCAGGCCGTGCGTTATCAAGCCGTGCAGTATGTCTTGCAGCATCTTATTGATCTTGTAGCGGTTTCATTGCCGTAGAACCGCTATTCAATATCCCTATTCGGTATTTCTGGGATCGTACTATTGAAAGTGCGCCAATTTACCTTATTTGTGAAATACGCTGTGAATATTTGGACTAGGCCCTTCAGAGCAGTTGTGGAATAATGGCAGCCTTGATCGATCTATGTGCAAAACGCCATAAAAGAGTACAGCAGGACAAAACCATTTGCGAGGGTAATTATAGTGGACGACAACAAACAAAAGGCTTTAAAAGCAGCATTATCTCAAATTGAAAAACAATTCGGTAAAGGATCTGTTATGCGAATGGGCGACGCCGGCCCTGAGCGGGACATTGCAGCCGTTTCTACAGGGTCGTTGGGGTTGGATATCGCTTTGGGAATCGGCGGTTTGCCGCGTGGTCGTGTCATTGAAATTTATGGTCCTGAATCCTCCGGTAAAACCACCTTGACGTTGCAAGTGGTTGCCGAAGCCCAAAAATTGGGTGGTACAGCGGCATTTGTGGATGCCGAACACGCGTTGGATCCACAGTATGCGGAAAAGCTGGGAGTCAACGTGGATGATTTGCTGGTGTCACAACCCGATACCGGCGAACAAGCCTTAGAGATTACGGATATGCTAGTCAGATCAGGGGCGGTGGATGTCATTGTGGTGGATTCCGTGGCAGCACTTACACCCAAAGCCGAAATCGAAGGCGACATGGGAGACACCCATGTTGGGTTGCAAGCGCGATTGATGTCGCAGGCTTTGCGGAAATTGACTGCCAACATCAAGCGCTCCAACACCTTGGTGATTTTCATCAACCAAATCCGCATGAAAATCGGTGTCATGTTCGGAAATCCGGAAACCACCACTGGTGGCAACGCACTTAAGTTCTATTCTTCGGTTCGACTGGACATCCGCCGTATCGGTGCCATCAAAAAAGGGGATGAAGTGGTGGGCAGTGAAACCCGCGTTAAAGTGGTGAAAAACAAGGTCGCGCCACCGTTCAAACAAGCGGAATTCGACATCCTCTATGGCGAAGGCATATCACGTGAAGGGGAGATTATTACCTTAGGCGTGCAAGAAGGCATTATCGACAAAAGTGGAGCCTGGTACAGTTATAACGGCGACCGCATCGGCCAAGGCAAAGACAATGTACGCGGTTTCCTCAAAGAGAATCCCGACATGGCCAGCGAAATCGAAGCGCAAATCCGCGCCAAGTTATTACCGGTGAAAACTTCTGCCAAAGTCGAAGCCTTAGAAGAAACATTGGAAGAAGCCGAAGCGTAAACTCGGCAGGGTTTAAGTTCGGTCAAAATGAGTGAGCTGGCGTTACCCGATACCCAAAGCAAAGAAATCCGCCGCAAGGCCATGGATTTACTGGCCCGCCGCGAGCATGGCCAGGAGGAACTACGCCGCAAGCTGCTAGCTAAAGGTTACGCACAGCAAGCAGTGGACGAACTATTAGAAAAGCTGGTTCAGGAAAACCTGTTAAGCGATCAACGCTTCACAGAATCGTATGTAAACTTTCGCAGCAAAAAAGGATTTGGGCCATTACGTATCGCTCAAGAATTAAAAGAAAAAGGCATCAGTAGTGCTTTACTGCAAAAGTACCTGGATGACGGCGCTTATTGGTTGGATATGGCGAAAGAAGTGCGGGAGAAACGTTTCGGTGCTGACCTGCCAAAAGACTATAAAGACAAAGCCAAACAAATGCGGTTTTTGCAATACCGGGGATTTGGCCACGAACAAATACGCCATTTGTTCGATGAGTATTAGTGGCAAGCCTTTGGCTTGGCATGAGCAGTTTTCCGCCAAGGCACCTTAGCCTGCCGATGTTGTCACAATAAAGTTGTGGCAAAAGAACACTATAATATAAAAAATAATAGTATCGGGGATTTATTGATAAAGTGTTAAAACCTATGAAAAGCTCTCAAATACGCAGCGAGTTCTTAAACTATTTCAAAAACCATGGTCATGAAGTGGTGCCCTCCAGCCCACTAATACCCGCCAATGATCCCACATTGTTATTTACCAATGCCGGCATGGTGCAATTTAAAGACGTATTCTTGGGTAAAGAAACCCGGGCCTACACACGTGCCGCCAGTTCGCAACGCTGTGTGCGCGCCGGTGGCAAGCACAATGACTTGGAAAATGTAGGATATACCGCCCGTCATCATACTTTTTTTGAAATGCTGGGTAATTTCAGTTTTGGCGACTATTTTAAACAAGAAGCCATTGAATACGCCTGGGAGTTCCTTACCAAAGTGATCGGCCTGCCGCCGGAAAAGCTCTGGGTCACAGTCTATGAAGAAGACGACGAAGCGGCGGACATCTGGTTAAAAGGCATCGGTGTGGATCCCAAACGATTCGGCCGCATCGGTGCTAAAGACAACTTTTGGTCCATGGGTGACACCGGTCCTTGCGGCCCCTGCAGTGAGATTTTTTATGACCATGGCCCCGAAGTGCCCGGCGGCCCGCCTGGATCTCCGGATGCAGAGGGTGACCGCTATATCGAAATCTGGAACTTGGTATTCATGCAATACGATCGCACCGCTGACGGTCAATTGCATCCTTTGCCCAAGCCTTCCGTCGATACCGGTATGGGACTGGAACGCTTGGCCGCTGTATTACAAGGCGTGCACAATAACTATGACATTGATTTGTTCAAGAACCTCATTAAACCGGCCGCTGAGTTGGCAGGTATCAAAGACTTAAAAAATACTTCTCTACGAGTCATAGCCGATCATATCCGGGCGTGTTCATTTCTCATCACCGACGGTGTAGTGCCTTCCAATGAAGGCCGCGGCTATGTATTACGGCGTATTATTCGCCGCGCCATCCGTCACGGCCACACCCTCGGCATGCGCGATCCTTTCTTTTACCAACTGGTGAAACCTTTGTGTAAAGAAATGGGTGATGCTTATCCAGAGCTAAAGAAAGCCCAGGCACAAGTGGAGCGCTTGCTCAAACAAGAGGAAGAACGGTTTGCCGAAACCATAGAACACGGGCTGGCGATTTTGGATGACGCCATCAAGCAGCTCAGTGGCAAAGTAATCCCCGGCAGCACAGTGTTCAAACTGTACGACACCTACGGTTTCCCGGTGGATCTTACCGCGGACATCGCCCGCGAGCACGAGCTCAGTCTGGACATGGAAGGTTTCGAAAAAGAAATGGGCGAACAACGGGAACGGGCTCGGGCGGCCAGTCAATTCGGCACGGATTATCACGCCGGACTGCAACTGGAAGGTAAGACCGAATTTAGCGGTTATGATAAGGTGCAAGACAGCACCAAAGTGGTGGCTCTGTACCGCGATGGCAGCGAAGTACAACAACTCAATGAAGGCGAAAAAGGCTTGGTAGTGCTAGAGCGCACGCCGTTTTACGCCGAATCCGGTGGCCAAGTAGGCGACACCGGATATATTTCCAGTGACTCAGCCCAATTCGAAGTACACGACACCCAAAAACAGCAAGATGTCTTTACCCACATTGGTGTGGTGAGTTCTGGACAATTGATAGTGGGCGACAGTGTCAATGCAGTCATTGATGCAAATTTACGCCAAAGCATTGCGTACAATCACTCCGCTACTCATCTACTGCATGCGGCGTTGCGGCAAGTATTAGGCGAGCATGTCACTCAAAAAGGCTCCTTAGTACAAGCCAACCGCTTACGCTTCGACTTTTCCCATTTCGAGCCAGTTACCACCGAACAACTTCGGGAGATTGAAAATCTGGTGAACGAAAAAATTCGCGCCAACCTCCCTGTCGATACCCGGTTGATGAAACACGACGAAGCCATTTCGGCAGGCGCCATGGCGCTATTCGGGGAGAAATACGGCGACGTAGTGCGAGTGTTGAATATGGGGGACTTTTCCATTGAGTTATGTGGCGGCACCCATGTGCAGCGCACCGGTGATATCGGGGTGTTTAAAATAATCACCGAAACCGGCACTGCAGCCGGCGTGCGCCGTATCGAAGCGGTGGCCGGCGCCGCGGCCTTGCGCTGGATCAACGAAAACGATCAGCGATTACTGCAAATCGCCGCCGCTGTCAAAGCCGGACGCGACGATGTGGATAGCAAAGTGAATCAAATGCTGCGCCGAAATAAAGAGCTGGAGAAAGAGGTGGAAAAACTCCAGGGGCAATTGGCCAGCAGCCGCGGCGGCGATTTGTTAAGCCAGGCACAAGAAATTGCTGGTATAAAAGTATTGGCGGCCCGCTTAGACGGCGTTGATCCCAAATCCCTGCGCGATACCACCGATCAATTGAAAAACAAACTGGGCTCAGCGGCGGTCGTGTTGGCTACGGTCCAAGGTGACAAAGTCAGTCTGGTGGCCGGTGTGACCCAAGACCAAACCAGTCGTTTGCGAGCCGGTAACCTGGTCAACGCCGTGGCGCAGCAAGTGGGCGGCAAAGGCGGGGGACGTCCCGATATGGCGATGGCGGGGGGAAATAACCCGGCGGCACTGGATGCGGCATTGCGCTCAGTTCCCGATTGGATTCGCCAGCAATTGCAGCCTGAAAAGGCAATTTAGTTGACGCGAAATTGATCAATTTCTCTGGCCCTAGTTGATATCTCCTCAAAATCCTTTATCTTGGGTGAAAATTAGTGTTTAATTTGCGCCTTTTTTACTTTGTCTAAAAATTTCGGCAAAAACATATGGCATTAATTGTACAAAAATACGGTGGAACCTCCGTGGGTAACATCGAAAAAATTGAAAATGTTGCGGATAAAGTTATCAAATGGCGCGATCAAGGCCACAAAATAGTGGTCGTGGTCTCTGCCATGAGTGGTGAAACCAACCGCTTACTGGATCTGGCCCATGCCGTTTCTAGCTCACCGGAAGCCAGAGAACTGGATGTGTTGTTGTCCACGGGGGAACAAGTCACCATTGCCTTGCTGGCTATGGCCTTGATCAAAAAAGGCTGTCCGGCTAAATCCTATACCGGCCATCAAGTGCACATTCGCACCGACAATGCCCACAATAAAGCGCGGATCCTGGATATCGACAAGCATAAAGTGGAAAAAGACCTCAATGAGGGCAAAGTGGTCGTTGTCGCTGGATTTCAAGGCACCGATGAAAACGGCAATATCACCACCTTGGGTCGCGGCGGCTCGGATACCACGGCTGTGGCCATGGCGGCAGCCCTCAAAGCGGACGAGTGCCAAATTTATACCGATGTCGATGGCGTATACACGACAGATCCGCGCGTGGTCCCTGAGGCCCGCCGGTTAGAGAAGATTACCTTTGAAGAAATGCTGGAGATGGCCAGCTTAGGTTCAAAAGTTTTGCAAATTCGTTCCGTGGAATTTGCCGGCAAATACAATGTGCCCTTGCGAGTGTTATCCACGTTTGTCGAGGGCCCCGGTACCCTTATCAGTTATGAAAGCGAGGAACAAGAGATGGAAGAAGCCCAGATTTCGGGTATTGCATTCAACCGCGACGAAGCCAAACTGACCGTTTTGGGCGTGCCCGACCAGCCCGGTGTGGCTTATCGCATTTTGGGGCCCATCGGTGATGCCAATATCGAAGTGGACATGATTGTACAAAATGTGGGCGCCGACGCCACCACGGACTTTACATTTACCGTGCATCGCAATGATTACGAAAAAGCGATGAAGATTTTGCAAAAAGTGGCCGATGAACTAGGGGCCAAACAATGCAACGGTGACAACAAAATTGTCAAAGTTTCTTTGGTTGGCGTAGGAATGCGCTCTCACGCGGGCATTGCCAGCAACATGTTCAAGGCATTGGCCAAAGAAGGCATCAATATTAGGATGATTTCCACCTCAGAAATCAAAGTTTCCGTGGTGGTAGACGAAAAATACTTGGAACTGGCGGTCAGGGCGCTTCATAACGCTTTTGGGCTGGATCAGGGCCAGAATTTGCGGTGATTTGCTGTATATTTTGCGAAAAAAAGCTAAGATTTCGAGACAAAGCCGTTTTTTTGCAATATTGTTACAGCAAAACTTGTGTTGAAGATTTAAGATAGCAGGCCGATACAGTAAAGTGAGTATGCCACCTTAATGTGTAGGAGCTCGGCTAGAATAAGGAGATATAGAAGATGTTAATCCTAACAAGACGCGTCGGCGAATCTTTGATCATCGGCGATGACGTAACGGTAACCGTGCTGGGAGTGAAAGGTAATCAAGTCCGTATCGGAGTTGATGCGCCTAAACACGTATCAGTACATCGTGAAGAGATATACGAACGAATCCAAAAAGAAAAACAAGGGGAAAGTACTGAGCAACAACCAACGGACCAAGCAGCCGGAAAAGCCGTTGGATAAAGGATTCGCGGATGTTGCAGCTTAGCTGAACCAAGCTGCAACAACCACCCACCTGAAAATTATCCAATCATTGATTATTATTTAACCGCCGCAATAGAATTACTGTTGCTGGGTTTTCGTTTCGCCCGGTAATGTTTAAAAAGAGATTCACTAATTGGCTAAGATCTGGCAGAATTGCCGCTTTCTTTGCAGCCATGGTATTCGAAAAGTTGGCGTAGTAAGAAATTAACCTTGGAGAGATGGCCGAGAGGCTGAAGGCGCACCCCTGCTAAGGGTGTATAGGGGAAACTCTATCGAGGGTTCGAATCCCTCTCTCTCCGCCATTTTTAAAGCTATAGAGACTGAAAAGACAGTCCCTATAGCTTTAAAGATGATGGGGTAGAAGACTCGAACCCGAGAAGTAGATTTTGCAAATTTGCAGGGATCGAATTTGAACGCCGCAATAGCAATAGCGGCGGCCAAAAGGGCGGTGGACAGGATGCCCGTAGTAATCCCTCTCTACGACACCTTTAACAATGGGGATTGAAAAACACCAGTCCCCATTGTTAAAGGTCGATCAAAAGTTGACACAAGCGGTACTCACCATTAGGATACCCGCCTCAATTTTTAACCAGTCAATGCGCCCGTAGCTCAGTTGGATAGAGTACCTGGCTACGAACTAGGGGGTCGGGAGTTCGAATCTCTCCGGGCGCGCCATATCGAAGGCCGAAGCCAACAGCTTCGGCTTTTTCTTTCTTCTGTCTAACTCAATAACCGTACGAACACCGTCACTTCTTCGCGATCGTGATAAAGCTGTTTGCATGCCAGCCGGTAATTAATGTTGTGGGCTTGCAGTTGAGTCTGTAAAAATGCCAGGCAGGCTGAAGTGTGTTGATAGCGTTGCTTCATGGGTAATTTGAGATTAAAAATGCTCTGCTTACACCAACCTGATGTTAACCATTGCGCGGCGCATTCGATTACTCGTTGGGGACGATCGATGATATCGCACACCATCCAATCCACGGGTTGCGCCGGTTGGTAAGTGAATCCGTCAACGCGGACATGCTCAACCAATCCACTATCGAATAGTTGTGGATGTAAGTTGCCGTTGTCCACTGCGATAACATGGATGTTGCGTTTTACCAATTGCCACGTCCAACCCCCCGGCGCCGCGCCCAGATCCACAGCATGCATGCCGGCATGTAGTAGTTGTTCTCTTTCCTTTACGGTTAACAATCTCAAAAAAGCCTCTTCAAGTTTCAAAGTAGAACGGCTGGGTGCCTGCCGTGGAAATTTCAACCGAGGTACGCCCATAGGCCACGGCTCAGAGTTATTTGTCAGAGCGTAGCCGATGTAAGCGGCATGGGTGCTGAGAAAGCAAATATGTAAAACGTAGTCGTCGCCGGAATTTTCTTGTACGGACGATTGCAGTTGTTTTTGCAGCAGTGGTGTGAGCTTGCGGCACAGAGGGCTAAGTTGTTTGCCTTCATTGGTGTCCGGGGTGTCTACAGTCACTTGGGTACTCCTGGAAGGCGCGTTTTGCAACAATTCGAGCAGGGGGGTAACGCGGTCATCGACCGGTAGATTCTTGCAAAGACCCAAAACCACAAACCATTGGCGGCAAAAAATCAGCTCCGAAATGGCTAATTGTTGATGCAGCCTATGGCTGGCCGGTTCATGAGCGTTAAATACCACATAGCCGGATTGGGGTTTGGCTTTGCAATAACCCGTCACGCCCTGTTGCGCTGCTTTGTCGATGATTTCCGCCGCGCAATCGTTTTCAAAACCGGGTCTGCAATACAGAAATAACGCGTTCATAGAGAGAAGTAGCCATGCAAGGATTGGAGAAATGGTGTGATAGTAACCGAAACGGCGAAAAATCGACACAATCGCACTGGGTATGGAAAGGAATTTGCATTTCCATTAGCGGTTAAGTTATGTTTTAAACGTATTCGATAGAGATGTGGACTGATGAAAATAGTGGTATTTAATTTGATTTGGGTGTGGTCCTTATCGGTCGCTGCGGCAGAATTTAGCGCTGTAGTGCCGATACACGATAAAGGGGCGCAAACGTTTTATGTCAAAGGCCAGCTTGGCAGCCTCGATGCGACCGAATTTATGTTGGATACCGGTTCGGGCTATTTGGTTATAAACCAAGAATCCCTGGCGCAATTAAAAGAAAGCAGCCAGGCGAATTATGTAAAAGACATTCGCGGGATTTTGGCCAACGGCGATGAATTTGTGGTGCCGGTCTGGAAGATTGCGAGTATGACTATCAATGAGCAGTGTGTTCTCCGGGACGTGGAAGCCGCGGTTTTTCCCGGCAAGACCCGGCAAATCCTGGGATTGACGGCATTAAAGAAAGCGGCACCGTTTATTGTCTCGTTCGATCCGCCGCAAATCGTGTTCAGCCATTGCGACCGCGCTGAATCCTAGCATTGCTCAACAAAACGGCAAGTCCACGGATGATGAACTTGCCGTTTTTTACAACTAATAGATAACGTTTAATCCGAAGGTGCAGCGCCCATACTAGGATCATCGGGTTCCGGTGGGGTAAATGCTGCCGCCTTGCCCGTTTCGAATGCGCTGAATTCGGACATTTCCAGTTGACCATTCGCATCGGCATCAACCACATCCCATTGTTCCAGCAATTTTTTATCGCCTTTGGCCTCTTGTTGACTGATATAACCGTCTTTGTCTTTATCCAGCTTGTTAAACGAATCTTGGGTTGTAGATTTGTCTCCCGCGTAAATACTTAAAGGAAACATTACCGCTGCTACAATCAAGAAGCTTCTTATTTTCATCGTAGACCTCCTTGGTTTGAACGAGAACAGTAATGTGCATTTTTTGATAAGTCAGAACGAATTGACAGGCCAAGTTTAAGCACGAAACTTAATAACCCACGAAGAGTATAGTCGATATTTGCAAGACCGTTCGGCCAATTCCGCTTATTAGACAATTGTTGAGAAAGCGCCCAGGTTAAACTAATATTACCCACATTTTTTGGCAGCGGCGCGTGGCACATTGACGGAAATTTTGACGGTCCGCGCAGATGCGTTATGAGTGTTTTCCTGCTATGGTAGCCGTTTTTCGACCGCTGATTGTTCTATATGGCTTCACAGACCAAAAACCTGTTTTTCTCCGATTCCCGCAAACATTTTTTCCGGCCGTTTAACAGTAAATACCGGGAACAGGTGGTGGAATGCCTGCGCTTGTTTTATGTGCGGTTATACAGCTCACTGGCGGACTACAGCCGGGCGTTCAGCCGCGATCAAGTGCTGGAGGTGTTTCAGGAGGCCATCACCCGCGCGCCCATACTGGAGGAAGAATCGCAAGACCCGGATGATGCCAATCTGCCTGTGCGCGGTGAGCGCGAACAAGCTAACTGGGTGTTAAATCTGTTGCTGGAGCACGGCTGGATCGAGCGCCAGGTGGATGAAGCCACCTTGCAAAGCAGTTACGCTTTCAGCCGCATCGGACGTTTGTTCGCCCAGCCCTTTGTAGAAACCTCATCGGGGCGTTTCCGTACCCGCCACCGCAATACTCGCAATACCCGCAATGCCTTGAATTCATTTTTGGAACAAGGCGAGGTATACGATTTATTGGATGCTTTTGAATACTCCGAACGCATCATCAGTGATTTCAGCGATGTCATTTCCGAGTTGGATGAACGCAAACGCCAGTTGGTCAAGGAAGTGGAGGCGCAACAAGTAATTCAGCGCGCCAGCGACGAATTTTTTGATTTTATGGAAAAACGCTTTATGCCCGACTTGGCGATACGTTTGTCGGCTGATAGCGTGGAAAAATACCGTGATGATATTCAAAGCTTGATCCGTAAAGCCAAACGCAAGAGCAAGGAGTTCAAGGCCAACGCGGAAAAAGAGCTGCGTAAGCTGGCACCGGAGTTGTTGAGCGATCCAAAAGTGTCTATTTATCTGATGATACTGGATGGCTTAGAAAGTCGCCTGCACAGCGCCAGCGAAATCATGTTACCGGCCCTGCGCCATGCCTTGCACAGTTTTACCCGCCGGGCGGACATCATTATCCGCCAGCTGAGCTTTACCAGCAGCGGATTGCAAAATGACATTCTTGCCATATGCAAACAATTCACAGAATTGACTGAAGAAGAACAAGAGCAGTGTTTAAGTGAAGCCGGTGACCGAATGGCCGAATGGCAGCTGAAACTGGTGGATCCCAATATGACCCGATTGTACGAAGGTCGGCGCAAACGCAGTATTAACACCCGAGCGGAAGAACATGGCGATGCCAACGCCGAGCACCGCCGTGCCATGTTCGTGCAGCGCGCCGTAGAGCAAGCGTTTGCCGTCAATAACCAAGAGTTGCGCCAATACATAATACAGGCGCTCAATCAAGGCCATCGCATACACAGCCAAAACCTGCCGGTACAAAACGCCAAAGATTTGTTATTAAACGCCCACGCCATCGAAATTGGCTCCGGAGGGCAGCTGTCCAGCGAATACCGGTTTCAAGTGGAGCCCAGCGGCCAACAGGTGCGCACGGACTATTTCGATTCCACGGACGAATTCAGTATAGAGTTAATCGAATTGGATCAACATGAATCTGACTGACACTATTGCGCAGCAACTGGAGCGCGAAAACGTAAGCCTCAGCGAGTTCAAGGAGCTGCTGATACGCTTGCTAAACTATGGTGTGTTGTGCCGTGGCGAAAGCCAAACCGAACAACTGCTGTATGACCGTTTCTTGCGCATTGAAGACTTGTTGAGAGAATATCTGCACTTCATAGATGTACGACTGTTTCACGATGAGCGTTTTGAATATGTGCGTTTGTATCCGCCCGGCAGCGAAGTGCCCGGCATGGAAGAGGCCCAGGAGAACGCCTACAGCGGAAGCCTGCGAAACCGCTTAAACCAGCAGGAAGTGGCTTTGGTGTTGGTGTTGCGGGCGCAATACGACAAAGCCTTGCATGAAGGGCAGGTGGATGAATATGGTTTTGTCACCGAATCCCTGGAAGCCTTGAGTATCGCCATGAAAAACCTACTGGGGAGAACGTTGCCAGACAAAGTGACCGAAAGAAAACGTTTGTTCCAACGCTTGCGCCAGTTGCGGTTGATCCAATACCGTCAGGATGAAGACATCGACAGCGGTGAGGCTTGGATAAAAATTCATCCTATGATTGTCAGTTTTGTCAGTGATCAAGTACTGGAAGCCTTGCAGAATGAATCTCCGCAAAGCTCAACGCATGAAAACGCCGAACCGGATGAAGTAGAAGCCGAACTGCACTAAAAAGATTAGCGAGTATTATAAGCAACATGTTTTTGAAAAAATTCATCTTCGTCAACTGGGGCAATATCCCCAATCTGGAATTCGATTTCGGGCCCATTAATTTGTTCTCCGGGGGCAACGGCTCGGGTAAAACCACCGCCGCCGACGCCATCCAGACCATTATGACCGCGGCGCACGAAAACCTGTTTCAATACAATCCCGGACAGGACGAAACCACCCAGCGTGGTCGGGGCGGAAAACGGGTGCGCACCTTGGGTTCTTATGTTCTGGGCTGCGATGATGGCAGTTATGCGCGCCTGGAACCAACCGACGGTTACTTAGCCGCGGTGTTTCACCCCACCCAGGGCGAATCCGCCGAGCCGTTCACGGCACTCATTGGGGTGCGGGCGTGGCTGGATAAAACCGCCAATCAGAACGTTGCGCGCCAAGAAGAGTTGTCATTTTTTATTTTACCGGAGTACATGAGGATTATCATAAACCCACCGATACCCCGGATAAAATCAGGTATGACCGTATGGTGGCGATTTCAAAATTAATTTTCTATACAGCGTGGGATATCGCGAACAGGGATGGAGGTATGGACTAAAATAAAAAAAGAAGCCGGGAATTTAGGAGGGCCCGGCTTCAAAATTCAACCAGCTATGATAAGAGAAAGATCTAAATCAAATGTACAAAAATATTTATTAAATCTTCAAATAGTATTTGAAAAAAATATTTATCTAAGCCCCAAAGATTATTTGAGCTTCCTTGATTGTCGGTTTTTTGGTCTTTTTTGATGAAATGATCCCTTGTAATCCGGATCTAGTTTCCTTTTGATCCGGTCCATCTCCCAATCCATTTTCTTTTTTTCCCAAGGTTCAGTTTCCGCAATCTCTACATTCCCTGGGATTTCCCTTTCACTGATTTTTGAGCGGATCATTTTTTCGATATTTGATAAATGGTATTCATCCGGTCGATTCACGAAGGTAATGGATTCGCCTGTCTCACTGGCCCGTCCGGTGCGTCCGATACGATGAACATATTCTTCATAAACCAGTGGCACATCAAAATTGACCACATGGCTTACCTGGCTCACATCAATTCCCCTGGCGGTCAGGTCGGTTGAAACCAGGATGCGCACTTCTCCCTCTTTAAATGCATTGATCGTGTTGATCCGCGTATTCTGACCTTTGTTGGCATGAATCACCCGGACCTCCGGATCAATTTTTCTCCGGATGAATTTATATACATCATTTGCCGTTTCCTTGGTCTTGGTAAAAATGATCACCTTTTTAAATACCTCAGCGTCCGTGAGCAGAAATTGAAGCAGGTTTATTTTAGTTTTAAGGTTGGGTACCTTATAAAAACACTGGTCGATTGATTCGGCAACCGTTGCCTGGGGTTTGATCTCTATTTTTTGCGGAAATTCAAGGAAATCCTCAGATAATCGCTGGACCTTATCTGAGAAGGTTGCGGAAAAAAGTAAATTCTGTCTTTTTTTTGACGGGATCACTTCCAGAATCCGGTTTAATTGGGGAAGAAATCCCATGTCCATCATTTTATCAGCTTCATCCAGCACCAGGGTGGTTATATTTTTAGTTAGGATAGCTCCCCGATGGTACAGATCCAAAAAGCGCCCCGGGGTAGCGACCAGAATATCCACGCCATTCTTTATTTCCAGAAGCTGATCTTTCAGACCGGTACCTCCATAAATTGCCAGGGTCCTCAGGTTTAAATATTTCCCGAGTTCCAGGGCCATTTTATTTAACTGTATGGCCAACTCCCTGGTAGGGACCAGTATCAGGGTCCGGGGGTCATTACCTTCCTGGAAT
>Ga0209536_100008731_pt1 | contig 15162 bp, 15 predicted proteins | sample DeeMarSeWOR28_12_FD_187461 | JGI IMG/M metagenome (GOLD analysis project Ga0209536, IMG submission 187461) | Marine sediment microbial communities from White Oak River estuary, North Carolina - WOR-2-8_12 (SPAdes) (version 2) | ecosystem: Environmental > Aquatic > Marine > Intertidal zone >...
CTGAGTCCCTCTTCGGGGCGGAAAAGGAGGGCGTCATCGTAAAAAGCGATATTTTGAATCCCTGAACGAACCAGTTGTTCGAGTTCTGCCACACACTCCCGGGTCGGCCGGATGGAAAATTCCGGATTAAAAAGGGAGGAGGCGCAGTAGGAACAACGGAAGGGGCATCCATCGGTCAACTTGATTATGCCGTACTTTTGCCCGGTTGGAGGCCGGACGGGAACACCGGGGACCGGCCTGATCGATAGAATTTCCCACAGAGGATCTAAATTACACCCCTCTATGACAAGATCCGCTCCCAAAGACCGTGCATGAGAGGGGCACAGCGTGGCGTAAACACCACCCAGGATGATTTTTGCCGTCGGCCGGAACCTGCGCACATCCTCGATGACCTCCCGGACACCGGGATACCAGTACGTCATCAACGTTTGAATCAGCACCGCATCAAAGGACTCCCGTTTTAAATATTCCTGAAATTCCTCCCGAGGTTTTCCGTAGCGACGGAAACGCCGGGGAATATCCCTGAAAACCGCAGGTTTTGGAATGTAACGGTTAGGATAGGAGCCTCTGCCCCATGCGTCACGCTGCCGGGAATCCAGAAAATCGAAAAAATCCAGGCTGCACGCGTGCCTCATCCGGCCGGCGACGCGCAGCATCCCATAGGGTCGAAGCCAGAAATCGTAGGCTGAGAAATCATATATCGGGGGATTGACTAAAAGCACCCGGACAGATTGCATGTAACAAGGATACGGAAACAGCTCGGTGAATACCAGCAGTATGGCATGCAGATGAGCGCTATGGTTTAAAAGGATATGGTTGCGGCTTCTGTCAGACAGGCGTTCCCTGTGAATCGCGGATTCCCGTTTAAGGATTGATTTTTTCCGGGATTTTCATATTCCATTCGTACAGTTCCAGCGACCTGGCGCCGAGCGCAACATACGGATCGCTTTCCGCCATTTTGAGCGCTTCGTCGAAGGTTTCGGCAATATAGATAACCAGCCCGCCTTCCCCTTCGGTAAAGCGGCCGCGGGCGAAGATTTTGCCCTCTTTCTCCCTCTGTATCAAATAGTCTACGTGCTGCTCGCGGTATGACCGGTTTTTCTCAATATCTTTCATTTTCAGCAGTGCGGCAAAATACTTCATAAGTTCTCCTTTGAGGTTCACCGTTCAGGGTTCAGCGTTCCCCGTTAAAAGACGTGGAACGTTGAACCTTGAACGGGAAACTGCGTCATGATAATTATGCTTACCCCATGCCTTACATGAGGTCCGGTTATACTGGGCTTGGCCAAAGCCACTACTTCAAGCCGTGATAGGCTACACAGGCGGCTATGGTTTTCCAATGATTTTAACACCGGAAGACGTGCCGATCCGGTCCGCCCCGGCTTCAATCATTGCCAGTGCGGTTTCGGCGTCTCGTATACCGCCGGCGGCCTTGACTGCTACTGCCGGTGCCGCACATTCGTGAAGCAGCTTAACATCTTCAACAGTCGCGCCTGCCGAACCGAATCCTGTTGACGTTTTTATGTAACGTGCACCGCTTTCGGCTACCAGGCGGCAGGCGCATATCTTTTCCTTGCGGTTCAGGAGGCAGGTTTCGATAATCACTTTCACCGGATATTTGCCGGCAGTTTGTACAATTTCGGCAAGCTCCTTCTCTATGTAGCCGTTGTCTCCCTGCTTCAGGCGGCCGATATTGAGGACGACGTCGATCTCCCGTGCTCCGTGGTCGAACGCGTACCCGGTTTCAAAGCATTTGGATTCGATGGACGAGGCGCCAAGGGGAAATCCGGCAACGGAAACGACAGTGACGTCCGTACCCGAAAGCAGGCGGCCGGCCAAGGGTACCCACGAGTTGTTGACGCAGACGCCGAAGAAACCGTATTTATGCGCTTCGGTGCACAGGGTTTCTATGTCCCGGGCGACGGCATCCGCCCTGAGCAGTGTGTGGTCGATATAGGAAGCGAGACTTTTCCCCTCATGGGATACCGGCATCATTATAAATCCCCATCATCACGCGTTGCTTTCCAAACCGCTCATTTATTTCATATGGAAATGAATTTTGAGTCTTTTTCTTTCGGTTCTCTACTAATATCGTTTCCGATACATTACAATTTACCAAAGAGATTTCTTACGGAAAACCGGATCGAGCGAAAAATCGCCAGGAGGTGAAACCATGTCGGGCAAGGACAAAAAAAAGTTTGGGGTTTTTAAGATAATTGCAATTGTAGTGGCGGTCCTGATAATCGGCTTTATTGCACTTCTCTATTTTATCGACGTGAATCAATTCAAACCACAAATTGAATCCAGACTGACCTCCGCACTCGGACGTGACGTAAAAACCGGCAAACTCAGACTGTCGATATTTTCCGGCGGCATTGGAGTGGACGACATCGTCATTGCCGACGATCCGGCCTTCAGTTCCTCCCCCTTCCTGGAGGCAAAATCACTGAATGTGGGTGTCGAATTAAGGCCCCTGATCTTTTCCAAGGAAGTTCGCATTACCGAAATTGCATTGAACAATCCCAAGATCAACCTTATCCGCAACGCACAGGGCCGCTGGAATTTTTCCGGCATAGGCGGCCGGGCAGGAAACAGGAGCAACGAGTCTTCGAACAGCGAGTCCGGATCGATGTCCGGAAAGGAAATTGCAATCAAAAAGCTCAAGATTTCAGGCGGCACCCTGACAATCGACCAGGGAGGTAAGAACAAAAAACCGTCTACCTACAGCGATGTAAATATTTCCGCATCGGATCTTTCTTTTGCTTCAGAGTTTCCCTTTGCCCTTTCCGCCGCGTTGCCGGGCGGCGGCAGCCTGTCTCTCGAGGGGAACGCCGGTCCCATCAGCAGGACCGATCTGGCGACGACGCCCGTGTCGGCGAACCTTGCCGTTAAGAAGTTTGATCTGATCGAGTCCGGGTTTGTGTCGCCGGATACGGGGCTTGCCGGAGTGGTTGATTTCGATGGGGAGCTGGCTTCCGATGGACGGCAGGTGGAAAGCAAGGGGACGGCAAAAGCGGATCGATTGCAGCTTGTCAAAGGCGGATCCCCGGCCGGCCGGGAAGTGTCGCTCGACTATGCTGTGAACTACGACCTGAAACAGCAGAGGGGCGTACTGGATAACGCAAGGCTTGCCTACGGAAAGGCGGTTGCAAACCTCAACGGGAATTACCGCAGGCAGCAGAGCGGGCTTTCCATGAACATGAGGCTGTACGGGACCGATATGCCTGTCGATGATGTGCAGACGCTGCTGCCGGCATTCGGCGTTGTTCTTCCTAAAGGCGCTTCCCTGAAAGGGGGCGTGATCAATACGGATATGACTGCTGAGGGTCCAATTGAGAAAATGAGGATCAACGGGACGGCCGATGTTTCGAAGACCCTGCTGACCGGGTTCGACCTTGCGGGGAAAATAGCCGTTCTCGCAGAACTGGCCGGAATAAAGCCCAATCCGGAAACTGAAATTGAGACTCTTGCGTCCAGTGTGCGAATGACGCCGGAAGGTACCCGCGTAGACAACATTCAACTGGTTGTCCCGGCAATAGGCGAACTTACCGGAAATGGTGTTATCGGTCCCGACCAGGCCCTCGATTTCAAAATGCGGGCGCAGCTGACGCCTTCAGGAGGCATAGGCGCCAATTTGACGCGGTTGGTGGGAGGCGGAAGCGGCACGCTCACAATACCGTTTTTTATCCGGGGCACGGCATCGGAGCCGAAGTTTGTTCCCGATGTGAAAAACACCGCCGGGCGTATTTTAGAATCCCAGTTCTCCACGGGAAGCGGCGAGGAAGGGGAGCAGAAGGATCCGGGCAAAATAATCGGAGACACACTGAAAAGTATATTCGGAGAGTAGAAACCGGGTTAGCGGATCGAGCAGCATTAGACTATGATATTACACCGGAATCCCTGAGGCGTATTACAGTTACGGTCCATGTGATGGGAAGCAGTCCAGTATTATGAGTCGAAAAAAATTCTGTTTCGTATGGATTTTTACACTCCTTCTCACATGGACGGCTGTTTGCCGGGCGCAGTCGAGGCGCTATTTCCAGGTACAACCCGATGTCATCGAAGACAGGCTGCATCTCTACCATGGTAAGGATGCCGAACGGAGGGTTACACTGACACGTCTTTTCGAGGAGGTCGGCTGTATAGGCGACCGCCTCGAAGTGCAGATGGTAGAGAAAGCCGATGCGCCCAACGTGATCTGCACGCTGCCGGGCAGCACCGAAGAGGTTATTGTTGTAGGAGCCCATTTTGACCGCGTGGATAAAGGCGATGGAGTCGCCGACAACTGGAGCGGTGCGTCGCTGCTACCCAGCCTGTACCAGAGTCTCAGCTCGGAAAAGCGATGGCACACATTTGTGTTTATAGGGTTTTCCGACGAAGAGGAGGGGTTTCTCGGCTCCAAGTTTTATGCCGATCATTTGACGAAAGAAGAATTGGCGTCCATACAGTCCATGATAAATCTGGATACCCTTGGACTGGATTCGACCAGGGTGTGGGCCAGCAGAAGCAATCCCGATCTCGTTTCACTCCTTGATGAAGTTGCCGCATCGACGAAATTGCCTCTCGATGTCATGGATGTGGAACATGTCGGCAACAGCGACGGGAGTTCCTTTCGGAGGCATAATGTTCCGGTTCTGACGCTGCACTCCGTAACGCCCGGCAATATCAAAATCCTGCACTCGAAAAAGGACAAATTTTCAGCCATTCATCTGGACGACTATTACGATTCCTATAAATTAATCGTCTCCTACCTTGTCACCCTGGATGATTATGACTGGGACAGATCACAGTAAATGGTTGATATGAAATGAGACAGTTCAGATATCCCCTTTTTCGGCATCAGTTCGGGTTCGACAGAACCCAGTCGTGAAGCAATTTTTTCTGATCCTCGGAAAGATTCGCCTCCGGATGCATCATTCGATACATCAGGAGAGGCATTTCCCCCTTTTCAACCATCTTCCATATGTGGTTTGCCGCCACGGAGCGCTCCGCTTCAGGCATCGAACCCCACTCCGAAAAATTCAGTTGATAGCGCGCTTCGTGCACGTCACTCGCAAGCAGCCAGGAGACAGGCGCCACATAACCGTACCAGGGCCAGTCTGTTTCATTTGAATGGCAGTCGTAGCAGGAAGTCCGAAGCACCTTCTGGACATCGGGAGGCGCTTGAATCTCTGAACTGACCGGGGGATTGATCCGATCCACCGGCCAGAACTGGATTGCAACGATCAGTAAAATAATTATGATGCCGGTCCATGTCTTTTTTTTCATAACGTGCGCCTCGCCGAATCGTTTTGATAAAAAAATAGTGTCGCACTGCAGTATCCTACCCGCTGTGCGCAGGATCAAGGATCACAATTCAAAAGGCAGTCGCATGTATATTCAGAATCTGCCGTCTCGGCCGGATTTTATCCTGCTTTGAATTGGCCCGGCTTTTCTGTACATTAAATGGCACCAGACACTAATTACTTTAGGAGACGAGTTATGCGTGGAATAACCGGAATGAAAAATTTTCGTTTTCTTCTGAGAAACCGATTCGCAGTAATGGGCTTCCTCTTTGCTGTTTTAATAGTCTGTACCTGCAGTTGCGGCACTGCCCCGGAAACGAATTCCTCGAACAATGTCTGGATAGCCACCTGGGGCGCCAGCCCTTTCGCCTTTCAGTCGTTCGACAATTCCCCCGGCCCCGGCCCTTTCAACGACCAGACTGTCCGGCAGTTAGCACGCATCAGTATCGGCGGCGACCGGGTGCGGGTGAGGTTTTCCAACGAAATCGGCGATTCACCTCTTACGATCGGCGCGGCATCGGTAGCCCTGGTCGACAAGGAATCCGCTGTAAAACCTGACTCCTTAAAAAAATTGACTTTCGGGGGCGCAAATTCCATCACCATCCCGCCCGGCGCGCCTGCCCTGAGCGATCCGGTGGACCTTGCGGTCGCGGATCTGAGTGAAGTGGCCGTCAGTATTTACCTGCCCGAAGAGACGGAAGCCGGTACAGTCCACATGGACCGGACCGCGTTTGTTTCATCGTCCGGGGATTTTACCGCTTCTGCGGAACTTCCTGATGCTATGAAGACTACGACCATGGTCTTTATGACTGGCATCTACGTCACGGCTCCCAGAGAAACGGGAGTCATTGTCGCACTGGGGAATTCCATCACCGACGGCGCGGTTTCCACGCCGCACACATACAACAGCTGGCCGGATCATCTGGCCGAACGGTTGGTGAAGAGGACCGGCGAGCACCGGGAAATGGCCGTAATCAACGAGGGAATATCGGGCAACCAGCTGCTGCGCAGCGGTATGGGATCCAGCACTCTAGGCCGTTTCGATCGGGACGTGCTCTCCACTCCGGGGTTGACGCACATTATCTTGTTGATAGGCATCAACGATATCGGCAGCGGGGGCATGACCTTCCCGGGTACGCCCGGTCCCGCTCCGGCCATGCGAACGGCGGAGGAGATCATTGCCGGCTATCGTCAGTTGATCGCGCGGACACATGCCATGTCTCCGCCGGTAAAAATATACGGGGCGACACTGACGCCCTTTGAGGGAACATTTGAAGGCTACTATTCGCCTGAAAAAGACAAAATTCGCATGGCGGTCAATGAATGGATCAGGACAGGGGGTGAATTTGACGGTGTGATTGATTTCGACAAGGCGGTTCAGGATCCCGACAACCCGTTGAGGATGGCTCCAGAGTATGACTCCGGAGACAAGCTCCACCCGGGCGACGCCGGCTACAAAAGAATGGCCGAATCGATCGACCTGAATCTTTTCGAATAAAAACAAAAATGGTGCCGGACACAATTTATTTCCAGGACGCTACATTAGGTATATATCTGAGGATTTGCACAGTTGGGCAGGCGCTCCCCCTTCAATCCCGCAATCAGGTTTTCTGCGGCCATTGTCGCCATTTTGTTGCGCGTTTTAATGCTTGCGCTGCCAATGTGCGGAATGACGATGATGTTGTCCAGCGTCAATAACGGATCGTCCGGCTCGATCGGCTCCGGTTCCGTCACATCCAGGGCGGCATAGGCGATCGTGCCAGAAGTAAGCGCCCGATGCAGGGCTTTCGAGTCGACGACCGACCCTCGCGAGGTGTTGATAAGAATGCTTCCGGGCTTCATGGCCTTCAAGCGTGCATCGTTCATCAGGTGATGTGTTTCCTCGGTTAAATTCGTATGCAGCGACACGAAGTCCGCTTCCCGCAGCAGTGTTTCCAGGTCGACATACTTTGCCCGGCATTCTTCCTCCGCCTTCGGGTGGCGCCGCCTGCTGAAATAGAGAGTGCGCATGTCGAACCCTCTGGCGCGTCTGGCCATAGCCTGCCCGATCCGCCCGAACCCCACGATTCCCAGGATCGCACCCGTGACGTCCAGACCGAGAAAATCGATCGGCCCCCACGTTTTCCATTTCCCCGCACGTACGAAACGGTCGCTTTCAACCACGCGCCGTGCCGCGGCCATCAGAAGGGACCAGGCAAGATCGGCCGTCGTGTCGGTCAACACGCCGGGAGTGTTGCCGACAGGAATGCCGCGGGCCGTCGCCGCTGAAATATCGATATTGTCGATCCCAACCGCCAGCTGGCTGATGACTTTCAACTGCGGCCCGATTGAGTCCATCAGGTTCCTGTCAATTCTGTCGGTGAGCATACACAGCAGCCCATCCACCCTCCTGGCCTTTTCCGCCAGGACCGGGTAATCCGGAGGGTACGGTTCCTGCCAGAGTTCGACATCGGCGTCCTGCCGCAGCATTTCCAGCCCGATTTCGGGGATTCGGCGCGTCACAAAAACCTTCGGTTTCATCCTCTTACTCCTTAAATACGGCTACATTAATACAGGGACATAATACCCGTTTCCTGGGAAATAGGCATCACGTCCTCCAATTTATCCCGTTCCAGCATGAATCAGCCGGCGGCCCATGTTGCATGCGGGTGTATAATGACGCAGGTTTGCCGCTGGATATTTCAATCCATGCAATCCGTTGTCGTTTTGCATCCTGCCGGGACTCGGGGCGATCTGCATGAACATAAGAGCTTTTGTCGTGCTTGTAGGGAGCATGTTCATATCCATGATGGGTATGGGCATCGTCACCCCGTTCCTTCCCAGTTACGCCAATGACATGGGCGCGTCCAATCTGCAGGTAGGTCTCATTCAGGGCGCCTTCAACATCACGGGGATCGCCACCCTTCTTTATGTCGGACGTCTGTCGGACCGCTACGGCAGGAAAATATTCCTCTGCGGTGGTCTGGTTATCCTGACTATTTCATCTTTCGGCATGATGACCGCAACCGATCCCGCGCATCTTATCCTCTGGCGCTTCGTCCAGGGACTGGGCGCCTCGGCGCACCTGCCGATAGCCCAGGCTTGCCTCGGAGACATCACGCCCAAGGGGAGCGAGGGGAAATGGATGGGGTACTTCAACGCCGTGCTCTTTGCGGGACTTGGCGCCGGTCCCCTCCTGGGTGGAATCGTCAACGACGCATTCGGCATGCAGATGTCATTCCTGGTTATGGCCGGCCTGAATATCCTGGGACTCGTCGCCACACTCCTTTTCCTCAAGGAAATGCCGCGAAAAACCGCCAGCCCGGGAAATACATCCCTTGTGGCCCTTCTTAAAAGCCGCGTCATGCAGGGCATCTTCTTCTATCGACTGAGTCTGGGCATCGGCACGGCCAGCCTGATGGCCTTTCTGCCACTTTTCGCGGACACCAGGCTGGGCTTGAGCGCTTTCCTCATAGGTGTAGTGCTGGCGACAAGAACCCCGGCCTCCGCGATTCAGTCCTACACCGGACACCTGGCCGACAGGTGGGACCGCCGCTCCATGATCATCTGGGGTGGGGTTGTTACAATAGCCGCCACAGCCCTTCTGCCCCTGACCACGGGCTTCTGGACCCTGATCGTCGTCTATATAGCCATATTGATAGGCCAGGCCTTTGGAATCCCGGCCGCAACGACTTACGTCATCAACGAGGGGCGCAGATACGGCATGGGCTCTTCCATGACCCTGTTCATGATGGCGATGCAGATCGGCAATGGCGGCGGACCGATAGCATTGGGCGGAATTTCTGACCTGCTGGGGATTGAATCGGTTTTTTATATTGCCGCCGCTGCCACGGCAGCCGGAATCTTTTTATGCACCCTGTTTATCAGAGGTTCATCCGTGACAGAGGAATTGGAGAACGCCGGATAACGGCCTGTCATGGCCAGGATTTTTCTTAATTTGGGAGATTGTACAATGAAAAAAAGCATTCGATTCATTCTGATTGGTTTTACACTGTTGCTTGCCGCCGGATACGCGGCAGTGGGGGATATTATGGCCGAAGAACAAGACAATAAACCCGGTTTCGATATATCGTTCCATCATATCGGGATTAGTGTCCCGAATCTCGACGAATCCATTGCCTGGTACAAGGAAATGCTCGGATTCGAAGAGGTGATGCGGATGGACCGGGGGGAGACCATCCAGGACATGAAGATCGGACACATCCGGCGCGGGAACTGCTACATCGAGCTTTTTCAGGTCGCCGGCGCCAAACCCCTGCCTGACTACCGTCGCGACCCGAATGCGGACCTGCGTGTTCACGGCCTCAAACATTTTGGACTGCAGGTCGCCGACGTCCACGCTGCGGTCGAAGAGCTGAAGGCGAAGGGTGTGGAAATCGCCATGGAACCCATCGACACTCCCGGCGTCGCTTTTGTCTTTATCCGCGACAATTCCGGCAACGCCTTCGAACTCATCCAATACAAATAGGGGACGTACTTCTATATATACAAGAAAATAAAAGATATAAGTTCATTTTAGCCCCCGAAAATTGCGCCCTAAAGCCAAATTTTGCCCTCTTTGTCTTCATCTAAGGCAGAATCGGGTGGCCGGTGCCACAGTTAAATCGAATTCAATGGGTGTCCAAGTTTCTAAAATCAATGGGTGTCCACGTTTTTTCACGTTCACAGTAAATCACAGTAAAAGATATATTGAATTTTTTTCGAAATAATAGAACCGGGGACTTGATCCAGAAATCAATGGGTGTCCACGTTTTCCACGTTTTCGCTATACCTCATATAATACCTTTAATAGGAACGCTTTGACACATTGGAGGAGTGATGGACCTAGTCGTAACCGGATTCACGGCCGGAGTCTTGGGTACACTGTCGATGGATTTGTTAAATCTTCTCTTTGCCCGAACCGGAATGATCTCGAAAATAGATGTGGGGACAATTGGACAGATGGCCGCAGGATGGGTACGCGGTCGATTCTATTATCACAATCCGAGTGAGATGAAACAGGTCGCAAATGAAATGCTCTACGGTTATTTGACCCACTACGCTATTGGACTCGTCCTCGCGTTTCTATATGTATTCGGTTGGGATTTCCTAATCGGAGAGTCGCCCTCACCTGTCTGGGCAATTGTCTATGGCATCGCGACAACCGTAGCCTCCTGGTTTTTCGTTTACCCTTCTATGGGATTTGGTGTAGCCGGCAAACGCTCTCCGGATGGCATCAGGGCTCCCGTATCCAGCCTGATAAACCACCTATTCTACGGGATTGGGCTTGCAATCGGAATCGCATTGTAATTTCAGGGGCGAACCACGATATATATAAGGGAATAAAGGAAATAGGTCCGTTTAATGCACTCAAAATGGTATTGGAAACAATTGTTGTCCCCTTTTTCTGCTTCTGAGAGGTCAATCGTGCGTCCGAAGCCACACCCCCATTGTATTCAGCTTGTATCCCCATTTTCGAAATGAAACGCCGCAGGTAGCTGATGATAGCCATCCCGCTAATAATCCTCATCATTCCTTTGATAATCACCGATGAAATGAGCAGACTGGTCCTTGGATCCATCCCTATTTCTACATATGCCTTTATTTTCATTATTCTTCTTTCCGGGCATCCTTGGCGCAAGCTTGCTTGCGCCTTAAATTTATTTAAATGAACTATTTAAAGAAGGCGGCAGCAAGCTGCAGCACTCCAAAAAAGGCGTCAAGAGATCGCAATAATCGCGGAACCGTCAGTTTTGCGACAGAAACTAAATAGCCCAAAGCGGCGGGTAGAACTATAGCGGAATGGAATACAATGAGTGTCCACGTTTGTCACGGCAGTAATGTTTTTCTGTGGGAGCAATCCTGTCAATGTTAAAATGAACGAAAAGATCCTCCTCTTAGAATACATCCACCGGATGATAAATCCGGTGGATGTACTCCTAATCAACACAACAAAATCCCGTTCCGAAACTACGGAAGCTTGATCTTTACGGAAACGGGGACGCTGATCCAGCGGCTCGAACCGAGCCACGAAAAGGGTGCTCAACTTCAATGCCCGCCCGTAACCAGGACCAGGAACTTGTCCGGTCCCGCCGCCACGGGCACCCCCTTCTCGATCACATCCGGCTCCTCCAGGAGCTGCTTGATAAACCCGCTGGCCTCCATCGGCTGCCCGAATTCATTCGTGAGTACCAGCCCCGCGAATTTATCGTTGGGCAACCGCGCCTTCTCCCACAACTCCCGCGCGTAGTCGGCCTTCGTCCTGCCGCCCATCTGTCCGTCGGTCACGCTGTGCATCTCCGTAACGGCCAGCACACCGGCGTACTGCGCCTCCCAGATCTTCTGGCTCCGCGGCCAGATGTCCTTGTTGGGCGCGATGGCGGCGGCGGCATTCGCTGTCGTTCCGGCGATGCTCATGGCCATCTGATCGATCCCGAGAACCGTCACCAGGTTGGTGCCGGCCGGGTATCCCAGCTGCACACTCACCGGATCCCAGCCCTTGGCCAGCGACGCCACGCCTTCCGCCTCGGCAATGACGATCCCGGCATACGCCGCCGGGTTGCCGGCCAGGTTGGAAGGCTTCAGCCCACGGCCGTTGCCGGGAATCACATTCATGGCAAGGTTTATGGCCCGCCCGATCGATCCGTTTGCGTGATACTTCGAATTCGGCCCGAAAGCGTTCGCCGAAGAGTTGATACCGATCTCCCGCGCATACGGCCCGTTGACGATCACCAGCGGCACGGCCGACCGCATAACCGGGAAGTACGCATCCCAGGGCTGCGAGGTTATCGCCTCCAGCGCCGCGATAATCACGGGCATGTATTCCGGTTTCGCCCCCGCCATGGCGGCCACGACGGCAATCTTCTCCACGGTGAAGTCGGCCTTCGGCGGCCCCCACTTGCCGATGACGGTCGAAGGCGCAAGCGGCGTCCCTTTAAGCAGCGCGTCGACGCGCGCTCGCGTCGGCGGCATCAGGGGAAGCCCGTCGCCCCAGCCCATTTCCAAGTACGAACTGTTGAACCGGTCCAGCGTCTCCTCCTGCGACCCGCTCGTATAAGTAAAGGTGTCCTCCACGGGAACCCATTTCTTCCCTTCCGGCTTCATATATTCCGGTTTCCAGGTGGTCAGCCCCTTTACCAGAAACTTGAAAGCCTCCGGCGCCAGCGCCCGCACGCCCTCGGACGTGAAGGTGTCGTACTCGTTAAAGTTGATCCCGGGGTAATCGACATACCCCCGCGAAAGAACCGTGCCCATGAAGCGCTTTTCATGGCGCTCGTTGTAGATCATCACGGTCGGGATGCCTTTTTCCTCAAGAGTGATTGCGATGGAACCCATCGCGCCAAGGCACCCTCATCAGCCGCCGAAGCCGGCCACAACACCGTCGGGCCGGGCGGCCACGATCTTCTCAACGACCTCGTTCTCGGGAGCGAATTTCATCGGCAGGTCGCCGTACGGCACGATCTCGATACCGGGATAAGCGTCCCGCAGCATCTTCTCAAGCCGGTCGAAGAGTTCCGTCCCCTTGCCCGCGAACAACTGGTCCGGGGTGGCCGACAGCCACATGGCGATCCGCTTGCCCTCAAGCGAATCCAGCCGGGGCGCCAGCTCCTTCCCCCTGTCCACCGGCCCCTGCGGGTTCAGCACAGTCAGCGGGTAGTCTGCCGCCGAGGCCGGCATTACCCATACCGTCAATACAGCCGGCAAGACGAAAACCGCTGTTAACAACAGCAATATTTTTTTCATGCCTGTCCCTCCCTTTTCAAAACAATGTTGGTTTGTTCAGGCCCTCATTCCAAAACAAGCAAAAGCACTTCACAAATCGCCCTCAACTAGGGCGGCGCGACCTTTCAGCCTCAACCGTCGGCCGTCATAAAATTCTTGGCCATCCACAGGATGCTCAACATTAGGACGGCCGCCGATACAAACAGCAGCGCGTTCCAGAGATGATCCAGAAAGAGCATGCCCGCGGCTCCGCCCAGAGCCGCCACGACCGGCACTCATCAGGGACAGAAGGCCGCCAGCATCGCCAGCAGCGATCCTGCAATCCCGATGCCGCCTTTTCTGCCCGACTGCCTTGCTCCCAGCACGCCCGCGCCGAAAACAAACAGCGACATCGACAGCATCACAAGCACAGCAACCAGAATTCCTGCCAGCACTTCTCCCACAGTAGTGTTCCAGATCACCCGGCCGAACAGCACGTGGACCCGTCCGCCGCGTCCTCCCAGTATCATGAACACGGCCAGGTAGACCGCTCCCGCCAGGATCCCGGCCCAGAGGGCTTTCCGCTCATTCAGTGCGTTCCGAATTACAGAAAGGATTGAATGGCGATCCCTGACGATGTGCCATCTTCTTGTCGCAATGCCCACAAAAATTACGGCCAGCACAAACGCGATTTCGTCAAACGTAAATGTCACCATTGCATTTAAACCTTGGTGCCGCCTTACAGAACAATAAGGTTATCAATCAGACTTAAAGGCGGCAGCAAGCTGAAGTTTACCAGCCGAAGCCTTCAGGCGAAGGCTGGCACTGCAAAAACCTCCATAATCCCGGACCGGGACTATCCCTCGGGGCCCTCTCAATCTCAAAACACGTGATGGAACTGCAGGCCTTCTTTCCCGACCTGAACCCCCGCTTCGATCAGACGGCTTCTCAAATCGACCCCTTTGTTTTCATTCCGAAGGTGATAAATAGTCCCATCCTCTGCCCGGGCACGAAGAATATTCGGCATGACATGCCACTGGATCTCCACGATACTGCCTTCTTTGGACATTGCAATCATCTCGTCGAGATCGACCTCGCTGCCCCAGTCGATTTCCAACTCTGCGGTCCCGGAACTGCCGTCACCCTGATTGCTGCATCCCACAGACAACAGTATCACCGCTATGAAAACAAAAAATACCGGCTTTATGGTTCTACAGGATCTCACGGCAATACACATATCCTACGGAAACAACGACTTCATTGTCTTTTCTAATTTCTTCGTTAAATTTTTCTTCTCGAAAAGATATTTCGAATCCGCCCACCCGCCCGGCAACTGGTGCATATAACTTTCCGGCTCCGGGGGCAGTTCCCCCCACCGCACACCGGGCGGGTAGAAGAGATAAAAATCCCAGGCCGTCTCGCCTATGTGACCGAGACTCTCGGCAACGGCCTTCCCGGCCATCTGCCTGGGATCGAAGAACTGCGTCACGCGGGCGTCGGAAAATTTCCCGGAGGCCTCATTCGCTGCTTCCGGAGTGTCGGTGTCCTTCAGGGCAATCCAGACGACCAGCACGGAAAGATCCGCTTCCGGGAAAGGATTCACTACTCCATCCAGCACCGCACGGGCGCCGTCAACGACTCACTTGGGTCAGGTAGGAGAAAGCAGCGTGACGAAACGCCGCCTCCGGCAATCCCGGTTGAAAGCGTCCATGAGTGGCTGCAGCGAGCTGTCCAAACGGATAACCATTACAAATTCTCTGTATTTTCAATTGTATCTGCCTTTATTAAATATTTTCCATTTCAGGAATGCAACAGGATTCAGCAATTTCTGATACCGGTTGCATGTATATCGATCTTTATATGATTTTGCCCCTCTTTACGACCATAAAAACTTGTATCCTGTATGTGCTCACGCTAATATACGTGCAAGTTTCTATTTGTTCGAAATGTTCAAGGCAGACAGTGAGATCGGACGGAGTGGGAATTCCGGATGTACCTCCAATTTCAGCTCGGCCGGTTATTCCGCAAGATTCGTGTAACACAGGTTTTTAAAAAAAATGGACGTGTTGAGCATCATCCTTGGAATCAGCTACATCTGTGCTGCTTTATTGTGCATTGTCGTGTCCATCCCCTTGGTCCGGCGGAAGATCGCGATGAACAGGGTCTACGGGGTACGAATCAAGAAGGCCTTCGAGTC
>Ga0209536_100008732_pt1 | contig 15161 bp, 17 predicted proteins | sample DeeMarSeWOR28_12_FD_187461 | JGI IMG/M metagenome (GOLD analysis project Ga0209536, IMG submission 187461) | Marine sediment microbial communities from White Oak River estuary, North Carolina - WOR-2-8_12 (SPAdes) (version 2) | ecosystem: Environmental > Aquatic > Marine > Intertidal zone >...
CAAATATTTGGCGCTGGGCCTCCAGATGGTGCAGGCGAGCATCCGTGACCAGTGCCCGCCCTTCACGCTCCGCCAGCCTCTGGCCGAGTAGAGAATCTGGGCAGAAACATTCCACAAAGATCACATTGGCGTGCATCTCCTCCGCCAACCGGTGGGCCAGATCCCGATAGTGTCGTCTGCCGAAGGTACCGTCCAGAATCACTGACTTGCCGCCGGACAACTCCTCCCGCGCCGCAAGCAGCATGAGCTCATAGGTCCGGCTGCTGATCGCTGGCGTGTAAATACCCTCACCGAATTCTGCCACCGCCGACTCCATCGGCTTGAGACCGCAGTGCTTCTTGCGGATGATATCCGAGCTGTGGACCCGCACGCCCAATCTTTTTGCCAGTTCAGCGGCGATGGTGCTCTTCCCGCTGGCAATGAAGCCGCAAACAATCCACAGGGTCCGGCGACTGAAACGGGCGGCATACTCACAGGCAAGATCGAAGTAGCGCCGGGCATTCTCCACCGCCAGTCCGGCCTTCCTTGCAGGTAGATCTCCGGCCGCCTGCCGCAGACATTCCACCTTGCAGCGAACGTGGGCACGGTAACACTTGTAGAAATCAAGGAGGAGGAAGACTTCCGGATCACCGGATGCCTGCGCATAAGCGGTGAGCATCGTCTGGCCCACATCTGCAAAACCATTATAGTCCAGATCCATGGCAAGAAAAGCCAGATCGGCCGCTACATCACCGTAGCGGAAACGGTCGTTGAACTCAACGCAGTCTATGATCTGGATACCATCCACAAAATATATGTGACCCAGCCGCAGATCACCATGACAGTCGCAAATTCGCCCAGTTTTATGGCGCTGTTGAAACAGGTTCACGCGATTGTTGAGAAAGGCGCGCACCGCCCGGTGCGTGCCGGTAAACTTTTCCGGGTCGATGACAGCTGGCACAAAAGGTTCTGTTTGGGTAAAATCCTCTTCAGTGTTGACCTCGATCACCTCTCGGGAACCCATGACCTCAATTTCCGGCCCTCTCCTAGCTCCTTCATAGAAACGAACCAGAATCCGGACCAGTTCCTGCACCATGTCAGCGCTCAACTTCCCTCGCCGTAAGAGTTGCAACATGGTTCTTTCCCGTGGGAGCTGCCGCATCTTCACCGCGTATTCTACCGGTTCACCTGGGCCATTAAGAGCGTACCCGGTTGGCTCTCGGGTGATGGCCGCTACACCCAAGTACACGTCATGGCTGAGGCGCTGGTTTAGCAGAATCTCTTGCTCGCAGTAGTGGTGTCGTTTTTCCAGGGTGCTAAAGTCGAGAAAGCCCAGATTCACCGGTTTCTTCACCTTGTAAACCAGGTCCCCAGTGAGAAATACCTTGGAAATGTGGGTCTCCTCAACCTGGATGCTTCCCACCGGATGAGGATAGAAATCCGGATCGCTGAGGGCCAGGTCAACCCCGTTTTGATGAGTGCAAACGCGCTCGCTCAACGCTTTCTCCGTTTGGGCTCCCCGCCATCATCACCGGTATGGTCGCACGACATCCGCTAGCCTCTGGCCTAATTTCCTCGAAGCTGCAGAGCTCCCGATTCGTGAAGAATCATCGGTTCTAAACGTGCTCCATTCTAAGGGGATTCCGTTAATTGACACAAGGGTTCATTGCGCAATTTCAGAAAAGGTAGGGCAAAGGTCATGCCAGAAGCGGCGAGAGGCCCAGCCCACACGTCAATGTGATGGAAACTATTTGATTGGGCGAGGGGTTCAGGTCGCGTTTCCACCGACTGCCTGCCAGTATTCTTTACAGATTGTAAAGTTCTCCCTTCGTTACTCACTTCCTTTAATCAACTAATATAAATAAATTTCAAATAGATAAAACGAACAGATACCTGGCACAAATATTTCAATACCTGTGTTCGTCAGCTGGAAAGGATGGTCGTGCAGATGATTTCACCGCAGCCCATTAGCGGAAAAGGACTCAAGACCATTGAATGTCCCTGTTACGGGGATTGCCTCACCCATGCGGCTAAACGCAACTGGAGTACCTGGAGCTGCGACCACTGTCCAAATCTCGGGTTAAGAGCAGTCTATCAGAAGATGAAATTTATAGCGCCTTACTATCGGCTGATGACGGAAATCTATCCCGAGTTCAAGAGACGGTACGAGCCCGTTGTAACTTCCCTGAACCTGGAGGTTTAGAGGGAAGTGGAGGTCTGGAGGAGCCCTTGGCAAGGCACAGGGCTTTTAAGTGAGGCAAAACCATTCAGGGACTCCGGGTACGGCCGCCACTACCGCGGTCGGTTAACACACGTGAGAAAGGAGGAATGTCATGTTGAAAGCAAGCGATCTGGCAAAATGGGAACTTTTCACCGCGTTTTCAGAGAAACATCTGGGGGAACTTGCCAAGATCACGGAGAAGAAAAGCTACAAGAAACACGGTCATGTTTATGAACGTGGCGACCCTGCCAAACACCTGTTTGTGGTGAGCAAGGGTCTGGTAAGCCTGAGGAGGATTGAACCGGGAGATGCTGTAGGGATTGCCTTTGAGATGCGCGAACCCGGCACCTTGTTCGGAGCGGCCGCCTTCATGGAACCCCAGGAGTACACACTGACAGCGGTGTGCCTGGAGGACACTGAGGTCATGGCAATAGACGCCGACAAGCTGTCCGAACTGTGCGAAAAAGATCCGGCTGTGGGGTACAAACTGATGCTGAGAATCGCCCGGGTCTATTTTGACCGGTACAAGACTGCCAAGAGAAGTCTTCATGAGATGGTGAAAGCGCCAACGATAATTACTGCTCTTCCGGGATAGCCCGGCCAAACTTGCGTATCAGATCGCCGTGGCTGATGGGGTCGATCTGCTTGTCCACGTGGGTGGTGCTGGCGCGAAATGATCAGCTGAGGCGACGTCGGCTCAGCTGCTGCCATGGGATCCAGGGGAGAAACGCCACCACTTGGATCGTGCCTTGACCACAACCTTGGCCCAGTGGGGATTGTGGGAAAATTTACGAGGAATGGGCCGATGCTCTTCACTGAAAAATATGTAACCGTCAAGTTCAGCAGGAGCATGCTGAAGGAGCGCAATGAAGCTCTTTCAGCCCTGCTGGAACTCAGTAATTTCCTGTCAACCGCCATGGATCTTCAGCCTCTCTTGCAGGGGGCTCTTGCCATTGTTTTGAAGCGCTTCGATTTGGATGCCGGCCGCATTTACCTGCTGAATCCAGTGGAACAGACCCTTACTCTGGCGGCCCACACGGGAATGGATGTATCAGGGCTGGAAGCGGTGCAATTGGATGAGGGGTTCTCAGGAAAATCTGTTCGCACCAAGTCCTTTATCGCCCAGCACGTTTCCGACCTACCGGATCGTGAACGAGCTGAGCTGCTCGCCCACAAAGGGCTCAAGATCATCATCTGCGTTCCATTCGTTGTCATGGACCGTGTGGAAGGCGTCATGAATCTGGCGGCGAGAAAAGTGATCAAACTGGGCCAGGAAGAGATCGATCTGCTCATGACCATGGGGCATCAGATCGGGGTGGCCAGCGCTCACGCCAGCACTTACGCGGACCTACAACAGAAGCTCAAAGAGGTTAAGGAAAAGAAGGAGACCATCAAATTTTTCGCTTACTCGATTTCCCATGACCTGAAAAGCCCTACCATCGGCCTGTACGGACTGACTGAAAGGCTTTACAGACAATATGGCGATCTACTGGGTGAGACGGGAAGAGTGTACTGCGCCCAGATATTGAAGACAGCCGGCCACATTACCTCCCTGACCGAGCAGATCAACACGTTTATTGCCACCAGAGAACTTCCGCTGCGCATCGAGAAGGTCAGCATCCAGGATATATTCGTTCAGCTGAGACAGGAATTCTGCGCAGTCCTGCAAGACCGCAACATTGCTCTGTTGGAGCCGGCTTTTCTCCCGGAGGAAGTTATGGGTGACGAGCTTCGCCTGGTGAGGGCCTTCAGGAATCTGCTGGACAATGCATTGAAATACGGGGGAGAGAGACTGAGCGAGATTCGGATTGGTTACGAGTGCAACGAGGGCCACCATATATTCTCTGTGGCTGACAATGGGGTCGGCATCAAGGAGGAAGATGTTGAAAGACTGTTCCAGTTTTTTCAACGGTTGGTGAATTCGAAAGGGGTTGAGGGATCGGGTATGGGGCTTGCCATTGCCAGGGAAGTCGCGAAAAAGCACATGGGTGATGTCTGGGTAAAATCTAAACCTGGCCAGGGTGCAACTTTTTACATCTCGATTTCAAAGAGATTTGAGTCGAGAGACCCAAAATCCTTGAAACGTTAAACTGCCATTGCCAAGGAGATATACAACCAATTCTAAGCTTAGAATCTACTGCCGCAATCGACACAAGTTTCAGGATTTTCCCCATTTTTTCGGGACCAATCCGGTACCACCCACGGCCAAGTGGGAGGCTGCGAAACAATGAGCACCTGAGCCATCTCTGTTTCAGGGGGTTCAGCCCCGCAAAGCCCAGCATGAAGATGTGGTGCTCTCTCTACCAGAACACTGCCATAAATGGCGCGAATTGCTCGTTGTAGAGCAGCCTTTCACTTGGCCCATTGAAACTCATTTTCACTTTCAAACTACACATAACCTCACAGATCACCTGAATCCACAACCATCAAACATCATTTTTTGGGGAAACTGCTGACACAAGGTTTAGGTACAGCGGCAATCAAAATCGTGCTAAAGTATGAACTTTGATTCGGAAACCGGCAGGCAGATCCCATGGTGCTTCATGTTCTGGCCATAATCGGAGGTGTTCTTGCCCTGGCTCTAGGGGCCGACAGGTTTGTGAGCGGCGCAGCCTCGTTGGCGCGACGGTTGGGAATATCCAGCCTTGTGGTCGGTTTGACCGTTGTATCGTTTGGGACATCTTTTCCTGAACTCCTGGTCACCGTGACCGCTAGCTTGATGGGACACCCTCACGTGGCTGTGGGCAATGTCCTGGGGAGCAACATCTGCAACATAGGTCTGATTCTCGGCCTCTCGTCTCTCGTGCACCCCCTCATGGTGAATTCCCGGTTGCTCCGTCGAGAGTACCCCCTGCTGCCTGTTATCACAGTGTTTCTGTGGCTTCTGGCCTTGAATGGTCAGATCGGCCGGTTCGAAGGGTTTTGTCTTATCGCAGGGTTGTCGCTGTTCCTGGTGTTCATGGCCAGAGCAGCGAGAGAGCAGAACCATCATTCCCGCTCCGAAGATATTGTTGCAGAACCAGTTGACCCTGCTCGTACACCCCTCAGGGTTGTCCTTGGCAATCTCGCCGCAGGCCTCATCATCCTCCTTGTCGGGAGCCGAGCCCTAGTCTGGGGGGGTGTTGCCATCGCCCATGCCTTTGGTATCAGTGAGATGGTCATCGGGCTCACACTGGTGGCCCTGGGTACGAGCCTGCCGGAACTGGCCATCACCCTGGCCGGGACGATCAAGGAAGAGTACGATATCGCTGTGGGAAATGTGGTGGGATCCAATGTGTTCAACTCTCTGGGGATACTGGGGATACCTGCGATGATTCGGCCCCTGCCCGTTCCCAAAGAGGCACTCGTTAGAGATTTTCCAGCGCTGCTCTTGATATCTCTGATGCTTTGGCCTATTTGCCGATCCTGGCGCGGTCGTCCGGGGCGGGTGAACCGTTTGGAAGGAGGGGCCCTTCTGGGCGGGTACTGTCTTTATATAGTGGTTGTTTTCAGGGCTAGTCTGCTCTGAGAACACCCATGCTTGGTTCTGCTCTTTGTAAGGTAATGCAATTGCACCCTACACATCAACTGCTTGATGTCTCGATACCAGTTCGATGGCTGCCAAGACGATGTGAACCTTAAGAGGCAACTCCAGCCACCAGTTCGCGAATTTTTCTGCGTCCTTTCCATACCATAATGGCGCCGTGATGCCGATTCTGTAGTAGCCCATGTTGCCTCTCTCAGCGCCACATATTAAGTCCGCAAATGCATTCATTCCCGCGACAAAGGCTCTGATTTTTTTTATGTTTTCCTCACCTCTCAACCGAAAAATCAAGAATGTGGGTCGTTCTGGTCCGGATCCTTCGCAGGAGGCTCGCAATTCGATCTCTCCGATTCGATCTAATTCATCCAAGGCCTCCGTTGGGATATGTTCGTCAACAGCAATGTTTTTCCACATCTTCTGCTTGTGAGAATCGGTCCTCCCCAACAAGAATTTTGGTTGACCATGTAGAATCTCATAGATAAAAGACGGTGCGTTCTTCTCCCCTGCCCCACCGCCACCCCACATTCTGGCTTCACCGCGGGACATGTCGCTCCTCTCTCCCATTGAGTCATTGCCAAGGACGGGGGGGTTCAACTCGAGCACGGGGGATCAGTTGCCATTGTCCGCACCAGGGACAACACCAGTCATTCCGTGCTTTTGGTGGATCGCTGATTGGCCGCCACTCGTTGCACTCACCACATTAAACTTGAATGCGGTTCAGGGTGTCCAAAAGTGCTTGCGCGGAACCTTTCAGTGATTGTAGTTCCCGTGGCCAGAGGTCCAATTCCACATGTTTGAGAACACCGGTCCGACCCACGAGGGTAGGGACACTGATGCATAAACCATGAAGGCCGTAACCACCGGTTTGCATTGAACTAACCGGAAGCATCTTTCTCTGATCCAGGATAATGGCGTGAACCAGAGTGGCTATGGAAACGCCCACGGCCCAACCCGCCCCGCCTTTCAACCGAATCATCTCGGCGCCGCTCCGGCGGGTTTGCTCAAAGATCCTGTGTTTTGCTGCCGGCGAAAGGTCAGAATGGTTCTCCAGGGAAAATCCGTCATAACTGACAGAGGACCAGACTGGCACCATCGAATCCCCGTGCTCGCCGAGCACAAAACCCCTGACCTGGGTAGGACCGGCTTTGATGGCATCAGCAATGAGTGAGCGGAATCGGGTGGTGTCCAGAAGTGTCCCGAGACCCACAACCTGCCCCTGAGGGAGTCCGCTCCGCTGGACGGCGAGATGAGTGAGGATGTCCACCGGATTTGAGACCACCACAATGATACTGTCTTCACGGAGGCCGGCTGAATTCAGATCATCGATAACGGAAAGGAACAGGGAAACATTTCGATTGATCAGGTCAAGTCTGGACTCATCAGGCTTCCGGCGCAGTCCGGCGGTGACAACGACCAAATCGGCTTTCGCCGCGGACACCCTGTCGCCGACATATATGCATTGATCGTGCAAGAGAGCGCTTCCGTGCAGCAGGTCCAGGGCTTCCCCTTGCACCAGGTCTTCAAGGATGTCAACCAGTATGATCTCGGAGACGACCCCGCCCAACTGCAACGCATAAGCTGCACAACTTCCCACTCGGCCGCCGCCGCCAATGATGGCCACCTTCATCTGTCCAACATCTCCCTTACAACCTCAACGGCTCATAACGATTTTCCGCCACCGCTCTCCTGAATTTTGTCCAAGGCAGCCCGCACCCCTGCCTGCTGTCCAAAAATGGCCAGCATCTGGATGTGCTGCGGGCAATTGCCCATGACCAGCGCAGTCACAATCTGGCTCGCTTTCTCGGCAACATCTGCCGCCCAGTACAGATCGATCAGCCTTGCCTGGACCAGACCGACAGCGCCCCAACGAGTAGTTTCAATGCGTTTCCGCTCCGGCGGCCGAATATTATTCAGCAGCATCTGCAAAAAGGATTCAGTGGGTGATCGTATGAGTTCAATTCTCATGACTCGTTCCTAACCCCAATTGCAAAACCTTAACCGAGCCGTGTTCTCCCTAGCCCAGATTTTTGAACCGTTCGAGTGCAGCCTCGGCACACTGAATGTCCTCTTCCACGCTGCCGCCGCTCACACCGATGCCGCCGATGATCTCCTCGTTTCGCTTCAGGGGGAATCCACCGCCAAAGATGACAATACGCCCGCCGTCGGCGTTGTGTATGCCGAACAGGGGCTGCTCAGGCTGAGCGATCTTGGCCAGTTCGTGGGTGGGAATTTTGATGGCCACCGCGGTGTAGGCCTTGTTGACGGCGATGTCAATGCTCACCAAGAGTGCCTGGTCCATGCGTTGCAGGGCCAACAGGTTGCCGCCGCCATCAACCACGGCGATCACCATGGGCACGTTGATTTCTCTAGCCTTTTCCTTGGACGCGGCAATGAGTTCTAACGCTAGATCAAGATTATTGTCCATCCATCTCTCCCCTCAGAAATATCAAATGATCCGGAAACCCTCCACCAGGGTGCAACGCCGTTGACGGGTAAAGGTGCGCGCTGAGGTGAGCCCTTCCCCGGTAGGACCGGCGATGGTGAAGGCGGTGTGACCCTCGCCGCCGAGCCCAATTCCAGCATAGGACGGTCCATTCTTCACAAAAATGGTGGTCTGTATGGCCCGGGCAAATGCAGTCATGTGATCCACGTTGGTGGAGTGCATGATGGCCGTATGCCGGTTTCCCTGCTCTACCTCAACCGCAAATCGGATGCCTTCTTGGACATCCTTGACGCGAACAATCGGCATGATCGGCATCATCTGCTCCAGCCAGACCAGCGGATGATCTTTAGCCGCTTCAAAAATAGCCAGACGATATTCTTCGCCCAACTCTATGCCGATCTCCCGCAAAATCAGCTGAACGTTCTTGCCGATATAGACGATGTTGATCTTTTCCGCAGAACTGACCACCAGGTTAGTGACCTTTTGTGCCTCTTCCGGCGTGAGCAGGTAGGCCTTGCCGGTCTCTTGCATGAACTTGATCAGGGAGTCGGCCACCTCATCCACCACAATGACCTCTTTTTCGCTGGTGCAGAAAACGTTGTTGTTGATGCTGGCTCCATCGACGATACACTCGGCGGCCTTGCGAATGTGCGCCGTTTCATCCACCAGCGCAGGGGGGTTGCCCGCGCCGGCGCCGATTGCCTTCTTACCTGAGCGCAGGACCACATCCACCACCGGTTTCCCGCCTGTTGCCACCAGCATGTTGATTTTCGGGTGTTCGATGATCTGTTTAGCGGTATCCAGGGTGGGTTCGCGCACCGAGGTGATCAGACCCGGTGGGCCTCCTGCGTCCACAATGGCCTGATGCAGGATCTGGATCATTTGGGTACTGGTCTCTCGAGCGCTGGGGTGTGGGTTAAAGACCACTCCGTTGCCTGCTGCCACCATGCCAATACCGTTGTTGATTATAGTGCCTGTGGGATTGGTGATGGGGGTCAAGGCGCCGATGACTCCCACCGGAGCGTACTCCAACAGCATCAAACCATCATCGCCGCTGAGCGCTTGTGGCTGGATGTCCTCGGTGCCGGGTGTCTTGGTGGCACAGAGGACATTCTCTTTGATCTTGTCCTGGTAGCGGCCGAGTTGGGTTTCTCTGATCGACAGCGCTGAAAGCGCTTCATTGTTGTTCAGGGCGGCCTGCCGCATGGAGGCAATGATCTGGTCCCGCCGCTTGAGAGTCATTGCCGTCAATCTCTTCTGCGCCTTTAGCGCACGATCCACCGCCTCATCCACGCTGTCGACCAAACCGGAAAAGTCCTGATCCTGAAATCCCTTTTCTCTCGAGAGTTCCTCGACTACCCTCCTCACCAACTCGGTCACCACTTCCTGGCTAGTTGCCATCTGGATTCTCCCTAATCGAAGGAAACGGGCCAACGACCTCTGCACCGTTACACCCTATCAACCATGAAACCACTTGAGGTCACGGAATTTTCCCCACGAGTCCTGGTTCCCATGCCAGCTGAGAGGCAAGGTTACTCACCGGTGGCAAGGATTATCGCTCCAGTGAGTATGGAAATCTCGCCGGGGGTAAGAGGACAATTCATCCTCTCCACTTCCTTTTCGACAATTCTTTCCAATCCGTAGATCGAGCTCGTTTCCTGCGGCTTGGCCGGTAGTGACGGTTTGATCCGCAGAGAGAGAGCTTCCATGTGTTGCAGCGCCTCGACCACAGGCTTGGCCACCCGAATGTCCTCCTCCACCGTTCCCCCGCTGATGCCTATGGCCCCCGCCACCTTGCCCTGCAGCCTCAGAGGCAGGCCGCCGCCGAAAAGCACGATTCTGCCGGGGTGGGTGTGCTGAATGCCGTAGAGCACTCCACCAGGTTGGGCGAGTTTTCCCACTTCATGAGTCGCCATGCGCAAAGCGGCTGCAGTGTAAGCTTTAGCCACAGCCAGCTCCGTGCTCGCCGGCAAGGTTCCGTCCATGCGGCCAAAAAACAGCAGTCCCCCCTCCCCGTCCACCAGAGCTGTGGCCATGGGCACTCCCAAGGTCAAGGCTTCAGCTTCAGCAATCGTGCCCAGGATTCGTGCCAGGCAATAGGAGATTTTCATGCCCTCTGATCCTTATCAACCCATTCACAGACGACACATTCGACTGTGTCCCTGACTTCCAGAGACCATGCCAGCACGAATAGCAAGTCGCTGAGGCGGTTGTAATAGGCCAGTAAGTCACCATACGCGCCGTTTTCCTGGCGGTTCAGGATCACAATTAAACGCTCACAGCGACGACACACCGCCCGAGCCAGGTGCACCGCAGCACTGTCCGTTGATCGCCCTGGAACCACGAAACCACGCGGTAAGCCATACAACCCGGTGAACTCATCGATCCAGTCCTCCAGTTTGGCTACATCTGCGGCTACCAACCGATCCTTCAGAAGAGAGAGGGATTCGGATACAGTGGCCAGCTCAGAGCTCGCCACAAAGATATCCTGCTGAATGGAATAGAGAACCGATCTTACAGGTTCGTGCCGGACCAGGGAGCGCGCCATGCCCAGGTGAGTTTGGAGTTCATCCAGGGCTCCAAACGTCTTGAGCCGGGGGTCATCCTTGTTCACCTGCTCGCCGCTTAGAAGAGTGCTCTGCCCCCGATCACCACGGCGGGTGTAGATCTTCATGGCCGCTCACTTTCTTTGATCGTTCAACCATCCGAGCCGGCAGATTCACCGAAAAGTCAACCCCCCTTCTCGGTGTCGACTTCATCGATAATGCCAATGATTGTGGCGTCCACCGGGCATTGATCATCATCCACTGCTTGGCGGGCGCCACTTCCCGTCACCACCACCACCAGCTCACCCACACCCGCTCCTACGGCATCCACAACCACAAAGGGTTCACCCTTGGCTTTTTCGCTCCGGGGTTCCACAGGCTGGACAATCTGTATCTTGCTGCCGACCAGCCTCTCATGCTTGCGGGTGGCAACGACGGTCCCGATGACTCGAGCAATCAACATGTTGGCTATTCCTCCTGTTTAGATGTCAGCGATCCCCAGTCTTCAATAGAGCCACGCGGTGTTTGCTGGCCAGTTCTCGGGCCAGTGGAGTTATGAGTGACTGTGGAGACAGCCTCAGGTCCGCCCCGATTCGATGAGCGTAGAGAACATGACCCGCAGTGACCATCCTCCCTGGATGGGTGAGCGTTTTATGGGGCGGCGGCATTTTGATTGCTCGCTCCGGCATCGAACCTCTCTCACCGATGAAGATGGAGTTCGCCGCCTCTCTCACCTGGTTCACATCGATCAGGTGACAGCCGTATTGGGCCACCGTCTGCAAACGTTGCCAGAGTGCCTGGTTGAGGGCGGGGCTTCCTTTGTGGAAACCGAGGTCGCCTCGTCCTTTCTCGGCGGGATCCGCTCCGTTTTTCGCTGCAATAACCGGTTTACCCATGAACAGTGCGTGCAAGATAAGGTTCGTCGCCAGATTGTCAGCGATGAGCTGGGACAGTTTGGCTACCGTGTTCACACTCAACAGAGGGACCACCACTGCGAGAGCGTCCTTGAGCGCTGACAGCCACTCTCTGGGCTCTATGGAGCTGATATGGGGAAAACCCGCCAATTGATCCCGGACTAATTGGGCATAGAGCTCTTCAGCGGCCCTTGAAAAAACCAGCCGGATTCTGTACCCATCCAAAACCAGCGAGCGCACCTGTTGAATGGCCTCATTGAAGCCAACAGTCGCTCCCGTGAAAACTGCGATCAGGTCTCCACGCCTGCCATCCGCGCCCAGTTGGGGAGCCAACCTGGCAATCACCTCGACAACAATTCGCTGGATGTCTTGTTCCTTCATCCTCGCGCCCTATGCCCGTCGGGCACAATCCAGAGCAATACCCAGAGGGGTCACCAGCAACGGGTTGAGGGGGCGGGCCACCTTCAGACCCGTTTCACTGGCGACCACCTCTTCTATACCGGGGAAACAACTCGTTCCCCCCACCAGATAGATGCTCTCTACGGGGTATCCCTCCAGATGCTCACAAACTATGGTCCCCATCTTCTGGAACACCGGTCGAACCAAAGGAAAAAGCTCAGCTTGGCGAGCAGGATCCCTCTTAATGATTTCTGCCTCCTGAACGTCGATGCGAAAATGCCCAGAAAGGACCAGATCCACATGGACGCCGCCCGTGGGTTCATCCGCGGTGTACACCACCTGGCCACCTTTGATCACAGAGATCCCGGTTGTGCCACCGCCGATGTCCACCACGGCCCCGTCCTTGATTTCCAGCACCAGGGAGGCCGCAGTAGGTTCATCGATCAGCCCGGTTAGCTCCAGTCCCACAGCCTCTACGGCATTGCCGAAGGCCTGGGCGTTCCGGCCCATGGTTCCAGGTGGATACGCCGCCCCTGCTGCCTGTATCGGAATGCCTGCCCCGCGGAGCCTCTCTACTTGCCGGCGCAAGATAGTGATAGCGCCGACATAGTCCAAAACCAAACCGTCACGAATGCTGGATTGGCTGCGGGTGAGCACTCCGGCAACGGGTGTCCCCTGGCCATCCACCACCACCGTGACGATGTAGGCGGTTCCAAGATCCACGCCTCCATAGAGGGGGCCGTCCGGCCGGCGGCGGCCGTTCAGGACCAGAGCAGCCTCAAGGGCTGCTATCCGCTGGTTTGCTCTCTCGCTGATATCCATTTACGTCTCCCTGCCGCTGATGCCCTTCATGGCCGTTTCCGCGGCGCCCGCGGCCCGCTCCACATCGGACCGCTTGCCTCCGAGGTATAAACGCCCCACCGCACCATAGGTTCGACAATCCACCAGGGTGATTTGCGAATTCTTCTCGGCTTCGTTGGCTGCCAGAGTAATGTATGCCGCCGGCTGAACCTCCAGAATGTATAGATCCTGCCCGGGCAGCAACATGGATGCGAGTCGGGAAACGTTCACCATTTGGGCATGGTAGGCATTCACCTTGTGGATGACTTGCGAACTCAGAATCTGCGGCTTGACACGGTCCTCGAGCTTCATGCCCAGAGTCTTGAGCACCGCAGTGCCGGCATGTTTTACCTCCGCCTGGGCTTGCGAATGAAGCTCCAGCACCCCAAAGTGGCGTTCCACAACCATCATACCCGGCCGAACATTGGCTGTCTTTACCGCCGCATCAGTCACCTGATTGATCAACACCCCCGGGGATATTTCAACCAGTATGGCAGCCATACCCGGGATAGGGATGTACCCCCGGGCATTGGCGCCCACGTAAGCAGCAAACTGGGGTTGCAATCGATCCAGGTACACATAGGAGCGAAGTTCTGCCATAGTTTACTCCTTGGCAAGGTCAAGTCAGTGAGGGTTGAATAGCTCTTGGCTGCCAGCTAGGCCTTCCTGCGCTTGCTTTGTTTGGGCTTGGCCTTTTTGGGCTTGGCCTTTTTGGGCTTGGCCTTTTCGGCAGGCGGCGGTGGTGCTGCTTCTTGCTTCGCCGCCGTTCTTGGCTGTGCCTCAACTTTCTCCTCGGGTGGGGGTTCATGGCTGGGTAGCGCAATACCGAGTTGCCGATCTGGCCTGGGAATCACATGAACAGCCACCACCTTTCCCACTCTTTTCGCAGCCGCTGCACCTGCAGCCACAGCCGCCTGGGTTGCAGCCACATCGCCGACAAACTTCACCGTGATCAGGCCGGCTCGCACTTCCTCATAGCCGAGCAAGGCCACATCAGCCGCTTTGACACCGGCGTCCGCAGCCTCGATGGCTACCACGTACCCCCAGGTTTCTATCATTCCAAGGCTTTGTTTTCCCATGGGTTTTCCCTACTCTTTCTTAAGTAGCTCTGTGACAACCTGGACGATCAACGCCTGCAATTCTTCCACGTCATGATAACTGGGAGCAGACACATCTTGGCCTCCACTATTCAGTGCGGCCCCGTCCTGAAGAACCAGTGGCTCCCCCTTGACCAGCCTGGCGGCATTGACTCCCAGTTGGCGCAGACGCAATGGTTGAAGCTCTCCGGCGCCAAGGGAGACCAGGGGCTTTCCGGCCGGCAGATCACGATGGTGCAAAACCACCGCCGGCTCCCCTGGGTCAATGCCAATGCCGACGTTAAGCGGTGAGCCGTTGGCAGCCTGCTTGGCCAGAGCCTCGGCTGACCCGCTCACCGCCTCTCCAACCTCCGCAGGGATTCCCTCTTCCTCCACCCCCCAGAGAATTGGGGTCATCATTTTTTCGGGTACGGGCTGGAGAACGAGGATGTACACTGCAGGTTTTTTCTCATCCACCGGCAAAGGAATTGCATCGGCCACTGGCTTAGCTTTTCTCCTTTTCTGCGTGGGCCATAACCAGACCTGTAGCCACGGCGTTGCGTGGACCCTCCACACTGCGGACGTTGGCTCTCCCCGTGACAACCCCGTATTCAACCAGGGCGTCAGAAATCATGCGAGGAATCTCGAAATCCAGTGCAGACCCTCCCACCAGAACCACAAAACTGATCAGCCGGATATTGCCGGCGGGCGCCACGATTTCCAGGGCGCGGAGCCCGTTTTTCACAAACACCTTCCTCTTGGCCTGCTGGCGAACTGCGGCGATCTTTGCCAGCGTTTCCCGAATATCCAGGGGTATGGGCCCGTTTTCGGCAAGCACCACCACTCGCCCGAACAAACGAGGGTCAAGGGGTTCATGAAAGAATTGGACCGAACCGTCCTCGTGTCGCATGTGAAAAAGGGTTTCCACTTTGGCCAGGGGGTGGCATTTGATCTTCTCAGCCAGCTCCCGGTCTTCCAGGCCCAATTCAGTGTCAATGAGCAGAGTGACCATGTCTCCTGCCCCGGCCAGGTGGATACTGCGAACTACTCCCGCCTCATTGATCAGGGAGGCATCGGTGGAGCCGCCGCCGAGATCCAGTATGGCCAGGGGCGGTTGGGTACCCGGTGTGGTGAGAGCACCCCGAATGGCCATCTCAGCTTCAACCCCGCCAACCACAGCGGCGACCATGATCTCCTCTTCCAGCTTCCTGGCCAATCGC
>Ga0209536_100008733_pt1 | contig 15160 bp, 17 predicted proteins | sample DeeMarSeWOR28_12_FD_187461 | JGI IMG/M metagenome (GOLD analysis project Ga0209536, IMG submission 187461) | Marine sediment microbial communities from White Oak River estuary, North Carolina - WOR-2-8_12 (SPAdes) (version 2) | ecosystem: Environmental > Aquatic > Marine > Intertidal zone >...
CTATTGGTATTTCATCGTCTTCATTGAACACAATGGCCCGATTACCTTCAAACTTTAATTTATCCCTATAAAGTTCTTTGAACGTATCAACCAGCTTGGTTTTACAGTGGAAATACATTGCATACTCTTGCGGGCTTGATTTTTTCCAGTCCATCCTGACCGTGCTACCACTACTAGTAACGTAACTGGGTTCGCCCCATTTTAACGTTTCTTCCACTTTGCCAACGCCTTCTGTCTCTGACGCTGTATCCAAAACCAATTGGCGGAGAAACATTAATTTTTCCCGCATATGTTTCGGATAATTTTTGAACACCTCTGCTACTTCAGCGTTTTTTATTTTATCCAAACCGGTCGCTCCTTTATGTTATGGCTGACTTCTTAACTTACCCATGATGAAAATAGAAAATATTGCCATCTAGATCCTTCACTGTGAATTGGCGAATCCCCCACGGCTTATCTTCAATGTCATCAACTATATTCGCCCCTACTCCTATAAGATCGTTATAGGTTTCATCTACATCATTGCAGTAAATCCAGTGAACCGTAGGTTCAAATGGGAGCTGCCGCTTTCGGAAGAAAATAGCTGTTTTTCCTTGGGACACTGCTCCTATTTTTTTTGTTGGATCAAGCCATTCGATTTTACATCCGAAATAATCTCTATAGTATTCCTGTGCTTTCTCAACATCTGAAACGGGTAGTTCAGGAACGGGTTGATTCAATTTCATTTCATTTATCCTTCTCGATTCGCTCCAACCATGAAAATAAACGGTGTGCTGACTAGAGGTGTTCAGCGGAGTGCAAACGGCCCTGAAAGTATTTCATCACACTGTTATACATCTATGCCAATCTCTTTGTAAAACACCGGCTTAGCCCATTCATACATCTCCATGAGTTTCTCCGGTAACGGCTGCCCAGGCTTGGGCTGCCCTAGAAGCTTACACAGCTCTTGAAAATGATTATCCAGATGCTCCTGGCTCTCCCACTGCTCATATAGCGCAAACTCTGTGGGCGATTCCAGGCTTTGATTGAATGAATATGAGATGCAGCCAGGCCTCTTTCTTTTGGTTTCATCAGTTAGGAACGCAGCCATTTTTAGATATTCGGGCAACTTATCTTCCCTAATCTTTGCATGAACCATGATCGTTAACATATTGGTCCCTCCCTTAAAATTCAAAAATACTGATATGCATAAAGCCTTTCAACCCTGCGCCGCCAGAAAATTAATTGCGAAACACCGCAACACTTATCGGCTTCGGGTTTGGGATATTGGTTATGCGTATTATCTTCTGCCAATGCCTTGCTCCAATGATTTGATCGAAGACATATTCATTACCCATTCGAGTTGACTTTCGCACCAAATATTCCTTCTCGGCGTTAAGTCACTAATATCATCTATAATACCTAGATATATCAAGCAACCATCTGGATTGCTCTTGATAATGTTGTAAATAGGCGTTCCACAAGTCTTACAGAAATATTTGGTTCCCTTCTCCGTAGAGTATTCAGACATATTTTCTTTTCCACCAATTAGCTCGAACGATGTTAAGGGGAAGGCAATGTAGCTTGAGAAGGCAGATCCTGTATGGGATCTGCAATTGTTACAGTGGCAATTTACAACAAGTTTTGGTTCTTCCTTCAGTTTAATCTTTATATTGCCGCAGTAACATGAGCCATTTTTATATTCCATCTCTTAACTCCATTTTAATATACGCATAACATTAATTAAGCGAACAAAGTATGTAAAAATCACGACCTCAATTCGCAAACTAACAATCATCCTACACTTAAGACATAAATAATTCACAGGCTTATCAGCAATCAAATGCAACAATACGAACGCCGTCCGCATACGCACACACATAGTAGCCTGGAATTAACGATGGGCCAATGACTGTTTATGAATCAAGTACGAAAGGCGATACGCGCTCGCCACTACCCCATTTGCATGCTCCAAGCGTACAATAAATAGATACGGTTTCTTATCATGTTTACTGATAAACACCTACAGAAATTGAATCCCGCTGAATCTGAACGGTTTTTAATCTATTTAGCGTGGAATTGGCATGTGCACCTGAGACTCAGCACCAATCCTTGAATGCATTAGTGATTATATACGAGAGAGCCCCCGATTTTCCTTCTGAAGATTATGTAATACCACTACAGCCCTTTCCAATTGGGAGGGGTGAAAAGCTATTTGATAATACCCGCACTCAACATAATCACCTCAATCTCTTCGGTAATTTCTTCCTGCCGCAACATATTCCGCTTTTTACCTAATTCATCGGCTTGTTGCTCCAAGCGGTCCATGGCGCCTTCCAGGTGTTGTACACGGCGATAGTGTTCGGCCATGAGTGATGTGTAGAACATTTCATATAGTGCCGCAAAGAGATAGTGATCTATGAGAATTTTATAAAAATGTTCCGGGCTCAGTTGCAACTTCGGCGGATGTGTGTATTGCCTATCTGTAAACGCTAGATTTTGAAACGGCGGCAATACAGAGGTAACTTGTATAGTTTCCTTTTCATGCTCGTGATGTAATGCGGTGATGGACAAAGAATCAACCGTGCTATGTAGATTACTTATGGTATTCACCAAGTCTGTCAATACGGCATCGACTTCCTGACCGACTGTGGGGCCACTAAGGGCCTTTGTGAGTTGTGGATGGTCTTGCTGCAGGCTAAACAACTTCGCGCCTATTGCTATGAATTGTATACTGCTTGTGCTTTTCGTTGCCGTCAGGGAAGTAAATTTATCGATCAACGCTTGATTAAAGTCACCACAAAACCCCTGCTCCGAGCCAATGAGGATGTACAGTTCATTCACGGTTGTGGGCGAGGTTTGAAGATGGGGATAAGCGACTAAGAAATCCGTAGCCGCTTGTTCAATACTGTTTACCACACGCTGTTGGCTGGACAGAAATCGCGATAGCTTACGGGTTTCCATGAGTGACAGGTTTTTCATGGAATTCATGATTTCACGAATATCCTGCATGGAATGCAGATGTTGTTCTATTTCATGTCTGCGTGTCATCTTGGGTGTCCGAAGGCTGGGGTAGCCATGCCCGCACGGCGTTGACCCAGCGGGTGCGTTCATCATCCAAGGTCAACGGCGAGTCAGCTACCGAACTATTGAGTTGCTCTAACGCCTCATCAATTTGCTCGGGTTTTAAGTCATCTAATAGTCCTTCGTTAAACGCGATCAACCATGCCATATTAAATTCTATTGCTAGTGGTGATAAACGATCCTGGGTGAGAATCTCCCGCAGGAGACGGCCGCGTTTGATTTTAGTTTCCATGGTGACTTCCAGTTTAGCGCCAAACCGGGTGAAAGCCTCCAATTCCAAATATTGTAAATAGTCCAACTTCATGCGGCCTGCTTCATCCTTGATCCGTTGGTGTTGAGCTTTGCCACCGATGCGCGATACTGACTTTGCGATATCAATAGCGGGAAAGAAGCCTCCAGCGAACAAATCAGCATCTAAATAAATTTGCCCGTCGGTGATGGAAATCAAATTGGTGGGGATATAACTGGCGATTTCGCCTTGCCGCGTTTCGACGATGGGTAAAGCTGTCATGCTACCACCACCGTATTCATGGGATAGGCAAGTGGCGCGTTCCAGCAAGCGAGCGTGCAAATAAAAAATATCACCCGGATAGGCTTCGCGGCCCGGCGGCCGGCGCAACAGTAATGATAACTCGCGATAGGTTTGCGCATGCATACTGAGATCGTCATAGATCACCAAGGTGTCTCTACCCTGGTGCATCCACGCTTCGGCGATAGCACAGCCGGCGAACGGCGCTAAATATTTCAAGCCCGGTAACGCCGAAGCCTCGCCGGCTACAATAGCCGTGTATTGCAACGCATCGTACTCTTTTAAAGTTTGAATGACGTTGATCACTGTAGAGCGCTTTTGGCCGATAAGTACATACACGCAATAGACATTCTTATCGCGTTGATTTATTACGGCATCAATGGCTAGTGAACTGCGCCCTAGCCCCTTATCACCCACAATGAGTTGCCGTTGGCCTTTACCTATAGGAATGAGCGTATCGATGATTTTGTTGCCCGTGTATAGGGGTTCGCGGACAAACTCCCGGGTAATGAACGGCGGCGACAAACTGTCGAGATTTTGCCGGTTCTTGCATTCCGGGTTTTTTGGCCCGTCCAACGGAAAACCTGCCGGGTCTACAACTCTGCCCAGCATTTCATCCCCTACCGGTATACTCAGGGCTTTTCCGGTTAAATACACAATAGTGCCCGCGGTCAGTCGCTCGGTTTGATGTAGCAATACCGCACCCACCATTTGCTTGGTCAATGCAAACACAATGGCTTGGCTGCCATCTTCAAAATCCAGCACATCATCCATGGCGGCTGAAGGCAATCCATTGATCCAGGTAATGCCGTCACCGACGGAAACTACTATACCTTGTTCATAAACGCGCAAACCGGGGCTGTAGTCGGCCAACCACTTTGACTGCCGCTCGAGCAGAGAATCCATTGGTGGGTCTTCAGATTGATCCATTGGCGGACTCAACAAACAATTGCAATTCGTCGTGCAAATTGGCGCGCAATACTAAGGGACCAAAGTTAATGCGCAATCCCGCGATCAAATGAGGATCACGCGCAAATTCGCATTCAAGGGATTTGCCTACCAGATCGCTTAATGCCGATTTTATGGTATCGCAGCAGGATACACTCAACTCGTAAGCACTGCTGATTTTCACTGAAGTTTGGGTGACTACCGGTGCTTCTTCGGAGCCAAATACATTGCGCAAAGCTTCCTGCTGTTCAGATGGTAACCGTGGTAATTCCTCTATCAGTAGCTCACATAATTTCAGTTCTAATTCAGGGCTTGCTAAGCGGTTTAACAATTTACTGGCGAACTGCGCTGCTTGTCGCAGGGCTTGTTGTTCGTTCTTATGCCACATCTCGTTTACCCGCCTACTCTCCAGTACTCTGGCCTTTTCCCGTTCGTTATTCACGGCGGCTTGCATGGCTTCCATTAAGCGGGCGCGTTCTTCATTGATCTCTTTGTGCAATAACTCATGGGCTTGTTTTTTATCTTGTTCCCATTGAGACAAGCGGTCTTTATATTGTGCTTCGACTTGCTTGGCTTCGCTGCGCATGTCTTCAGCTTGCGCTAAGCTGTCTTCTATACTTTTGCGGCGCCGCTCGATCACTTTCATGACTGGCGCATACAAAAAGTGCTTCAGAATCCAGACCAGGATTAGAAAATTAATGATTTCTAAGGCAAACGTTGACCAGGTTAGTTCCACAATAGCTCTCTTCTAGTTACATATTTTGCATTGGCACAAACGACTTATTTCAGCAAATACTCAATCAGCGGATTGCGGAATAATACAATCAGCACCACCACCAGCACGTATATGGCCAGTGATTCGATCATTGCCAGACCGATAAACAACGTGCGCATAATACTGCGTTCGCTCTCCGGTTGGCGTGCCAGAGAATCCAACGCCTGGCTAATGGCGCGGCCCATAGCGAATGCCGGCCCAATAACACCGATGGCTATTGCCAGTAGCGCGGCCACCGTGGAGCCTAAAATAAACCAATGCATCTCGGGCATAACTTACTCCTCGTTGTCTTTGTCTGCTTGTGTAACTTTTTGCGATAGTGTTTTTGTTGGCGATTGCATCTGCTCTTGTTTGGCTTCGTGTCTTAACTGTTGCGATTGTATGGCGCCAGCGATGTAGATCAACGCTAGCATACCGAAAATATAGGCCTGCACCAATGCTTCTACAATGTGCAACATCAAAATAGGTACCGGCACAAGAAATCCGCCAACCATCAATAGTAACAAAGCCACCATCTCCAGGCTCATCATGTTACCGAACAACCGTACGGCCAATGCAACGGTGCGGGTTATTTCACTGATGATATGAAACGGTAACAGTATGGGGCTGGGTGTGAGGTAATGTTGCAAATAGCGCTTTAATCCCTGTGTGCGGATACCAAACCAATGTACCGATAGAAACACCAATAAGGCCAATCCTGCCGTCAGAGATAAGTCGCGGGTTGGCGAATGCAATCCGGGTATCAAACCAGCCAAATTGGCCAGCACCAGAAAAATCCACAACGCCATAATAAACGGTACCACCGCCTTGGAATACTGCGGCATGGCCGCCTCAATGTTTTCTTCCACGGCAGTAACAATGCCTTCGGCCAACACCTGGATCTTTTTGGGTTGTGTTTGTAAATGACGGCTGATCAACCAACAGGCTAATGCCAATACAACCATAATACCCCAGGTGGTGACCACGGTATCGGTAACCTCCACCGGACCCAATGTAAACAACACAGTGCTAAAAACTTCAGATTCTTGCATAAAAGTTATTCTTTAGTCCGTACCAGGAAATATACATTCATTGCACCAATAATGATGCCGAGAAATAACATACTGAGAGTCCAGCGCATGGAGTAACCTTCGACCAAGCTGTCCAGCCACCTTCCCAGATAAGCGCCGCCGATCACGGGCAATACAAATACCAGACCCAATGTGCCCATGTAGGTAGTATAAGCGAGCACGGTGTGGCTTTCCTCTTCAGCTTTTTTTATACGCTTTATGCGGGTTTCCACGTCATGTTCAAGTTTGTCGTGGCGATCGTCCATCATAGCAGTTTTTTTCCGCTGCGGCTGAGTTCCCATAGGCGTTTCAACATCTCTTCTTCCATCTGATGTAAGCTGGAGCGGATGTTATGCAGCACTTGCTCTTCGGCGCGCAATTGCTCGTGTAGTGCACCGCTGATGCGCTCATAGTCGTTGTCCCTAAGATAACGCCGGGTGCTTAAATACAGTTCGTTATTAAAAAAATAGACCAATGCACCTGGCAATGCGAGGTATTGCCAGGGCTGATCGTGCACTCGATATCGTGCCAAACCGAAAACCAGTGATGTCATCATGTTTTCATGTCCCGCCAATAGACCGAAACTACCGGAGTCGTCTTCGCCAACAAATGAGCTAACGTACTCTACCCGCTCGTATTGGGTGGCGTCTTGCAAGTGTAAGGTAAAAGTGTTCAATCCATTATGTTCCAGAAGTACAATTCACAAGCGGATTTTTTGGGATTTGTTACCGAGCTCCAATCTTAATTGCACGGTAGCGTGCGCCGTGCGCACGAGTAACTATCCTGCTAATCCATGGCTAGACGCGCGCACAGCACACGCTAAGTAAAACTGCTTACATAGCACCGCGCATGTAACACTGGTCTTCGCTCACATCATCATAGTCGCCGCGCAGAAAATCCTCGCAATCTTTTATTACAACATCTAATGGTACGGAGGTGCCTTTCAAGCCGGTGTGCAGCGCTGTGACGTGAAATGGCTGGGTTAAATAACGCTGCAGTTTGCGGGCGCGCATGACTATGCGTCGGTCGTTGGGAGAAAGCTCTTCCATGCCCAACATGGTGATAACGTCTTCCAACTCATGATAGCGGGCCAGGTGTTCACGCACACCTTCAGCCACAGCGTAGTGCCGGTCACCAAGAATGTGCCTGTCCATCATCTTACTGCCGGAACGCAGTGGGTCAACCGCGGGGTAAATGCCTTTGCCGGCCTGGCTACGCGATAAAATGACATTGGTATCTAAGTGAGACAATATGGCGTTGACGGCCGGATCTGTCATATCGTCGGCTGGTACATACACCGCTTGTACTGATGTGATGGCACCATGTACCGTGGAGGTGATACGGTCTTCCACTTCCGCCACTTCTGTGTCCAAAGTGGGCTGATAACCTACGGTAGCCGGCATGCGGCCTAACAAACTGGATATCTCGCTACCGGCTTGAATAAAACGATAGACGTTGTCCATCAAAAATAACACTTCTTTTTCAAGCGTATCGCGCAGGTATTCCGCATAGGTTAATGCAGTAAGGCCGATGCGAAATCGCACGCCGGGTGATTCATCCATCTCGCCGAACACTAACAATGACTTTTCCATGACACCGGCATCTTGCAGTTCATGCCATAATTCATGGCCTTCGCGAATACGTTCGCCGACCCCGGCAAATACCGAAACGCCCTTGTGTAAGGCAATAATGGCGTGCATAAACTCCATGATCAATACCGTCTTGCCAACGCCCGCGCCACCGAACAAACCCGTTTTTCCACCGCGCACAAATGGACACAGCAGATCGATTACTTTGATGCCGGTTTGCAACGTATCGCGTGCAGCAACGGATTCGGTTAAAGCCAGTGGCCTGCCGCGGATATTTCGAAATTCCGTGGTGATCAAGGGCGGCGCATCGTCTAATGGTTCACCAAAGATATTCAACACCCGCCCCAGGCAATCCTGGGACACGGGAACGTGCAAAGGCGCGCCGGTATCGAACACCGGCATGCCCCGTTGCAATCCCGAAGTACGATGCAAAGTAATTGCCCGCACATGACGTTCATCCAAATGCTGATGCACTTCAAATTGATAGGTTTCGTGATCGACGGAGGCGCACAAAGCCTGGCGCAACGGTGGCAATCGTTGACAAAGAATTTCGACCACCGGGCCATGCACTTCGGCAATGGTGCCTATAGGCTTTGGTTGCTGTTTGGATTTTGGCTTTGCGTTAGCGTTTGTCATAGCAGCGAAATGCTTGACTTACAAATGATGTATCTATGACTGTTGTTGCCAACCTATCAAATTTCATAACTCAGCTCTTTGGGTAGGAGATTTTCCAGTTCTTCGCTGATGATGTTAATGAAGTGGTTCATGTGCTCAGCTCCCAAAGCGATTTTGCTCTGGCCGAATTCATTCTGTTCGATGTTTTCCTGGCCAATAGTAATACCTAAAATGACCACTTTTTGGGGTAGTTGATTAAGCGCTCTGCCTAACGCGATGGTTTCCAGCACGCCAAAGTCGTGAGTAGAGGTACTTTGCAATACGGTTTCAATGTCTTCGTTTTCTAAGCGGGTGATGGTACCCGGCGGAAAATCCGTTGCTGCGGCATCAATTATCAACGCGGTATGGGCTTGGTTGATGATATTTAACAAATCGATACCAGGGCGGTCTGCGCACTGTATGACAACATCTTGCGCAGATAGCTGTTTAATTTTAGGGTGTAGCCGCAGTTGGCGTACGACCTCCCAGCCCAGACTATCGTCACCATAAGGCGACCCCACCCCCACCACTATGATTCTCCGCATTTGCGATTCACTGTCAGTTTTAAAAAATGGGTTGAGCAGGATATACAAGGATCATAATTACGGATGATAGTTTCAGCATGCAGCTGGATCTCATCATCTGATTTATTTAAATCAAAATTATTCAGGGCATTGCGCAAATCCTCTTCGATTCGCGCCTGATTTTGACTGGTAGGCGGTACGATTGTGGCTTTGACTACGTGGCCTTGTGCATCCATTTCATAACGATGCCACAATATGCCCCGAGGTGCTTCGGTGCACGCATAACCCACTCCGGCTTTGGAAGCGACTTTCACCGGCGGCACTTCTAGTTCAATGGATTCCAATATCGCAATCGCTTCTAGCAAAGCATAATGTATTTCCGCCGCTCGGGCGATGATGCTGTGAAATACGTTTTTACTGGGAAACTGGATACCGGTGTTCTGCAGTAACTGCTGAACCGGTTCATGCAATGTATCCCAATTCAAGTTCACTCTGGCCAGCGGACCCACTAGGTAAGGCTTACCATTTAGATGAGAATGGAACGCTGTGGAATGTGGCGCTTGAATTTCTTGAAAATGGTTTTGGTAGTCCTCTACCGATATATTCAATCCCATCGAAGAAACAATATTACCTTCATTCATACCATATTCATTCGGATGTCGTAGTGCGACACTCACAAAATCTTGTTCGTCGTGTGGTAACGATAAGTCCGCCAGCCACATTACTAATTGTTCCGCTTGCTCTACAGCGGCTTTTAATTCCACCAAAATAGCATCGCATTCCTGCTTTGTAGGAATACGATAGAATCCGCCCACTTGCACACCTACTGGATGTACGGAGCGACCGCCTAGCATTTTGATGAGCTTGTTACCCAGGTGTTGCAGGCGCAAACCGCGCTTTACTTCTTCGGGATAGGCTTCACCTAACTCTATGGCGTTGTTGAATCCCAGAAAATCCGGCGCTGCCAATAAATGAATGTGTAAGCTATGACTTTCCAACCATTCGCCGCAATACATTACCCTACGTAAGGCGCGCACGGTGGGATGCACCGGCATATTAAAGATACGTTCAATGGCGTGCACAGCGCTCATTTGGTAAGCCACGGGGCAAATGCCACAAATGCGCGCCACGATATCGATAACTTCGTTATAATCGCGGCCCTCTAAGAATTTTTCAAAAAACCGCGGTGGCTCGAAAATTCGCAGTTTAACATTGGAGACTTGCCCGTTCTCTATATCCAGCTCCAACGCACCCTCGCCTTCTACCCGGGCCAATACAGGCACATGAATTTTAATGTCTTTATTTTGTGTCATGCTTATTCGTCACTAATGCGTTATGACCTGCTTGTTCAAACTCTGGAGCGTAATTATTAATAAATAAAAAGCGTCGCGATATACGCTCATTGCTCAGTCCTAATTCTCGAAATCGATTGGTTAAGGAAAACGTATTGATATTTTCCGCTGGGCCGTAGCAACTGTAACAATCCCGGTTCATGGTGGGACAAATGGCGCCACAACCGGTTTGTGTCACCGGCCCCATACAGGGAATGCCTTTGGTAACCATCACACACACATTGTTAACGCGTTTACACTCTACACAGAGCTTTTCGTTTTCCATCACAGGTTTGACACCGCTCAACAAAGATCGTACCGCAGCCACCACTTGCCGGGGTGATACCGGACAGCCCCAAATTTCAAAATCCACCCGTATGTGATTTTTGATAGGCGTTGCGATTTCCAGTGATTCGATGTGTTCCGGCGAAGGATAGATGGCGGCCCGCCACTCATTCATATCGTTGCTATTTCGTAACGCTTGCAAACCACCTGCGGTAGCGCAGGCGCCTATAGTGATCAAATATTTGCTATTCTCCCGGATCTTTTTGATGCGCTCTTCTTCATCGGGTGTTGAGATACTGCCTTCCACAAAAGCGATATCCACCGGCTCATCGGGGTTCACCGGGCCGGCTTCGGCAAAGTGAGTGAAACTAATCAACTCACTCAGGCTCAACAAGACTTCACCCAGGTTCAGGAATGCCAACTGACAACCGTCACAAGAGGTAAACTTATGCACCGCAACGCTGGGCTTGGGTGAGCTGTCGGCAATTTGTTTTTCGATACGCATAACGTTACCAAATAGTTATTGCTTTATAAATGACGCACGCCTAATAAATGTTTCACTTCGGGATAGTTAAACACCGGGCCTTGCTTGCATAAAAACTTATCACCCAATTGACAATGCCCGCATTGGCCCAGGCCGCATTGCATGTTGCGCTCCATGCTGAGCCAAACTGCGGATTCGTGTACGCCATGGCCTAGCATGCAATCAATACTGGCGAGTATCATGGGTTCCGGGCCACACATCATGACTATGGTTTTTTCCGGATCGATATCAATGCGAGTGCAAAATTGTGTAACCCGCCCCACCAACCAAGGCCAGTTTTTACTGCCCACATCCGCGGCCATAATGACTTCCACGTCTTTCAACGCCATCCACTGCTCATAACGCTCACGCCAAATTAAATCATCAGCGTGTTTCACGCCTTGCACGATGATCATGCGCCCGTATTGTTCGCGGCGGCGCAGAATATAGTTTATGACCGAAACCACTGGAGCACAGCCTAAGCCGCCGGTGATGATAAGTACGTCTTTGCCTATGGCATCGCCTAACGGCCACCCACGGCCAAAGGGCCCACGAATACCAACGTGGTCACCCACCCCCAAGGCGGACAGGCCTCGGGTTACTCGTCCCACCGCACGGATTGTATGATCCAATATAGTGTCGTCGTGAGGATCTGAAACGATAGATATGGGTACTTCCCCCACACCGTATAAATACACCATATTGAACTGCCCAGGTTGAAAATTGTAGCTCTGGTGATGCTCGGGCGTTTCCAATTGCAATCGTAGTGTAAAAATGGTGTTAGACTCCTGGATACGCTCGACGATACGCGCTTGTTGGGGAACAAATATATTATGCACGAACCACCCCCGCCGTTAATGCTCTTAATTCTTCAGTGACATCGATGCCTACTGGGCACCAGGTAATACAACGCCCGCAGCCCACACAGCCACTACGACCATATTGCTCGTGCCAATTACCGAACTTATGCGTCAGCCACTGGCGGTAGCGTGGCAAGACGTCTTCACGTATGGTAATGCCGTGGATATAACTGTGGCCTTGGGTAAAACAGGAGTCCCACTGACGATAGTGATCGCTCTTGGACGCATCCAATGCCACTTCTTCCACTTGGTTATGACAAAAACATGTAGGGCAAACCATAGTGCAGTTACCACATGACAAACAACGGGCAGCCACATCACTCCAGCGCGGATGCTCCAGCTTAGCCATTAAATATGGCTGAAGATTACGTAACGGCACCTTGCGGGTTTGTATGCTCGCCGCATGCTCCAGTTCCATGGTGGTTTCGTCCCATTGTGCGCTGCTGGCTTCTTGTATGGGCAATTGGTCAACGATAGAACGTCCTGCCTCAGTTTCCACTTTGATGAGAAACCCACCATCCAGTTCACTTAGAACAATATCAACACCCCGTTTGACTTGCGGTCCGTCGCCGGTGGATACACAAAAACAGGTAGCCGCCGGGTTAGTGCAGTTCACTCCAATCAATAATAGGTTATTCCGGTATACTTGGTAAAAAGGATCAGGATGTTCCGCGTTAAGGTAATGTTTATCCAATAATGCCAATGCCGCCGCATCACAGGCACGCACACCCAGAACTGCCGCGGGTTGAGACTCGGGTTTCGCCGCTTCGAAAGCAAGCGTACCATCAGCGGTTCTGCGCACTGACCAGAGCTTCTCTCGCGGGGAAAATACTAAGGGCTTTAGGTTTTGCGGTCCATTGGCCCAGGAAAAATAGCGTTTGTCTTTATCACTTTCTGCAAACTGGCTTGGTTGCAGAGAATAACGGCCGGGCTGTTGACTGTCGGTGATGCCAAATGGGATTTGCGATACAGAATCTATTTCTTCGTATGCTATGGCTCCATCTTTGATCACAGGACCGATGCATCGATACCCGGCTAGTTTTAAGGTGTCGATGAGAGTTTGAAAGTTGTTATGCTCTAGAAAGTCTGTGTATTCCCGAATATCGACCACAGGATTCACCCGAATTGTCGTAACTGGTTGTTGGTTGCTTACGCCGCATAACGAGTTGCGTAATTTATTGCCACATAAAATAGCTAGCTTTTTACAACAACATCTGGTTAAGAATAATGAAAATTTCTGCAAATAATAATACTCGCTATGACCCATAGCGTTGATGACTTATGTCATTATTTTGCAGCTTTTAATGCGGCTTCCGAAGCCACAACCTCAACCACAGGAATACTGAATAGGACTCTTAGATTCGTTTATTTTTCACTATCGGAACTGCTTTCAGACTTGGCGAACTCATGGCGTATGTCAGCGTATTCTGCCAGTTTGGCAGTGACTTTGTAGTTAACCGAACCTTTGGGATATTTGTTCTGTTTGTTCAATTCACCGGCTTTCAACCCAGTTAACGTTTCGATGGCCTGATCTATGGTTTCAATAGGATAGATTTGAAACCTACCTTCTCCTACGGCTTCCACCACATCATTACGCAACATTAAATGCTTAACATTGGATTGTGGAATAAGCACAGCTTGATCTCCTGTCAAGCCTTTGTTTTTACATACATCAAAAAAACCTTCGATTTTTTCATTCACGCCACCGATGGCTTGAACTTCGCCATGTTGATTCACCGAACCGGTAAGGGCGATATTTTGTTTTATGGGTATTTCCCCGATAGCCGATAATAATGCGCACAATTCAGCCACCGAAGCACTATCACCGTCGATCATTCCATAAGATTGTTCAAAGGTTAAACTCGCGCTCATGGACAGAGGTTTTTTGCGGGCGTATCGTCCCGATAAAAACGCACTTAATATGAAAACGCCTTTGGAGTGTATAGGGCCACCCAGCTCAACTTCCCGTTCAATGTCTACCACGCCACCTTCACCCACATGCACCGAGGCTGTGACCCGGGACGGTTGCCCAAAGGAAAAATTACCCAAATCGATTACGGACAAGGCATTCACTTGACCGATTTTTTCACCTTCGGTTTGCAACAGTATAGTGCCGCGTTCAATCTCTTCGTAAATCTTACTGCGCATACGATCCACTCGGCGTATCTGCGCATCGATGGCTTTTTGCACGTGTTTTCGCAATACGATTTTATTACCATCTTCATTCGCGAAATAATCCGCTTCGCTGATCAAATCAACAATGCTGCGCATATGAGTGGACAGTTTGTCGGCGTCTTCCATTTTGCGGGACGCATATTCCATGACTCGCGCTACGGCGTCTTTGTCGAATGCTTGCAGTTGTTGTTTTTTAATGAGTGATCCCACGAGATGGGCGTAATCCTGGATATTCTCCGCGGAGCGGTCAATACTAACGTCAAAGTCAGCAGCCACTTTGAATAGCTCACAAAACTCGGGGTCATAAGCTTGCAATAAATAATAGATAAAACGATCGCCAAACAATACGACTTTAGTATCCAGCGCGATGGCTTCAGGATCCAACGAAACCGTACTGACGAAACTGTACAGTTCGCCTAATGATTGAATACGGATTTCTTTAGCTTTCAACGCGCGTTTTAGTCCTTCCCAGGCAAACGGTTCTAATAAAAGTTTTCTGGCGTCCAACACCAAGAAACCGCCGTTGGCTTTATGTAACGCCCCAGGCTTTATCAACATAAAGTCTGTGATTAGCGTGCCCATATGGGCGAAGTGTTCTACCCGCCCGATGAGGTTTTGATACACCGGATTGTCTTCGTAGATGATGGGAACCCCTTTGGAGTCGCTATGGTCGACGAGCAAATTGACTTGATATCGGCGGTAGCTCGCCAAGTCATCAGTCTCGTTTTTGAATACAATGTTTCGATCGTCTTGCTTGAGAAATTCATCGACATTATCAACAACGTCTTTCTGCACTTCATCCAAATATTCACCTACTTCATCCACATCTTGGTATTTGGTTTTTAATTCTTCGAT
>Ga0209536_100008734_pt1 | contig 15160 bp, 13 predicted proteins | sample DeeMarSeWOR28_12_FD_187461 | JGI IMG/M metagenome (GOLD analysis project Ga0209536, IMG submission 187461) | Marine sediment microbial communities from White Oak River estuary, North Carolina - WOR-2-8_12 (SPAdes) (version 2) | ecosystem: Environmental > Aquatic > Marine > Intertidal zone >...
GAGGCGATCAAACCGCTACTGACAACCATCCAAAACGAATTTGATGACATTAGCCTTTTTATATCTTATACACCTTAGAATGATCGCATCACTCTCAATTTAGCAATTTGCAAAAATCATCTGCCCGTCTGCCAGGCCAGCGGTGACGGCGCGACTGGCTGCAACAATCGCAGTGATGCTCCACCAACGATTTAATTACCTGAAAAGAATGATAAACATTTAATACGGGGCGCGAATACGTGTGACCCTGTGAGGGACAGCATTTGGTTAAGCCTTCAATTTTTCGGTTGTTTATCTTTCATTTAGCAAACAGCGAACCCCAACTTATTGCAAATTGCAAAAAAAATTATGCCTCAGCGTCCATATCATCGCGTATGCATGCTGTTTGGAATCCCTGATATTAAATTTTTGGTTGATGCTTTCCAATTCTTATCACGGATATTTTCCACAAAATGTAGTAGTCCATCATCGCAAGTATAACCGCATATTGAGCGGCCCTGTCTGACGTTAAACGCTTTTGGCAGCCCCATCTGTGTCAGCCGGCGCCGGCGGCAATTTCGCGGCATGGATATTGCTAAATCCTAACGCGTCTTTGATCATTCCCATACTGCGCTGTCTGTGTTGAGCTGTTTTACGGTTACGATTTCTTAACGCGAAATTTGCATTCCCGACGAAGTTACCTAAATCCACTCAAAGGAGGAGAAGGTGCAGAATTTGGCCGTCAGCAAAACCCCAGCCCCCAATTCCGATTTATTGATCAATAGCACAATGGTTCTGTCAAATCTAAACGATGGTGATCCTGCGCATGCCATCATCGGTCGCAGCGAGCGGATGAAAGCGGTTTTCGATCTGGTTGAAAAAGTGGCCGATAGTGACAGCACTATTTTGATCACCGGTGAAACCGGTACCGGCAAAGGCCTGGTGGCCAAAGCCATTCATCAAAAATCTAAAAGAAAAAATAAACCATTTATTTCAATTAATTGCGGTGCAATACCTGAAAACTTACTTGAAAGTGAACTGTTCGGACATGTCCGCGGTGCATTCACCGGTGCCACCGTCTCAAAATCCGGAAAATTTGAACTGGCCCATGGTGGAACGATTTTCCTGGATGAAATCGGGGATATGAGTCCTGATTTGCAGGTGAAGGTTCTTAAGGTATTGGAGGAGGGTGAGTTTGAGCAGGTGGGCGGCGCCAAAACCATTAAAGTGGATGTCAGGGTTATTGCGGCCACCCACCGGGACCTGCCTGAAGAGGTTAAAAAAGGGCATTTTCGCGAAGATCTATTCTATCGTCTGTATGTGATTCCCATCGGGCTGCCGGCATTGCGGGAACGCAAATCTGATATACCCTATCTGGCTTCTTATTTTATTCATATTTATAATCATAAAAATAACAGAGGGTTAGATGGGATTTCGGATAAAGCACTTGAAGTTATGGTGAATTATCGGTGGCCCGGCAATGTCCGCGAGCTGCGCAACATAATCGAAAGGCTAGTTGTTCTTATCGGGTGCGGCAGGATTTCGCTCAATGATCTGCCCGGGGAGCTCAAGGCAACCAACGGCTACCAGTCGGCCCAATCGATTGAAGTTACAGACGATGGTATTTGTTTGAACAGCGCTGTTACCGAGTTTGAGAAGGATCTGATCATACAATCCCTTGAGAAAACCAAATGGGTAAAAAATAAGGCTGCCAAACTGCTGCAATTAAACCGCACGACGCTGGTGGAAAAAATCAAGCGTCATCGCATTCAGCAATATGTATCTTAGTGTGACCCATTCTAACACGGTTCTCACCACAAAGAACACGAAGAATGGTTAGGTGTATGCCTCACCACTTTATTTTATTTCCCGGCATCATAACGATTTTTCCTGTGCACTTGTGCCGTGATAGGTTCGCGTTGCCCCTCCGCCCGCCTCATCATCGATAACCGATCTCCCAGCGTCAATGCGGTGACGTGAACGCCCTATATTTTTGACAGAATTTAAGGTCAAATTCTCCTCGAAGGTATTGAAATCAGGCAAAATTTTGTAAGCACCAAATCTTCGCCGTTCCGCGATGGCGCTGTTGTTAGACCGCAAGTGCTATCCAATCAATATAAATTTATAATGATTTCAGTATGATATATTTTTAACCATCGGATCAGAGTCCAGCCGGCACCACCATCTGCAGGCCTGCGCCGGGGAGGCGGCTGCTGACGCCCCTGCTGATGGGATGGCTGACTTCCAGTGGCATGATATTTGCTCAATTCATGCGCGTCGAAGGTGTGTCAGATTCATTTTGAATCAGGATCTGTAAAAAAAAATTATATAACAAAATCAATTGATTAAAATAGAAACAGTCTACGGAAACGCGATGACAGCGATACAAGCCGATGGCCCCCGGCCGCTGATGCAACAAAATCGGTATCTGGCGCATATTTTTGAAAGCATTCCCACGGGAGTGGTGGCGCTGGATGCAAAAGGCAAAATTGTCAGCTTCAATCGCACTGCTGAGCGCATTACCGGACGCGCAGCAGATGAAGTTTTAGGCCGGATGTTTGATGGTGTTTTTCAAGCGGATTATTTTCAACATCCAGCGCTGCGTCTAAACAATATTCTGAGTACCCGGGAGACAACTGAAATAATAACAAAAGTCGTGCCGGACAACCGTAAAAAAAAGCTGCATCTAAATGTCGCCATCTCGCCCCTGAATTCGGTAAAAGACGGACATATCGGAACAGTCCTGTCTCTGACGGACATTACCCGGATGCAAAATCTGGAGATGCAAGCCAAGCGAACTGGCCGACTGGCGGCCATGGGCGAAATGGCGGCCAGAATTGCACATGAAATTCGCAACCCGTTGGGCAGTATCGAGCTTTTTTCGACAATGCTCATCGATGATTTACAGGAATTTGAGGAGCAAAAGACGCTCGCAGAACACATATCGGCGGGGGTCAAGAGCATCAACAACATTGTTTCCAATTTACTGCTCTTCATTCGGCCGGACCAGCAGCTGGATGAACAGGTGTTCGATGTGCACGAGGCCTTGAAGGATTCTTTGTTTTTTGCAGGCCATCTGCTGGATGGACAGGATGAAATTGACGTCCAGACCCGCTTGACGGCGGAAACCCTGTTTATCAAAGGCGATCTGGAATTGCTCAAGCAGGTCTTTTTAAACCTGATTCTAAACGCTATTCAGGCCATGGCCGGCGGCGGGCAATTGCATATCTCAAGTTACAAAACGGGCAGTAATCCGGACACCGGTCTGGCGGAAGTGCACCTGGTCGATAACGGCTGTGGCATTGCCCGGGCAGATATGTCCAGGATTTTCGATCCGTTTTACACAACCCGCAAAAGAGGCACCGGCTTAGGGCTGACCATCGTTCACAATATTCTTAAACTGCATGGCGGCGGCATCGATATAACCAGCAGCGCAGAAGGCACAAAATGTATTGTAACCCTGCCGTTGTGGTCGGATTCCAAACAAAATAACAATGAAAATTCAAGTGATTAGGCGGAGTTTTGCATTATGGATCTAGCGCCCGTATTGATTGTCGACGATGAATCCGAGATGCGCAGTGCGCTTTCACATGCCTTAACGCGAAGTGGGTTCAGGGTGGAGAGTGCCGTCAGCGGCACGGATGCCATGGTGAAATTAAAGAAAGATCCTTTCAGTCTGGTGATCACAGACCTGAAAATGCCTGAAATGTCAGGTATGGAACTCATCGGTGCGCTCAAAAAATTAAAGCCCGGGATTGAGGTGATTGTCATCACCGCTTTTGGGTCCATCCACAATGCTGTTGAAGCCATGCAGGCCGGTGCCGCGGATTACCTGTTGAAACCCTTCTCATTTGAAACCCTGGTGGCAACCGTTAAAAGAGTTTTGCAATGTGCACAGGGCAATGGTGACACACGCGCTTCCAAAATGACCGCTAAATCTAAAGCAACGGTTAAAACATTAGTTACGCAGGATAAGAAATTATTAGATATTTTAGATCTTGCCAGGAATGTTGCAACCAGCCGCTCGACCATTCTGATTCAGGGTGAAAGTGGAACCGGTAAAGAGCTTCTGGCTGCTTATATTCATGAACACAGCGGTTACGCGGATGAGCCGTATGTTGCCCTTAACTGTGCGGCCCTGCCGGATACGCTCGCAGAAAGCGAGCTCTTTGGTCATGAAAAAGGGGCTTTTACCGGGGCCGTCGGCCGTAAAATGGGTAAGTTTGAACTGGCCAAAAACGGCACCGTTGTCCTCGACGAAATCAGTGAAATGACGCTGCCCTTGCAGGCTAAACTGTTGCGCGTTCTGCAGGAAAGAGAGATTGATCGGATTGGCGGCAGCCGACCGGTACCTATGAATGCGCGGGTGGTGGCCATCAGTAACAAGGATCTAAAAAAGACCGTCGCCGAGGGACAATTTCGCGAGGACCTCTACTATCGCATTAATGTGGTGCCGTTTACCATACCGCCGCTCAGAGAGCGCCCGTGCGATATCCCGTTGCTGGTCACCCATTTCTTGGAAAAATTTTGCGAGCTCAACCAGCGCAAGATGCTCAAAATTTCCGAGGCAGCCCTGAACCGCCTGACCCAGAAACACTGGAAAGGCAATATCCGGGAGCTGGAAAATACCATCGAACGAGCGGTATTGATCAGCAACGGACCTGAGCTGCTTCCGGAGCACCTGTTTTTGGAGCCGGTCGAACCCGATAACAGCCCGTCCCGGACGGCGGTTGCGATTCAGGCCGGTATGACGGTTAAAGAGATGGAGAAACAACTCATTACCCAAACCTTGCACGAGGTTGATGACAACCGCACCCGGGCGGCGGAATTGCTCGGCATCAGTATTCGTACCTTGCGAAATAAATTAAATGAATACAAGCAGGAATTGGAAGCAACCCCGGCCCAAACAGCGGCCCAAAACGGTTAGGCAGATGTTGGATTCGATCGGCATGTGAAAAGTCCGCAACGGTAGTTTTTGCCGCTGAACACGGTTACACCGATTCCGATTGTCTGATTAAGTTTCTAAAATTATTTGTTTTATTTGCAAAACCGGGTTCGGGGCGCATGCTCGCCGGCCTGGTATGAAATTTGCTCGATTTACTAAGGATGTAAATTAACTCCACGAAGATCACGAAGATCTCGACGGAAAATATAAAAGAAATTGCCGCAAAGGCCCTTGGTGAACTTCGTGTTCTTTGTGGTTAAAGATTTGGCCACGAACACAAAGAGAACTGTTTGTTGCAACCGAATCGCAACAGGAGAATATGAACATGACAACCCAAACGCTTTTTGAGGGGGTCATTGCCGTTCTGCAAAAATCCCTTGACCGGGCCTCCTTGAGGCACAGGGTCATCACATCCAATATCGCCAATATCGACACTCCGAATTACAAGGCATTTGAGGTGGTTATGGAAGATGTCCGCCAAAAAAAAGGTGGTTTTTCAGGAAAGCTGGAGCTGATCCGCACCGAACCGCGGCATCTGAACGGGCGTCGGCGGGCATCCGATCAAGTCAAAATAAAAGCCAGCCAGCCACCGCCATTCAATTTAAGAGCCGACGGCAACACGGTTGACCTGGACCGTACCATGGGGAAATTAGCTGAAAACACCATCATGTATCGGACCGCTGCCCAGCTCATTCGCAGAAAATTCCAGGGGCTCAAGAATGTCATCAAAGGAGGGCAATAAGCATGGATTTTTTTGATGCAATGAATATCAGCTCCTCGGGTCTATCGGCCCAGCGACTGAGGATGAACCTGATATCGGCCAATTTGGCCAATGTCAACACCACGCGCACCAAATACGGCGGGCCCTACCGCCGCAAGGATCCTGTTTTTGCGGCCCAGGCGCCGGCGGGTTCATTTCGCGAGATGTTGCGCAACCGACAAAAGGAACATCTAAAAGAAGTCGCTGTCGTGGGTATCGTCGAGGATTCCCGTCCGTTCATTCAAAAATATGATCCGACCCATCCGGATTCGGATGACAACGGTTATCTATCCATGCCCAATATCAATCTGATGGAAGAAATGGTGAATATGATATCGGCGACGCGCAGTTATGAAGCCGGTGTAACTGCCATTCAATCCGCTAAAAATATGGCGCTCAAAGCGCTGGAAATAGGACAATAACGATGAATGAAGTCACCTTTCAGAAAGGACTGCCGTCTCTGATTGGGCCGCAGCCCGATACCCGGGACACCCAGGCGAAGGAACCGGCAGCATTTGGCAGCATGCTGGCCCGCGCTCTGAATGAAGTCAACCAACTGAATGCAGACGCCAATGAAGCCGTTGAGAATTTGGCCGCCGGCAACCAAAAGGACATCCACCAGACCATGATTGCCCTCGAAAAAGCCGATGTGGCCTTTCAGCTGCTGATGCAGGTCCGCAATAAAATCATTTCGGCGTATGAAACGATCATGCGCATGCAGGCCTAAAACCGGAGACCGGTAATGCCTTTTCGTAAAATACTATCGCAGCTTCAAACCCTTTTCAAAAGTATCAGTCTGACCAAGCGCATGGTCCTGCTGACCATTGCGGTGGGCTCTGTCGCCGGTTTTGTTTTTTTGATGAACTGGGCCGCTACACCCGAGTTTCATCCTTTGTACAGTCACCTGGATGCCAATGATGCCGGTGTGATCATCAGCCGGCTCAAAGATGAAAAAATTCCTTACCGTCTTTCCGCCAACGGCAATACCATTCTGATCCCCCAGGAACTGATCTATGAAACCCGCATGAATTTGGCGTCCGAGGGGCTGCCGCAGGGCGGAAGCACCGGTTTCGAGCTGTTTGACAACACCAAACTCGGTATGACCGAATTTGCACAAAATGTGAATTATCAGAGAGCGCTGCAGGGTGAATTGGTGCGCAGCATCAATGGGTTTGAGGAAGTGGACAGCTGTCGGGTGCATATCGTTATGCCCGAAAAATCACTTTTTATCAAAGATGAAGAATCCGCATCCGCATCGGTCGTCTTAAAATTGAAGCATGGCAAATGGCTGTCGCAACAACAGGTGCAGGGGATTGTGCATCTGGTGTCTTCAAGCGTATCTCGCCTGACGCCGGAAAATGTTACCGTGATCGACAACAGCGGCAGATTGTTAACCGGCCGTAGCGACTCCGCCGGCCTCTCGACGCTGAGCTCGGATCAACTGGACCATCAGGTAAAGGTCGAACGCAAGCTGGAGACGCGGGTCCTGTCGATGCTGGAAAAGGCCCTGGGGGCCAACCGGGCGATTGTGCGGGTGTCCTGCGCCTTGAATTTCAAACAGCATGAAATGACCGAGGAGCGCTTTTTTCCTGAAAATCAGGTGGTGCGCAGTGAGCAAACCTACAATGAAACGGCCAAAGAGAGCGATCCGGTTCCCAAGGGTATCCCCGGGATTCAATCGAATCTGCCCGAGACCAGTGCGGCGCTCAATCAAACCACCGAACAAGAGGATACCACTTTTGCAAAGCAGGATCGCACTGTTAATTATGAGATCGGTAAACTGACCAGTCGCACCCTGGAGCCGGTGGGCGGGATTGAGCGCATTTCGGTGGCCGTGATGGTGGATGGCACCTATCAGTCAACTGTGACCGAAGACGGGGAAACGGAAACATCCTATGTTCCGCGCTCATCCGAAGAATTGACCCAGATCGAAAATCTGGTCAAGCGGGCGGTGAATTTCGATGCCCAGCGCGGCGATCAGGTTGAGGTGGTCAACATTCCCTTCGAGACATCCCAAATGGCACAACCTGAGACCGATTCAGCGATCCTTCGATGGCTGGACCACCTGACTCCGTATAAGCCCTATTTTAAATATGCATTTTTGAGTTTGTTTTTATGTCTGACTTTTCTGTTCGTTGTTAAACCCCTGATCAAATGGCTGACGGGCCGTGCGGATGGTGATATCGAACTTTTGGGTCAACTCCCCAAAACTGTCGGGGAGCTTGAAAATACAACCGATCCGAAGCTTTTAGCCTTTAAAGATCAGATATCCCAATTAATTACCCAGGACAGCGAAGCATCACTGGGCGTGATGCGAGACTGGCTCAAAGAAGAAGAAAGCGCCGATGGCGTGCAGGGACCTCAAAAGTAGGTGCAGTAAGCAATGGATACAAAAAGAATAGCAGGCCCGGTTAAAGCGGCCATTCTGATTCATGCGCTGGGGCGTCCCCACGCGGAACGGCTGCTCAGACAGCTGAATGATGCCGAAAAAGAACGCATCCATAGCCACCTGTCGCAAATCCGGACCATTTCACCCGAGGTCGTCGAGCAGGTCGCAGCCGAATTTGCCGCCATCGCCAAGAATTATCGGTCCAAACAGGGCGCATCTTCCAGGGACCGCAGCCTCTCAAAAACGGCGGCCGCTGATGCGGACGCCGCACCCAGCGGTCTTGAGGCCCTTAAATCCTTGAATGCGGATGATGTCTACGATCTGATCAAAGATGAACAACCGCAGACCATTGCCATTATTCTAGTCCATCTTCAAACCGGTGTGGCCAGTGATGTGATCGCCAAATTACCCGATGAAATTAAAACGGAGGTGGCCATGCGGGTGGTTCATCTGGATAAGGTCACAGCAGCTATTGTCGATGAAGTCAATTCGGTTTTGAAAGACATTTTAAAGTCCAAGCAAAATTCGGTTTCCAATGTCTCCGGTGGTGTCGATCGTCTGGCGGAGATATTAAATCAAACCGACGAGATATCCAGCGAATTGATCCTGAATGAGCTGGAAGAGGCGGATATGGAGGTCGCTGCGCAGGTCAAACAGCGTATGTTTGTGTTTGAAGACATTCTGTTGGTCGATGACCGCGGCGTTCAGAAACTGTTGCGAAAGGTCGAGACCATGGAACTGGCGATTGCGCTCAAAGCCGCTTCCGAGGAAGTCAAAGAAAAGATTTTCAAAAATATGTCTGAACGCGCCGGCGAGATGCTGAAAGAAGAAATAGATGATATGGGGCCGGTGCGCATGAAAGAAGTTACCGACGCTCAGCAAAATATCACCAATATTATTCAGGAAATGGAAACCAAGGGCGAACTCATCATTGCCGGCCGCCGAGGAGATGATATCGTTGAGTGATCCGCGTAAAAAAACATCCCCAACACCGGTCGATGGTTTTCACCTGCATTATTTTCCCAACATTCCGGTCGATGAGCCCAGTTTTGACTACGGGGGCCCGTCCCCTGACAGTGAATTCAAGCGCTCGCTTTTTGAAGATCTGGATCCGGAGCCGGCCTGCGCGGCAGATCCATCCACTTCAGAAATCAGTGAGACGCCGCCAGTCGATCAAGGACCGTCAACTGATGAGATTAAGGAAAGTGCCTTTCAGAAGGGATTCCTCGAGGGTAAAAAAGTGGGTTATGAGTCCGCATCGAAGCGAGCCGATGCCGTCATAGAAACCCTGCAGCAGACCCTCGAACAACTGCAGCGCGTGCGCTCCGACATTCATCAGGAAATTGAAAAAGAAGTCACCCATCTGGCCTTATCCATTGCTAAAAAAATTGTCTGTCATGAGATCAAAACCACCCGCCAAACGGTTGCCTGTGTTGCCCGCGAAGCGCTGGCGCGCGTCGACAACCCCGGAAAAATAAGGATTAAACTGAACCCGGAAGATCTACGATTCATCCAGGAAACCCAGTCTCAATTTAACCGTTTTCTGGAAAACTTTGATGATGTTCACCTGGAAGCCGAGGACTCGATCCAAAGCGGGGGCTGTTTGATCGAGACCGATAGGGGAGATATCGACGCGCGCATCGAAAAACAATTTGAAGCGATCGAGGAAGCATTCCAGGCTCAGTTTGAACAGCCGCAACAGGAGCTCAAATAAGCAATTATGGCAATTCCCTTAGGTCTGGAAAAATATCGCCTCTGTGTGGATTCCGCCTGCACCATTCAAGCCCAGGGAAAAGTCACCAACATCGTGGGGCTGGTCATCGAAGCCCAGGGTCCGATGTCGCGCCTGGGGACCGTATGTGATATTTACACCCGGGGTGATCATCGCAAGATAAGCGCCGAGGTCATGGGATTCCGGGACAACAGGGTCATGATGATGCCGCTGGAGGAAATGCGGGGCATCGGTCCCGGCTGCCCGATCGTTGCCCGCCAGCAGCGCGCGGTTATTCCGGTCGGAGCCGGATTGTTGGGGCGGGTTATCGATGGGCTCGGCAACCCCATTGACGGTAAAGGGCCGATTGCGGCTGAAAGCGAATATCCGATTTACGGTGTGCCGGTTAATCCGCTGTCCCGGAAACGGATTGCGCAACCGCTTGATCTGGGTATCCGGGCCATTAATGGCCTGTTAACGCTGGGTTGCGGTCAGCGCATCGGTATTTTTGCCGGCTCGGGAGTCGGCAAAAGCGTATTGCTGGGTATGATCGCGCGCAAAACCGCTGCCGATGTCAACGTCATCGCGCTGATCGGCGAGCGCGGTCGTGAAGTCAATGAATTTATTGACAAAGAACTCGGTCCGCAAGGCCTGAAGCGCTCGGTCATTGTGGTGGCCACTTCCGATCATTTGCCGCTGATTCGCATGCGGGGCGCATTTATTGCCACCGCCATTGCAGAATTTTTCCGGGATCAGGGCCAGCATGTGAATTTAATGATGGATTCGGTCACCCGCTTTGCCATGGCCCAGCGCGAAATCGGGCTGGCGCTGGGAGAACCGCCCACCACCAAAGGGTATACCCCATCGGTATTTACGCTTTTGCCCAAATTATGCGAGCGCGCGGGAACCGCTGCCAACAGCGGCACCATCACCGGCCTTTACACCGTTCTGGTCGAAGGGGACGATACCAATGAACCCATCGCCGATGCGCTGCGTTCCATCCTCGATGGTCATATCAACCTCTCGCGGGATCTGGCCAACCAGTCCCATTATCCGGCCATTGATATTCTCGGCAGTGTCAGTCGGGTCATGGAAGACGTTATTGATGCAAAACAAAGGCTATGCGCCCGCAAACTCAAGGAGATCATGGCCACCTATCGCAAAGCTGAAGATTTGATTAACATCGGGGCTTATGTTTCCGGCAGTAACCCGAAAATCGATTATGCCATCGCCATGATTGATAAGATCAATCGCTATCTCAGGCAGGACATTGACGAAACCAGCCCCTTTGATGAATGCGTTTCCCGGCTGGTTGACTTGTTCGAAGCATAAACCATGTATCAATTTAAATTAGAACCCCTGCTAAACCATCGCCGCTACCAGGAAGAAGTCCTGCAAAAAGCGCTGGCCGATCTGAAAAAGCACCTGCAGGCAGAGCAACATCAATTACGCAATCTCAAGAAGAAAAAACGTTGGAACGTGCAGTTGCTGTCAGCCATGCAAAGAAAGGGTCGGCCGGCATCCGAACTCAAGCTGTATGTTGATTTTATCGACCACCTCACAGCCGAATTAACAGCCCAGGCCAAACGGGTTATGGAAGCCCAGCGTCGGTTCGATGCGACGCATCGGGAATTGATGGTTGCCATGAAAAAGCGCAAGATACTCGAAAAGCTCAAAGCCAAGGGCCGCCGGGCCTATGAGCAGACCCAATTCAAAAAAGAACGCGCTTTATTGGACGATGTTGCCGGCCATCAATATATCCTCAAATCCTGAACGATCACTGAAACCGCAGCGAACACACTGTCCATAACTTCCCTCATCTGACTTGTAACTTCCGGCTTCTGATAAATGGAAAGCCGAATGCTCAACCCTGAACCTCGGAACCCTGAACCCGGTAGTGACAAGTAACCTAAAATGAATGGAACATCAAATCTGTCGGTTTCCATCCGGACGCCGGAGACTTTCAGTGTAAAGGTAAAGATTACCATTTCAGGAAAATATTGCCGTCTAAACGGCATTGTTATGGAAATGAGCGGAAGGCGCTAAGGGAGTGTCTTCGCATTGCGAATCGAATCCATGCTTTTAGTAAGAATATAAATTTCAAATGGTTATATGTATACCTGCTTTCGCGCATGCGTGTTTTCCAAATACCCGCTGCGTTTTGCCGGGATTGGCACGCTTGATGCACACAGAACTGGCCGTGATCATATGTATTGTCATCCATACGGACAACACCAAGGAATAAATTCATGTCGTTTGATGCTTTGATAATGCCGTCTGCACCTCCGCCACCTTCCGGTGGCGCGGGCAGTGCGCCGGGCACCCAGCCGGCCGCATTTGAACTTGACCGATCAGCACACACAGCCGATCGGGATCAGCGTTTTCTGGCAACATTAAATCGCGTTTGCGAGCGTAAATCATGCAACCCCGATCGATCGCAAGAGGGCACATCCCAGAACGCCGGAACCGCCGAAGCACCGCGAGCAGCAGCCCATCTCAAGGGCCATCGCTGCGGCAGCGAGCAAAAACCGCTTGAGCACCGGCCGGTCGAATCAGAAACCGGCGCTTCGGAACCGGATTTGCCGGTCGCCTGCCGGCAGCCGTCTCCGGGCTTGATCCATCCAGTCTTATGGAACATGGTGTTTGCCGGGGAGGGCGCTGCGGCGATTGAGGGCCCATCAGATTTAAACGCGGCTTCGATGCATGCCCTTGTGAACCAGCTGATCGGTCACATGCACTCAGACGGGCACTCGCAACTGGCCGGGTTGACGGGTATCGGACCTTTTGAACAGCTGCAGGCCGACATATCCGCCCAGGCCGGCAATCTAAATTTGCTCAGACAACTGGCCATCCAGGCCCTGAATGATCAGCTGGCCGCAGATCCGTCCGGCCGCCAGGCCGACCAGCCCATTTTTGAATTCCTGCGTTCCTTGGAGAGTGCTCCGACCGAGGGCGCCAATCCCGGCGGCCGGGAGGGCGCTTTTGCCGCCAGGGTTGATCAGCTTATTGATTTTCTGCTGCAGCACTATGTAAACAGGCCCGCAGCTGCGGGTTTAGAAGTCGCTCTCTCCGAGGCCGGCGGCCAAAAGGCAGCTGTGACGACGGAAACCCTTGCCGCCAGTGAAAATCTGCTGCAAAAAATAATCGAACCGAAACAGGCGGCAGAAATTCAAGCGCTAATGGCCGGCAGGGACGATCACAATTTAAACGGAACCGCTAAAAATGTCGGCGCCGAAGTCCTGTTGCAAACGCGCATCGACAAAAACGGTGAAGAGGCGGCGGCTGCCAGAATGCAGCCCGGGTCCAAAAACGCCGAGCCGGCTCTGAATCCGAATTTAGCCGGACAGAATGTTGCCGCCAGACCTTCAGAAGAGGGCTTCGGTCTCAAAACCGCCGCCCTGCTCAACGAATTGCAGTCGGCCGATCAAACCGGCAACAAAGTGATCCAGATTGACGGTGAGTCTAAAGACAGCGGATTTTTGACATCACAGGAAAATTTGCCCGAGCATCTGTCAAGGCTCGAGAATAGCAGCCGCTCGACCGAAGGTGCCCAGCGCAGTCTGGCCTCGCAGACCATGAACCAAATTGTTCAAAAGGCCGTTCTTTTGAACATCAACGGTCAAAACACGGTTCAAATCGATCTGAAGCCCGAGTTCCTGGGGCATATTCGGATGCATATTATGACCGAGAGCCACCAGGTTGCTGTTAGAATTGTGGCCGAATTACCGTTTGTCAAAGATATGCTCGAAAATAATTTGAATCAGTTAAAAGCGGAATTACAGGCCCAGGGTCTGCAAGTCGATGAGCTGGAGGTCTCGGTGGCACATGATGACCGTGCCGCAGATGATCGCTACCGAAAAGCAGCTGAAGTGCGGCGTGCACGTGTGTCGCGAAACAATCGGATCTCCGCGGAAGGGGATGCCGAGCCGCAGAAAATCAGGCATGGCGTTCAGCCGGACGGCATGGCGCAAACCGCCGTCGACTATTTTGCTTAAGGTGAACCGGTAAAGAAGATGCCAGCAGCCGTAACCATCAAAAAGTATCACATGAGGTCAATATGACACCCATTACCCCCATAGATCCAACAGCAAGCACGGCGCAGTCAAAGGCCTCGGTGAAGATCCTGGGCAAGGATGATTTTTTAAACATGTTGATTGCCCAGCTGCAGCATCAGGATCCGCTGAATCCGGCTGATAGCACCGAATTCACCGCCCAACTGGCGCAGTTCAGTTCCCTCGAGCAATTGAGCAATATTCATGAGAGCCTCGAGAACATGGAACAGTTTCAAGCATCGCTGACGCATTCTCAGGCGGTATCCTACATCGGTAAAGAGATAACCGCTGCCGGCAGTGGGCTTCATCTTAAAGACGGTCAGACGGCTGCCTGCCATTTTGAATTGGAAGCGAATGCCGCCCTGACGGCGGTCAGCATTTACGATGCCACCGGTGGTTTCGTGAATTCTTTCGAGACCGGTCCATTGGGCCCGGGCCGGCAGAGCGCGATCTGGGATGGTACGGATTTTAACGGCAATCAGATGCCGGCGGGTGCCTATACCTTTGAAATCCAGGCCGTCGACGCCACCAACGAAAGTGTGAGGGTCAGACCGCTGATGAGCGCGATGGTCACCGGTGTGTCGTTCAAAGATAAAACAGCATATTTGATGACCGAGCTGCAGAGCGTCGCGCTCGATAAAGTTATCGACGTTATGGAAGCATCTCCGCCGGCAGCCCCGGTCACAACCCAGACAGCAGCAATTTTAGATGAACATCCTAATGGAGGACTATAAAAATGATCGGTTCATTGTTTGCCGGTATATCCGGACTCAATGTGAATTCCAAGGCTTTAACCGTGATTGGCGACAATATTGCAAATGTCAACACGACGGCTTTTAAGTCCAACCGCTCCTCTTTTGCCAACATCTTAAGCCAATCGTTGGCAGGCACCGGGGCCAGCGAAATCGGTCGCGGGGTCGAATTTTGGGGCATAACACCCATGTGGAGTCAGGGATCTGTTGAAAATACGGCCAACCCCACGGATATGGCCATCAACGGCGCCGGGTTTTTTGTTCTCAGAGACAATGCCAACTCGGAGTTCTATACCCGCGCCGGCGATTTTACCTTTGATCGCGACGGCTACCTGATCAATCCGGACGGCCTGTTTGTGCAGGGCTATGAAGTCAGCGCCGTCGCCGCAGACGGCACCATGACCCTGGGCAATATCACTGACATCAACGTGCCGGGACAGAGCACCACCCCACCGCATGCCTCCTCCACGTTTACCGTGGATGTCAACCTGGATGCCGGGGCGGATGTCCTGGATACCTATTCCTCGACGGTCATCGTTTACGATTCCCTGGGCAACGGCATACCGGTGACG
>Ga0209536_100008735_pt1 | contig 15159 bp, 11 predicted proteins | sample DeeMarSeWOR28_12_FD_187461 | JGI IMG/M metagenome (GOLD analysis project Ga0209536, IMG submission 187461) | Marine sediment microbial communities from White Oak River estuary, North Carolina - WOR-2-8_12 (SPAdes) (version 2) | ecosystem: Environmental > Aquatic > Marine > Intertidal zone >...
CGTAATATCTTAATTTTAAATTGCAATTAATATGGTTGAAAGTCCAGCAACTGTTAGTGAACGGCAAGTAAAAAGTTTTTGGAAGAGTTTTTACTGAATCCTTTTGAGTATTTAGTTCTTTGAATCCAGAAAAGGATTGTAAGTAAGAGGAGATTTTTCTCTTCCTTTCAAAAACTCGTTCAGTTTTTCAGTTTCAGGAAGAGTGTTGTCCACCCAAAGTGTTGTGGGTTTAAGATTTTGTCTTGTGGGAATTAATTCTGTATTGCCGATCGGTAATCCACCGGAGTAAATATTATTTTCATCAACCAGAATTTTTTCGTTGAAGGAAATGAGATAGTTACCATCGTAAATCAGTTGTTGTCTCTTTCGAAGCAGCTTGTAGGTTTCTGAATAGGAATATTGATTATAGCTTTCGCCCTCACTTGTGAAAGCTATTGTGATTGCGCTATTCCCTTTGTGAACTAGAACCGGCGTTCCTTTCTTAACTTTTTCATAAACTATTTGCGCATCTTCTCTCGAAAGTCTTACACAACCGTGAGAAACATTTTTCTTCCCTAAATATTTGTAGTAACTCTTTCCAAGCAAGGCGTGGAATCCGATTCCGTTATTGAATCCCATCCAGTTTAGCATAACTGTGCTATCAAATTGTACCGAGTATTGTTTCTTTGCTTTCCACTGAATTGCAAATAAGCCTGTGTTCGTGTCCATTCCTTTTTCAACTCGCTTGGTGCCGGAAGAAATTGGAAAGTTGAATTCGGAACCGTCTCTTGAAAAAAGAGTTGCTTGTTGAGTTGCGATGTTTACTTCAATAAAATAATCTTTATTAGTATAGATAGTATCGCGAAGTTGTTTAAAGTCGTATTTAACTAACGGATTGAAAGAGTACTTAATATCCATTGAGGGAATATGTCCCTTGTTTTCAATTAAATACGCACTGTTAAAAAATATTGTAGTAGTTGTTACTATTAGTAATAAGAAAATCTTATTCAATCTTTTCGTTTTCAAAATGCCCTCTAACGAGTTGAGCTTTCTTTATCCCAATTATTTTAGATAAAGTTTCTGTGTCTGTTTTTTTAATTTTTTCGACACTACCCAACTCAGAAAGCAACAAGTATGCCGTCGCTTTTCCTATTCCTTTTATTTCTGTCAACTCTGTCGCAATGGTTCTTTTTGATCTTCTTTTTCTGTGAAAAGTAATTGCAAAACGGTGTGCTTCATTTCTGATTTGCTGTAAAAGCTTTAATCCTGATGAAGTTTTTGCAATTGTTTCAGGTTCTGATTTTTCAGGATAATAAACTTCCTCCAGTCTCTTTGCGAGACCAATTATATTGTACTGTTTTATTCCGAGACTGTCTAATATTTCAACCGCACTTGATAGTTGACCTTTACCACCATCAACCATAATTAACTCAGGGAGAGGTTCTTTATTTTCAAGAAGTCGAGTGTATCTTCTTCTAATCACTTCCTGCATACTTGCAAAGTCATCCGGACCTTCTACTTCTTTAATTATAAATTTTTTGTATTCACTTTTCTTTGGTTTGCCATCAATAAATACAACCATGCTTGCAACAGAATCAGAACCTTGAATATTTGAAATATCAAAGCACTCAATTCTTCGCGGAAGCACTTTTAATCTTAAATCCCTTTGAAGTGCAGATAAAGCATAAGGAACGTTTCCTTCTTTTTTCATTTTTTGAAGCTGGATTTCTTTAAGCTGAAGGTTTGCATTTTGCTTGCACATAAGTAATAATGCTTTTAGCTCACCTCGTTGCGGGATAAATATCTTTACTTTTTTTTCTGATCTTTGATTCAGCCATTCTTCCAGCAGATCTTTTTCCGATGGCTCAACTTCAAACAAAATTTCTTTTGGAACTTCGACATGATCGCTATAATAAAACTTAGTCGCTGAATTGTAAATTTCCTCAAGCTCTTCACTTCCTGAAAGACTTAATCTCAATTGTTTTTTACCAACAAGCTTTCCTGCACGAATATTAAAAACAGAGCAGGCTGAGTCTTTATCCTCAAATGCAACAGAAATAACATCTCTGTCCTCAAAATCATTACTTACTACTTTTTGTTTTGAGGAAATAATTTTTAGCTGATCAATTTTATCTCTTATCTCGGCAGCCTTTTCAAACTCCATTTTTTCTGAAGTAGATTTCATTTTTTTGTCAAGGTCTTTTATCAGGTCGTCAGTTCTTCCGCGTATAACTTTAACAACTTCATCAACCATTTCGTTGTAATCTTTTTCGCTTACCAATCCTTCACAAGGTCCGTCGCATTTTTTAATGTGGTAATCCAGACAGACTTTAAATTTTTTCTTTGCAATTGAATCATCATTAATATCATACTTGCAACTTCTTATTTTGAAAATCTGGTTAATCATCCTTAAAGCCGACTTCATACTTTTCACACTTGTATAAGGACCAAAATATTTTGAACCATCACGAACAACTCTTCTTGTCGAAAAGATTCTCGGGTAGGGTTCATTGGTTACTTTAATGAATGGAAACGATTTATCATCCTTTAAATTAACATTGTATCTCGGTTTATTTTCTTTAATAAGATTATTTTCGAGGACTAATGCTTCTACTTCTGAGTCAGTTATAACGAGTTCAAAGTCTTCAATTTTACTTACAAGTACTTCGGTTTTTGCATTTTGATTTTTAGAATGGAAATAGCTTCTTACCCTGTTTCGAAGATTGTTTGCCTTGCCAACGTAAATAATTTTTCCTTTATCATTTAGAAATTGGTAAACACCCGGTTTTGCAGGAAGATTTGTTAATTTATTTTGAAGTTCAGGATTCATCGCTTAAAAATAATAATCTGATTTTTGCTCCTGATGAATCTTGAAAAAAAAACGGATAAATACAATTGAAATTGTATTGAAGGGAAAATATATTGAACCGGAATAGCTAAGAATTATTCGGGTAATATCTCGTTTTTACCAATTACTACAATACCGGTTTCAGTCACTGTAAATTTTTTCTTATCTCCTTCTGAATCGAATCCTATTTCATAACCTTCAGGTATATCTACATTCTTATCTATTATTGCTCTCCTTATACGCGCATGCCTGCCTACGTTGCAGTTGTTCATAATAATTGAGTCAGTTACATAAGCATAACTATTTACCCGGACGTTAGGTCCAAGAATAGATCGCTCTACCAGACCTCCCGAAATTATACAGCCATCGCAAACCAGGGAGTTCAGGCTTCTACCAACACGCTCACCTTCGTGAGATACGGTTTTGGCCGGCGGAAATTGATATTGGTAAGCCCTGATATACCAGTCCAAATCATAAAGGTTAAAGTCAGGTGAAACACTTAAGAGATTCATGCTGGCGGAATAGTAACTGTCAATTGTTCCAATATCTTTCCAGTATGGTTGCAATTTTTTATTTTCATCAACAAATTTGTATGCTGTTACATCTCTACCCGACTTTACCATATATGGAATTATGTCCTGTCCAAAATCATTTGCAGGAATATTTTTTTCATCCATCTCATTGAATATTTCTCTTAAAGCAGGGGCATCGAAAACATAAATTCCCATATTGACAAATGAGTACTCGGGATTATCAGGTATTCGCGGAGGATCAATTGGTTTTTCTACGAATGAGTCTACTTTATATTTTGAGTTGACGCTAACAATTCCAAACCTGGATGCCTCTTCCCGGGGCACCTCAATGCAAGCCATTGATAAATGTGCTTTCTTATCAAGATGATGTTCAAGAAGTTTCAGGTAATCCATTTTGTAAATATGATCACCACTAAGAATTAATACCTGTTTTGCTTTTCTGTCTGATGAGAACAAATTCATGTTCTGATAAATAGCATTTGCAGTCCCAAGATACCAATCGTTGTTTAATTTTCGCTGTGGTGGAATAGAGTAGATAAATTCGCCGAGCTCGGGATTAAATATGCTCCACGCTTCAAATATATGCTGGTTTAAAGAATCGGATTTGTATTGGGTAAGCACATAAATTCTTCTCAATTCAGAATTAAGACAATTTGAAAGGGCAAAATCAATTATTCTGTATTTACCGCCAAACGGAACCGCAGGTTTACTTCGGACCTTGGTTAACGGATGAAGTCTTTCTCCCTGACCACCGGCCAGAAGCATGGTAATTGTATCTCTTAATATCGAAGACCCTTGTAGGGACATTTTCTCTCCTTTAATTTCATTTCAAAGATATATAATTATGATTTCATTGGCAATTTAAGAAATGGTTAACTATTTAAAGTTGTAAATTTAGAGTGATGATTAATTACTTTTCACTTAATTATTTAAGTAATTTTTTTTGATGAAGAAAAAAAAGATATTTTTAATAATCTTTCTAGCATTACTGATACTAATCTTACCCGGTGTAGTGTACTATAAAATTCAATTATACAGGCTGGCTTATATTTATACTTATTTTCGTCCTTTGGATGAGCATTATATTTCAAAAAATCAAAATAAAATTGATATTTATAAATACGATTTGTCCTTCGATCTATATCCTGAAAAGAAAATGTTTATAGCAAAAGCAGTACTAACTGGAGAAGTGAAGGACATGTCAATCTCTGCTTTAGATTTAAATTTTTATGATAATTTTACTATAAATAAACTTACATTAAACGACGTTGAGACCGAATACGAAAATGAAGACACGAGACTAACTATTCCTTATGACCAATCAAATGGAACAGAATTTAAGATTGAAGTACAATACGAAGGAACACCCAAAAAAGCAGGACTTGAAGGATTCGTTTTCGGAAAAAGAAATGGAAATTCATTAATCTACAACTTGAGTGAACCAAATTATGCTTCATCCTGGTTTCCCTGCAATGATATACCCTTTGACAAGACATTACTGGATATAAGTATCACGAATGATTCGTCTATGGTCTCCGTGTCAAATGGAGTACTGGTTGATAAAACAACCAGTGGGAGCCGACGAACCTATCATTGGAGAACTCTCTACCCAATATCAACCTATCTGATTGCTGTTTACTCGGCTGATTATGAGCAATTCTCGGATCAGTATATTTCATTGGATGGAAAGGATACTATGAAGGTTGAGTATTATGTTCTCCCCGACAAACTGGAAAATGCAAAAACAGATTTTTCAAACCAGGTTAAAATGATTCAATATTTTGCCCAGACATTTGGTGAATATCCTTTTATAAAAGAAAAATACGGTATAGCCGAGTTTCTGTGGAGCCCGGGAGCAATGGAACATCAGACAATTACCGGCGTCTCATCAAATATGATCACTGGTAGAAAAATTTATGAGGACACCTTTGCTCACGAACTGGCTCATCAGTGGTGGGGTAATGCTGTTGGACCCAAGTTCTGGAATGATATCTGGCTGAATGAAGGATTTTCAACTTACTCGGAAGCACTTTATTATGAATCACTCACTGACAAGAAAGCACTTCAGTCAACAATGATGAGTAAGTACAGCGGTAAATTTTCCGGATCTCTGGCCGAACCCGGCAGATTTTTATTCACGAACACAGTTTACAACAAAGGTGCATGGGTTCTTCATATGTTAAGATGGGAAGTTAGTGACTCTTCGTTCTTTAAGATTTTGAGAGAATATTATCAGACTTTTAAATATTCCAATGCTTCAACCCTGGATTTTAAGAATATTTGTGAAAAAGTAAGCGGAAAAAATTTGGATAAGTTTTTCGAGCAGTGGATTGAGGGAGAGGGTGAAATAAAACTTGAATATAATACTGTTATAGAAAATTCTGCAGAAGGGTACTTAGTAAAACTTAATTTAGAGCAGGTACAGGATGAATACAAGGAATATCATTTTCCCCTTGAGATGAAAATTACTTTTGCGGATAGTTCTGAGAAAAGATATCGGTTTGATATTACAGCAAAAGATACTGTGTTAAAAATTTCCACAGATAAATATCCTGAAGATATTGAACTTGATCCCGGCAATTGGTTACTTGCAAGTATCAGTTTGAAGGACGAATAGGCTTGTTTTTTTTCCATTATCATATACTTAGTTTTGTTCTTTACTTAACAAACTTATTGTATTAGTGGACAAAGTATATTTTTTTATTTCTGATATCCATTTAGGCTTGCAGGAAAAAGCGACAGAAGACGACAAAGAAAAAAAGCTTATTAATTTTCTAAAATTTGCTGAGACAAATTGTGATGAGTTATTTATCGTTGGTGATCTTTTTGATTACTGGTTTGAATACAAAAGAGTATATCAGAAAGGATACTACCGTACTCTTACCGCTTTAAAAGATTTGAGTGAAAGAAATATTAAATTTCACTACTTTATTGGTAATCATGATTTTCTTCACCGTGATTTTTTTGAAAAGGAATTCGGTGCAATTATGTACCATGATGTACTTTCCACAGAACTAAACGGTAAAAGATTTTTTATAGCTCACGGTGATGGATTGGTTAGTAATGATACAGGCTATAATATCCTCAAGTGGGTATTAAGAAATAAATTCTTTCAATGGCTTTATTCCTTAATTCACCCGGATCTGGGAATTGCCGTTGCAAGCAAAACAAGTAAATCGAGCCGGGATTATACAGAGAAAAAAGATTACGGTGAGGTCGATGGCTTGTTTAATGCAGCAAAGAATAAAATAGATGAAGGATTTGACTATGTTATTTTTGGTCATTTGCACAAACGCATAACAACAACTTACAAACAAGGAACTTATATAAATCTTGGATCCTGGTTAGATAAGCCATGTTATGGTGTCTTTAGAAATCAAAATTTTGAAATTGTGAATTTGTAAAAATAAATTGTTGTATGACTGAAACTGATTACGATAAATACTTTAATGATTCTGATCTTCGAAATAAAAAAATGAAAAAGAAAAAGAAAAAAAATAAAAGTAAAGTCTGGTTTATCAGCGGAACAGTAATTGTAATTCTTTTGGGAATCTTTATTGCTTTTGTCTATAGTGGTCTACCAACTCTGGAAGAGCTGGAAAACCCAAAACCTCAGCTGGCAAGTAAAGTTTTTACAGCAGACGGGGAATTATTAGGTCAATATTTTATCGAGAACAGGATCGAAACTCGTATTGATAGTTTACCTGATCATCTCATAAACGCATTGATTGCAACAGAAGACCGGCAGTTTTATAATCATTGGGGAGTTGATGTATCGCGTTTTTTCAAAGCTATGGTTAAAAATCTTTTTTCACTTTCTCTTAAAGAAGGAGCGAGTACAATAACACAGCAACTTGCCAGAAATCTTTATGAATTGAAAGTAACAAGGGAATCTGGTTTAGATAAAGGAATTAGAAAAATACGAGAATGGATAACCGCTGTTCAGATTGAGAAAAATTTTACAAAGAGTGAAATTATAGAACTGTATTTAAATGTTTCCTACTTTGGTAAAAGCTCATACGGTATTGAGGCTGCTAGTCGTGTTTACTTTAATAAAAGCGCAAGTGAATTAACGATTCCTGAATCTGCAATTTTTATAGCTTTACTTAAATCGCCCAGGGATTATGATCCTGTAAGAAACTATGATAATGCTCTGCAAAGACGAAATCTTGTAATGTATAATATGATGGTGACTGGGTTTCTGGACAAAAGTGAATATGAAAAATTAAAAGAAGAACCAATTGTTCTGGCTTCAGAAAAACTGAATGTTATGAAGACAATTGCTCCTTTTTTTATTGAGTATGTTCGTTTACAAATGTCAGAGATTGCTGATAAATATGGTTATGATCTTTACCGTGATGGATTAAATATCTATACCACCATTGACTCAAGAATGCAGAAAATTGCAAATGATGCTGCGGCTAAACACATTCAGGAATATCAGAAATTATTTGAAAAAAACTGGAACTGGAGCAAGAACAAAGAATTGCTTGCAACATTATTGGATGAAGCAATCAGAGGATCGAGGGAATACACTAAAGAAACCGATAAGGAAAAGAAAGCCGGGATATATAACAGACTAAAAAAAGATGAATCGTTTATCGACTCTATTAAATCTATTGCAACGAAATTGGAAGTTGGATTTGTTGTGATCGATCCATTTACCGGGCAAGTAAAGGCGATGGTAGGAGGAGAAAATCAGGATTTCGGAAGAGGATTAAACCACGTAACTGGCATAAAGAGACAACCGGGTTCAGCTTTTAAACCGATAATTTATGCAACTGCTATTGAAAATGGTTATTATCCCGCTTACACAATACTTAACCAAAAATTTGATTATAATGGTTGGAGTCCCTCAAATTCTGATGGCGAATACTCCGGGTATGAAACTATGAGATATGCTTTAGCAAAATCACTTAATGTTATTACTGGTAGAATGACGATAAGTGAAATTGCTCCTCCAAAAGAGGTTGTAAAAATAGCTCAGAGAATGGGTATTAAATCTCATGTAGATCCCTATCCTGCAATAGCTCTGGGTACATCGGAGCTATCACCTATCGAACTGACTTCTGCTTTTGGAACTTTTGTTAATAATGGTGTTCACGTTGAGCCGATTTCAGTATTGAGGTTTGAAAATAAGAATGGAATTATTGTAGAAGAATTTTATCCTGAATATGTACAAGCCATTACACCCCAGACTGCATCAATTATGGAAAGTATGATGATGGACGTAGTTGATTATGGAACAGGAGCAGGTGTGAGAAGGTACTATCAATATCCTGCAGCTGGTAAGACCGGAACTACCCAAAACTTTTCTGATGCATGGTTTGTTGGTTACACTCCTGAACTTGTTGCGGGTTGCTGGGTAGGATTTGACGATCACAGAGTCAAATTCACAGACTGGTATGGACAAGGTGCAAGGGCCGCTCTTCCTATCTGGGCGATGTTTATGGAAAGTGCATATAAAGAATTAAAAATTCCGGTAGGGTATTTTACTTTTTCTGAAGGTGTTGATACTGTAGCATTTTGTAAAAAGACTATGGATCTTGGTGACCCAAGATTAGCCAATAACTATTGCCCTGAAATTGTTTATGATATAATTAATTCAAAACATATACCACTTACTTGTGAAATTCATACTGATAAAAATGTTATCATTCGAGAGGAAAGAAAAGGAGAGACAGGCTGGTAAGTGAATAATTATTAATTTATAATGTATAGTGTTTATTGAATAAATTTTACAATAGAATGTTCAATAAGTTAGAGTTAAATTATTACACTAAATTTTTAATTCTGAATTATACATTATTCATAGAATAGCCCTGATGGTGAAATTGGTATACTTACCCACCGAAAATAAGCCGGAGTGGTGAAATTGGTAGACACGCACGGTTCAGGGCCGTGTGGCAGCAATGTCGTAGGAGTTCGAGTCTCCTCTCCGGCACTAATATTATTAAAATTAAGTTCGGCTTGCAGGCGGGCAAGCTAGCTTAAGGGGCTAGTTGGCGCAAGCCAGTGCAGGTTCTTCCGAAGGAATTCCTTCGGGAAAGTCCTGTTCCGGGTACTCTCTTTTAGGAAGGTTATGTTGGTTGATTAAACTCCCCAGGAGTTAAAAACTATTTACTGCCTCATCTATTGATTTGTAAGTATCAAATACCTGAAGTGTTGAAGTTTTTTCCATTAAAACTTGAAAAACGGAATCAGGTTCCACAATTTTTAGTTCTCCACCAATTCTATCCATTGATTTTTTAGCAAGTACAAGAGTTCCCAAAAAAGTTGAGTCCAGAAATTCACATTGACTTATATCAATCACAATTTTTCTAAACTTTTTTTCAATATCCTCTTGGAGGATTTTTTTGAATTGGTTTGCTTCCTTCAATGTAGCACGTGTTAGGTTTACTACTTCAATAACAACATCTTTTTGAATTTTTTTTTCGAAATCTTCCATTACTGCGTTCATTTTAGTTATCCCTCTCCCCTTAATAATGATTATTTAGGAATAATTACGTTAAAATAACGTGCCAATTTTTAAAATATTTGTATGCTATTTTTATTTAAAATATCTTTTTTTATTGGCTCATTCTAATACAAATAGGCATTTTCTTTGTACCAAAATAACAGTGTTTTTCATTAAATAATAATTATGTGATAGTTTTTACCTATTAGAAATTTCTTTTTGTTATAAAAACTTGCTGACTAATTTAAAACGAATGTTAAATTCAAACACAAATACTGATATTAAAGCGGGTTACAATGAAGCATACAATCTTGCAAAAATGCATTATGAAAACTTTCCTGTAGTATCATTTCTACTCCCAAAAAAGATCAGGAAAGATGTTGCTATTGTTTATTGGTTTGCCAGAACTGCTGATGACTTTGCCGATGAGGGAAATTTTGAAGATTCAGAGAGGATAACAAAACTTACTGCTTTTGAGGATAGTCTTAAACATTTACTCAGTAATGAACCAGGTAATAATTTTGAAGCAGCACTTAAGAACACCATAATATCTAAAAATCTTAGTCACGATAATTTCTTTAATCTGCTAAAAGCATTTAAGCAGGACGTTATAAAAAGTCGCTATAAAAATTATAATGAAGTTTTAGATTATTGTTCTTGTTCAGCTAATCCAATTGGAAGAATTCTACTTGAACTTACTGGTGTAAAGGAAGAACGAGCCTATTACTTATCTGATAAAATATGTACAGCTTTGCAGCTAACAAATTTTATTCAGGATACTGAGATTGATTTTGGAAAAGGAAGGATTTACTATCCACAAGATGAAATGGAAAAATTCGGTGTTTCTGAAAAAATGTTTGAGATGAGTGAAAATAATCTTAATTTGAAGATGCTTATTGAATTCAGTGTAGGCAGAATTCAATCTTTATTTAATGAAGGTAAAGATCTTTTAGAATTTCTTTCCGGTAGATTTAAGTACGAAATTCACTGGACCATTAAAGGTGGAGAAGAAATTCTGAATAAAATTCGTGGCGCTGATTTTGATGTTTTTACAACAAGACCGGCATTAACCGGGTCTGATCGTATTAAAATATTATTTAAATCATTCTTTAGTTGATGAACGATATAGCAAAAGAAATAGCAAAAAAAAGTAACAGCAGTTTCTATTACGCATTTAACCTGTTACCTGCTGAACAACGCGATGCAATGAATACTGTTTATGCTTTTTGCAGGCAGACAGATGATATAATCGATGAAGGATCAGTTGCTGATGAATTAAAATATGAGAAGCTTAGAAAATGGAGAATTGAATTAGAGAAGTCTCTAAGCGGTCATTCCGATTATCCCATCATTAACAAACTGTCCAAGACCATTCAGAAGTTCAACATCCCTCTTGAACCATTCTTCGATTTACTCAAGGGAATGGAAATGGACCTTCAGAGGAAGAGATATATTACATTTGATGATCTGCAGACTTATTGCTATCACGTTGCCTCAACAGTAGGACTGATGTGTATTGAAATTTTTGGTTACAGGCATTCATCAGCAAAGGATTTTGCCATTAATCTGGGGATTGCATTACAACTAACCAATATTTTGCGCGATATAAAAAAGGATGCTGAAAAAGGAAGGATCTATCTGCCTCAGGAAGATTTGAAAAAGTTCAACTATAATGAAAATGATCTGCTGAGTAATACTTATAATGAAAATTTTCAGAAGATGATGAAATACCAGGTTGAAAGAGCAAGAGAATATTTTGAGAAAGCAACTGCCTGCCTTAATCTCGAAGATAAAAAAGCAATGTTTGCTGCAAGAGCTATGCAGCATATTTATTACCGGATGCTGAATAAAATTGTGGATGTTGATTACGATGTATATAACAAGAGGATTCATGTTTCTAAGTTTAAAAAAGTTGGTATTTCACTTGGAGTTTGGGCTAAGTACAGACTAGTTTACTGATGCACAAAAAAGTAATTGTTATTGGGGGCGGATTTGCAGGACTCACCGCAGCAGCTTACCTTGCAAAAAATAATCATATAGTTACACTTCTCGAAGCTTCTCCTAAATTAGGTGGCCGCGCATATTCATTTCTAGATAAAGAAACAAATACAGTCCTTGATAACGGGCAACACATTCTTATGGGCTGTTATTATGAAACATTGAATTTTCTTTCTCTTATTGAAGCACTAGAAAATTTTTTATTTCAGAAAAGGTTGGAAGTAAATTTTATTGAGGAAGGATTTCAAGTATTGCCTTTAAAGAGTTTTCCCTTTTTCTATCCATTCGATTTGTTACTGGGAGTATTACGATATAAGGCTATAAATTTCTCCGAACGATTAGCCCTTATAAAAATCTTTTTCCAACTGCCTTTCTATTCTGTAAGTAAATTATCCCAACTTAGTATTAATGAATGGCTCGAAAAAGAAAATCAATCAAAGAATGTGCGGGATTCATTCTGGAGAATTCTTGCTGTCGGTGCTTTGAATACTAGTTTAGAAAAAGCTTCAGCTAAGATCTTTGTTGATATTCTAAGGCAGATTTTCCTGACCGGTAAAAAAGCAGCAACAATAATTTTACCTAAATATGGGTTGAGTGAATCCTACTGTAAAAAATCTGAAGAATTTATCAATAATCATGGTGGAAAAATTATTTCATCAACCACAGTCAATAAATTAGTTTTAAAGAGCGATATGGTTAGTGAAATACATACCTCAAACAAAACGTTTACAGATTTTGATTTTGTTTTATCTGCTATTCCTGCATTTGCTCTTTCCAGAATTATTGATGAAAAATTTCAAATAAATATTCCTGAGTTTAGCTATTCATCTATTTTGAATATTCATCTTTGGATGAAAGACAAATCATTTCCCGAGGGATTCTACGGACTTATCAACTCTCCAATTCATTGGGTCTTCAATAAAAAAACACATTTAAATATTGTAATAAGTGATGCAGATGACCTAGTTAATAAATCGGATGAAGAATTAATGAAAGTAGTAAAAAGTGAAATTAAAAAGTTCTTTTTATTAGATCCGGAATCTGTATCCAGCTATAAAATCATTAAAGAAAAACGTGCAACATTTATTCCTTCAAATGAAATCTTGGATAAAAGACCTCAACAGCGAATAAAAATTAAAAACTTAGTTCTTGCAGGTGACTGGGTAGATACAGGATTACCTTCTACAATTGAGAGTGCAGTAAAAAGTGGTAGAATAGCATCAGATATTGTTATGGAAGTATAATTCTTAATGGCATTATTCTTGACCTTTCATTAGCATTTAGTTTTAAGTAATAATAAAGAACTTAAATGAAAACTATTTCTTTAATGATTTTCTTGTTCACGTTTAATTACTACATTAACTCGCAAGTTCCTGAATGGATGACTATCGACCTTCAGGAATTAATTATGTACGATGCGATTGCCAATATATTTGATATTGATTTAACAAAACAGGAAATCCTTGAAATTACTAAAGGTGAATATGGTGCAATCTGGTTTACAACTCAGGATTATAAAATAAAGTATCTCCCTAATAATCTTCTAGTATATTCAAAATATAATTTGAATAATCCTCTATATTTTCTTTTTTACAATACCTTTGCTTCAGAATATTATTCAAGAATAAATAAAAAAGAAATTGCAAATAAATATCCTGCAAATACTTGGGTAAAATATAATGATCCTAATAGTTATGAGTATGCTATGTGGACTGATGAAGAAAAATCCAGAAAGGAGTACCTGAATTTGTACCAGATAGATAATTATCAACTCACATTTGAAAATGAAAAACAGATTTCTCAAGAGGAAGTTTATGGTCAGATTTTATTTAACTATCCTGATTTATACTTTCAATTAAATAAGGGCGCATTTGTAAATTTAGTTGGCGGGCGAATTACTGAGAAGGAGGAGAAATTACATCTCGGTGAAATCTTTAAGTCTAAAACATTTAGTGAGAGAATATTTGATATTGATGCTGATGTATGTGGCAATATTTGGATAGCTACCGGGAAGAGGCTAATAAGATTTGACGGAAACAATTTCTTTGAAATTGATATACCAGCTGTAGCTTTAGAAAATGACTTAAAGAATAATTTATGGATTGGTACCGCAGCTTACAATACATTTGGAAGCATAATTAAATTTGATGGTACGACATTTACAATATTTAATTCCTATAACTCCCCGCTCCCTGACAATACAGGTATTCATGATCTATATATTGATAAACATAATAATTTATGGATTACACTTAAAAGGACAGGGTTACCATATAAACTTGATAATATTAAACTTGCAGTTTTTAATCAATCAGGTTTAGAATCAAATTGTACAAGTGGACTAGTTTCAAACATTACCACAGTTAAGAAACGGCTAATTGAAAATCAGCCATATCTGAGTTTTTACAAAATTCTAATTAATTATAATGTTGAGAAAAGTCTTCTTTCAGGTAGAATTGAGTTTCTAATTGACAACAATCCAATTTATGATTTCATTGTTGAAGAAGATCATTGTAAAAATTCATTAAGTTTTACTTATGATATATACAAATCAGGGAAATATCCGTTTACTGTATTATTTTTCGATTCCTCGGGAGAAAGAAATGAAATCATGCAAGTTGATCTTGAGCTGAGATTTAATGATTATGGATATTTTCTTGCACAAAATGAACCAAATCCGTTCTCAAAATACACTAGGATTGAATATGGATTTTTTCAAGGATATATGGTGGAATTGAAAATATTTGATTCATTTTTAAGACAACTAGATAAGTTTACAGAATATTATATTGATTGGATTGGTAAGCCATATTTATTTGAGACAAAAGAATTCCCAAATGGCGTATACTCCTACTATATAAAAGAAAATTTTGCTGGGATACTAGATTATAAAAAAATGATTTTGTTTAATCCTGAAAAAATTATAAGCCTTCCTCACTAAGTAGGTAAGTAAGAATTGTCATAGCGGCAGAACCAAGTTCAAATTCTCTAGGATGTACCCCTTCAAAAACATCGTTAGCAGAGTGATGAAAATCCATATATCTCTGGTCATCAGGAACATAGCCAATTAGCACCCCGGCATTTTTAATTTTCTGAATATCAACTCCGCTTCCGCCTTTGCGAACCCATTCAATATTTGCTTTCGATAATATCGGGAGCCAGTTTTGTAATTTATTAATTATTTCAGTTGAATCGGTCTCTGCATAAAAACCGATTGGAGTAAAAGCACCTCTGTCAGATTCAATAACTGCAAGGTGAGTCTGTTCCGAAGTTGCAGCATAATTCGCATACTCGGTTGCTCCTCGCGATCCATTTTCCTCATTAATGAAAAAGACACATCTTAT
>Ga0209536_100008737_pt1 | contig 15158 bp, 12 predicted proteins | sample DeeMarSeWOR28_12_FD_187461 | JGI IMG/M metagenome (GOLD analysis project Ga0209536, IMG submission 187461) | Marine sediment microbial communities from White Oak River estuary, North Carolina - WOR-2-8_12 (SPAdes) (version 2) | ecosystem: Environmental > Aquatic > Marine > Intertidal zone >...
GCGCCTTCCAACTCCTCCTGATCGGCACCGCTCAGGAGCTCGAGCCCCATGCCGTGAACGACCGCTCCCAGCAGCCAGCCGTTCTCCTCGGGCAGGATCGTGGGTTCCAGGTCCAGGTCCCGCAGCAACTCGTCAGCCGCCCTTCCCAGCGCGCCCGCGAACTCCTCGATCGACTTCCTGACCGTCTGTTCAGGAATGACCCCTCCTGGACCGAACATCGAGGTCCAGGCCCTGATGGTCCCGTCCACTGACTCTCTGGTCAGCAGGCTCCAGCTCTGGTCGATCGCGCCCTTGGGTGTGGGGGCCCTGAAGGCGGCCACCCACGCTTCGGTGCGGCTCGCCGCGACGTGTTGCGCCACGGCCTCGATCACGCCGCGCTTGGTCTTGAAGTGATAGTGGACCAGACCCTTGGCGCATCCGGCCTCCTTGGCGACCTGATCCACAGTGATGCTGGCCGCTCCCTTGCGCCGGATCAAGGTGTCGGCAGCCGCAACGATCGTCTCCTTCGACCTCTCCGAGTTGGTCCGCTTCTTTGGCATGGCTCACTCGACTGTCCGGACAGCCAAATGTAAGAGATGTGCCTCGCCAGCGCGAGAGTTCTGCTCGCACGGGCCACTACTGTCCCGCCGGTCAGTGTCGCATGGACTGCGCCGGGGCCGAAACGGCTGGCGCGATATGAAACCTTGCCCCCCTGAGAAGCGTAAAGCGAACAGGATACGGAATCATGGTTGAGCGCCTACCTGCCGCATTCTCCCCGCTTGCCCGGGCGATCCTCGAGTCGTTATCGGAGGGCGTCCTAATCCTCGACACCGCGGGGGAGGTCGCCTACGCGAATCGCGCGGCGCGCTCCGTGCTGCGCGACGTCAACGGCAACGATCCCCAGACCCTGCTGCCCCAGCTCGCCCGCATCGGTGCCAGGATTGCCCCGCTCTGGATCGGTGGCGCAAAACTGGGCGAGGCCGTCTACCTGCCGCCGCAGGACGACGCGGGGAAGAGCACGCTCGCCGAGCGTGAGCGCCACGCGATCATCCTCACGCTGGAAGCCACCGGCTGGAAGCTCACCGAGAGCGCCCGCCAGTTAGGCATCTCGCGCACCACTCTCTGGCGTCGCCTGCGGGCGTACGGGCTGGAGCGCGATAGTCGCGGCAGATGGTCCAAGCCCTCTTAGCCGCGCTCCTCGCACTCTCTCTCCCTCAGGACACAGCGACCTTTCGCGACGCCGCGGCGGCGGAGACGTACGCACGCGCCCGCGTGCGCCACATTCGGCAGGACTCCCTCGTGCGCGACTACCAGGCCACGGTGCGCACCCGACTCGACGCGACCGCCGGGCGGGGGCGGTTCGCGCGCCTCACCACCCTGCTGGCCCACGAGTCGGTGGCGGAGGTGACCTGGAGGGCGCCCAACGATCTCATGGTGAGGGTGATCGGCGCTCGCGTCCGGGCACCGCTCATCGGGATGCTGCAGGGGTTGGGCGAGGACTTCGGGATGAAGGAGGCCGCCGAGTTCGACGAGGAGGCCGCGCGCGAGGTCGAGGCCGAGCTGCGGCAGGAGCTCGTGATGGACCGTCCCTGGTTCATCCCGCGCGCGTTAGGCGACAGCATCCGTCTCATGGGTGTGCCCGACCACGCCGCCCTCCACCCGCTGGCCGACGGCGCCACCGACTACTACCGGTTTGCCCTCACTGACTCGGTCACGCTGATCCTACCGGGCCGGACGGTGCGCGCCGTGAAGATGGAGGTGCGGCCCAAGGCGTTCGGTCCGGCCCTCGTCTACGGCGACATGTGGCTCGATCGGGAGACGGCCGACGTCGTGCGCCTCACGGTGGTCTTCATCGGCCAGTACCTGTGGGAGCGACCCAACCGCGGCGCCACGGCTGAGGACAGCGCCAGGGCGCGGCAGGAGAGCAAGGACGCCGACCGGTATCTCAGCGTCGAGGCGGACGTCGAGTACGCCCTGATCGACAACCTCTACTGGATGCCGCACCGGCAGCTCCTCGCGATCACGGCGGAGATTCCCTGGATTCTCAACCTCGCGATCCCGGCGAGGGCGATCACGACGTTCAGCGACTACCAAGTGAATCGCTCGCCCGCGATCGAGTTCAGGGTGGAGGTGAGCGACTCGATGCCGCCCGAAGGGATTCGCCGTCGTTCGGTGCGCACGCGCCGCCGCAGCGACCCGAGCGACACGACTGAGCTCGATCACCGTACGCTGCAGGAGGAGGGCTACGCCAGCGCCGGCGTGTGGAGCGGCGGACGCTGGGAGGTGGACGTGCCGCCGGCGGATTCCCTGGCGGAGCACCAGTGGGACACGGAATTCCAGGTGGACCTCGACCCGCTGGAGGAGCGGCAGATTCGGGAGTCGTTCGCGCGCATGTCGGAGCTGGAGTACGAGTTGCCGCCCGAGTGGACGGGGAAGCGCAAGCTCGCGCTCGCGTGGGAGCGCTTCGCCGACATCGTGCGGTACACCCGAACGCAGGGACTCTCGCTCGGGCTCGGAGCGCGCCTCCGTCCGGGGGCGAAGTTCACGACGCTGTATGCCGAGGCTCGGTTCGGAATCGCCGACCTCAGGCCAACCGCGCTCGTGGCTTGGCGCCGTGACGGCCCGAGCGGACTGCTCGACATCAGTGCCTACCGCACGGTGCACGAGGCCGAGCCGTGGACCCAGGGCCTCACGATCGGGAACTCGCTCAACGCGTTCTTCACCGGGCACGACGACGCCGACTACTACCTGGCGTCGGGCGGCGGGATCTCCTACACCGTGAACCACGGCACCCTGCGGGATCTCGAGATCGGAGCGTACGCCGAGTACCACGAGAGCATGCAGACCGAGACGAACGTCTCGCTCCCCGACCTGTTCGGCGACTTCAGCTTCCAGGAGAACCCGCCGGCCGCCGAAGGCTGGTTCGCGCGCGGCGCGCTCACGCACCGGACGAGAATCGGCCCCGCCACGCTGCGCGACGGCGCCGACGTGCTCTGGGGCGACTCGCTCGCGGCGGGAAGGTTCTGGGGGGCGCTCTTCGTTCCGTTCAGGGTGCTCGACCGCGCCGCGCGAGTCACGCTGCGCGCGGGTGTCACGGGCGGGGATGCCATCGAGCAGTTCCTCTTCCGGGTGGGCGGGCAGCAGACGGTGCGGGGCCACACCTACGGGACGAAGCGCGGCACCGAGTTCTACGCCGCGCAGCTCGACGTCACGCTGAACAAGAGCTCGTCCCTTTGGACACCGGTGCTGTACGCCGACGTCGGCGACACGTTCGCGGGCGACCCGCTCGTGGGTATCGGCGCCGGTCTCGCGTTGCTGGGAGAGACGCTGCGGATGAACCTGTCGTGGGGCCTGAACCCCGACGTGGGCGCCCGCTTCGACATCCTGATTCGGGCCCCCCGCTGACCCTTCGGCAGCGGGGTCGCACCGCGCTCCCCTACCGCCTCCGATTCTGAGCCTCTAGGTTGCGGCCGTATGAGGCAGAGTGTGGCGACCCTCCTGTGTGCGCTGGGGTGTGCAACCCTGATCGCGGCGTGTGGCGGCGAGCGGAGTGATGAGACCGTCGCGGCGGATTCCCTCGACGCCGGGGAGCGGGTGTCCCTTATGGTGCCCGACTTCGGCGACTCCCTCGAAGCCGAGGAGCAGGAGCCCCTGGTGATGCCCGACTATCCGGAGCCGCTCAGGGGCCGCCTGGTCACGCGCAGTGCCGGGGCCGATGAGATCGCCGGCGAGTGGCCGGCGCGCGCGGGAAGCTGCGAGGACTCCGGGACCCTGCAGCTGTTGGCGACCGGAGAGCGCACGGGGGCTTTCCTCCTGTTCTACCGCGTGCCGGCGGGCGATGAGGCGTTCGTCTATCCGGTGGTGCCCGTGGACAGCACGAGCCCGGAGCCGCCCGCGGTGCGGGTCGGGGTGCAGTTCCTCGGTGACCGCATGGGCGACTCCTTCCAGGGGGTCGAGGGGATGGTCGAGCTCACCGCGCTCGATGACCATGTGAGCGGCCGGTTTGCCATCCCCCTGATCAACGTGGAAACCGACGATACGGTGCTCTACGCCGGGGTGTTCGAACAGGTGCGGGTGCGGCCTTCGTCGCCGCTGGAATGTCGGCTGTTCGAGGAGAGCGCAGAGCCTGCTGACACGCTTCTCCCCGCAGACTCGCTAGATTAGGCGGCTCAATGGAGCAGACGTACTACAGGAAGGGATTCGGCCTCAAGCGGCAGATCGAGGGTGACCTCGCGAAGGACTACCACAGCCAGTTGGTGGACCGCATTCGTGAGGGAGGCCATGTGCTGGAGGTGGACGACCTCACGTTCCGCCTGGCCAAGGAATTCGGGTTCTGCTACGGTGTGGATCGCGCCGTGGAATACGCCTACGAGAGCCGCACGAAGTTCCCCGACAAGCGGATCCACCTGGTGGGGGAGATCATCCACAATCCCCACGTGAACGAAAAGCTCGAGGCGATGGGGGTCACGATCATCCGGCCGGGTGACGATGGCCAGTTCGACTTCTCGAGCGTGCGGCCGGAGGACGTGGTGCTGATCCCCGCTTTCGGGCTGCGCTACGCCGACTTTCAGCACCTGCGCGGGCTGGGATGCGTGCTGGTGGATACGACGTGCGGCTCGGTACTCAATGTGTGGAAGCGGGTGGAGCAGTACGCGCGGGACGGATTCACCGCCGTCGTCCACGGCAAGTACTTCCACGAGGAGACCAAGGCCACCACGAGCCAGGTCACCAAGCACGAGGGCGGCCGGTACATCATCGTGCGGGACATGGGTGAAACGGAGCTGCTCTGCCGGTTCATCCAGGGCGAGGCGACGGTCGCGCAAATGCAGGAGGCGTTCGGGCACAAGGTCTCCGACGGATTCGATTTTGCGCGCGACCTCATCCGCATGGGCGTTGCCAACCAGACCACGATGCTCGCCAGCGAGTCACTCGCCATTGCCGAGCGCATCGCGGAGGCGCTGACCGAGCGCTTCGGTGCGGCGCACCTGGAGACGCACTTCCGTACGTTCGACACGATCTGCTCCGCCACGCAGGAACGGCAGGACGCGATTCTGGAACTCATCGAGGAGCCGCTCGACGCGATGATCGTGATCGGCGGTTACAACTCCTCCAATACGAACCACCTCGCGAAGATCTGCACCAAGAAGGTCACCACCTACCACATCTCCGACTCGAAGTGCATTCTGCCGGAGTTGGGAGCCGTCCGTTACAAGCCGGTGGACGGCACCGAGGAGGTGCAGCGGGAGGACTGGCTGGAGGGCGTGAAACGCATCGGCATCACGGCTGGAGCGTCGACGCCCAACAACAAGATCGGCGAGGCGATCGAGCGGATTCTGGAGACCAAGGGGCTGGTGGTGCCGGCGCAGCGATGAACGAGCGACGCCACGTTTTCAGCTTCGTGGACCCGAACCGGCGGCTCCCTCCCTCGGCCGTCGTTCTCATAGTCGCAAACTTCGTTCCCATCTACGGTGTGGCGTACCTCGGCTGGGAGGTGTTCCCGGTCATCCTGCTGTTCTGGTTCGAGAACGTGGTGATCGGGTTCTACAACGCTCTCAAGATGGCGTTCGCCAGCCCCGGCGACATCGCGCGGTGGCTCGGCAAGCTCTTCATGATCCCGTTCTTCGCCGTTCACTACGGGCTGTTCTGCTTCGTGCACGGGATCTTCGTGGTCGTGCTGTTCGGCCGGGGGACGGTGGAATCGCTCGACAATCCGGGTGTGGGGATGTTCGTGGGTGCGCTGACCGCCGCGGGCGTGACCTGGGCGGCGGCAGCCCTGTTCGTGAGCCACGGCTTCTCGTTCGCCTGGAACTACGTGGGGAAGGGCGAGTACCGCCGCGCGGGGCTGGAGGAGCTGATGACGCAGCCGTACGCCCGCGTGGTGGTGCTGCACCTGGTGCTCCTCACCAGCGCCTTCCTGGTCATGACCCTCGGCCTGCCGGCCATCGGGCTGGTGCTCCTCGTGCTGCTCAAGATCGGCGTGGACTTGAACGCGCATCTCAAGGAGCGCGCCAGGTTCACGGACAAGAAGGAGGAGTGAGGGGCGCTACCCCCAGCTCTTTGCCGGAGGGGCGCTCTGCCTGAGCTGCTTGAGGAACTTGTAAGGTGAGTCGGGCGTGCTGCCGTCCGGCAGCGCCGCGATGAGCTTCTCCCGCCGGTAGCCGCCTTTTGCCGTGCGCTCAGGGCGGGCGCCATTGGATTTCCGCAGCTTGAGCGGTCGTACGTGCTCCGCGATGAGGTTCACCGTCCCGTCGTCCTTCGCCAACGTGCCCAGAATCCAGAGGAACGGCTCCCCACGGACCGCGACGCGGTCACGCTCATACACCTCGGGCCGGACGATGGCGTTGATCATGCCCGCCTCGTCCTCCATAAGGACGAAGGTGTAGCCGCGCGCCGTCTCCGGTCGCTGCCGTGCCACCACCAGCCCGGCGACCTCCACCTTTTCCCCGTGCTCCAGCTCCCCGAGGCGGTCACTGCGCAGTACCCGGGGTGGCAACGCCTCGCGCATCGTGGAGAACGGGTGCCCGCTCGCCGAGAATCCCAATACGTCGTACTCGGCCACGAGACGCTCGTCGCCCGTCACGCCGCCGAAGCGCAGCTGCTCGTAGGGGTGCACGAGGGGAAGCTCGAGCTGGCGCCGCACGCGCCCGGGGTGGGTTTGGCCGGTCTTGGGTGGGAGCCAGAGGCCCACCTGCCACAGGAGCTCTCTGCGGGTGAGCCCGAAGCTGTCGCAGCCGCCTACCCACACCAGGTTCTCGATGGCGTCGCGCGAGAGCCTGGGCGGCGCGCGCCGCACCAGCTCCCCGAGGCTGCGGTAGGGACCGTTCCGCTCCCGCTCGGCAACCACTTCCTCGGCCACGTCCCAGCCACAGTCGCGGATGAACCCCAGCCCGATGCGGAGGTCGCTCTGCTCGACGGTGCAGTAGACGTTGCTGCGGTTGATGTCGGGCAACCGAATGTCCACGCCGTGCCTCGCGGCGTCGCGCCCCAACGCGTCGAGCGAGTAGAACCCCATCGGCTGGTTGTTGAACAACGCCGTGTAGTACTCCACCGTGTGGTAGTACCGGAGCCACGCCGATTGGTAGGCGAGCAGGCCGAACGCCGCAGCGTGCGATTTGGGGAAGCCGAACTCGGAGAAGGCCACGACCTGCTCGAACACCTTGCGCGCGGTGGCATCGGGAACGCCACGCGCCCGCGCGCCCTGGAGAAACTCCTCCCAGAAGCCCTCCATCAGATCGCGCGACCTGCGACGGCTCATGGCGCGGCGCAGCGCCTCCGCCTGACCGGACGTGAAGCCCGCCAGCGCCTGGCACACCTGCAGCACCTGGTCCTGGTAGATAATGACGCCCAGCGTGTCGCCTAGTGCTTCCCGCAAGAGCGGGTGATCCACCGGTGGCTCGTACGGGAGTCCGCGTTCTGCGGCGTGTCGCTCGGCCTCGCGGCGCCGCACGTAGGGATTCACGGCGCCGCCCACGATGGGGCCGGGCCTGACGATCGCCACCTCGACGGCGAGGTCGTGCAGGTCACGCGGCCGGGTGCGGCGGATCATCTGGATCTGTCCCCGGCTCTCGATCTGGAATAGCCCGACCGTATCGCCGGCGCAGATCTGGTCGTAGACCTTCTCATCCTGGAAGTCGATGCGCGAGAGATCGGGCGGCTCGTCGTGCTTCTCCGCCACCAGCTCCACGCACTCCTCGACGGCCGAGAGCATTCCCAGCGCCAGGAAATCGATCTTGATGAACCGCGCGTCGTCACAGGAATCCTTGTCCCACTGGCACACCACGCGGTCGGGCATGGCAGAGCGCTCCAACGGCACCAGCTCCACCAGCGGGCGGCTGGAGATGATCATGCCGCCCACGTGCTGCGAGACGTGTCGCGGCAGCCCCGCGATCTGCTCCGCCAGCTCACACAGGTCGCGCCATAGCGGCGCGTTTACCTTGTTTGCGAAGCCGGGGAGCCTCTGGAGCTCCTCGCGCAGTGCTGCGGCCGAGCGGTGCTCCGCCAACTTGGCTACCTGTTCCAGCTCGCCGATGGGCAGGTCGAGCGCCTTGCCCAGCTCCCGCACCGCCGAGCGCAAGCGATAGGTCGGAAAGGTGCAGACGAGTCCGGTGTGCTCCTCGCCGTAGCGCTGGTACACGCGGCGGATCAACTCCTCTCGGATCTCGCGGGGAAAGTCGAGGTCGATGTCGGGGACGGAGGCCAGTGTCTCGTTGAGGAACCGCCCCAGGAAGAGACGGTTGCTCACCGGGTCGATGTGGGAGAGGCCGAGGAGGTAGCAGATGATCGAGGACACCGACGAGCCGCGCCCCCGTCCCGGGAGCAGGTTCGCTCTCGCACGCCGAGTGCCGCGCCGCACGTCGACACCGACCTCGCGTGCCAGATCGAAGAGATCGTGATAGACCAGGAAGAAGCCGCACAATTCGTGATGCTCGACCAAACGGAGCTCCTCCTCGAGACGGCGCTCGGCCTCGTGGCGGTGTGAGGAGCCGGGCGGGTAGAGCTCCTCGAGCTTCACACGGCAGAACTCGGCCAGGGCCTGCGGGGCGGTGCGTCGGTCGCTGCCGCGGAAATCGGGAAACGTGTAGCCCAGGTCTCTGGTGAGGTCGAACGAGCGGCAGCGCTCGGCGATCACGCGGGTGTTCGCGATGGCGTCTGGGCGGTCGCGGAACAGCGACTCTACTGCGGCCGGGGACCTGAGATAGAACTCGCTGTTGGGCTTCCGCAGGCCATGCGAGCCATCGAGGGAGGTACGGTTGCGGATGGCTACCAGCGCGTCGTGTAGCCGGTGTCCCTCGCGCCGGTGGTAATGCACGTCTCCAGTGGCGACCAGCGAGAGCCCGGTGCCGTCGGCGACGTCGGCGAGCGTGCGCGTGAGGCCCACGTCACCTTGCACCGCGTTGCGCTCGAGCTCCACGAAGAAGTGATCTCTCCCGAACACGGCGCGACAACGCTCGGCGAAACGACGCACGGCGCCCCTCCCTTCGCGCTGGAGCACCGTGGGCAGCAGCCCGTTGCGGCACCCCGACAGCACGATCAGACCCTCGTGCCGCGCTTCCAGCGAAGCGAAGTCGAGGCGGGGATCGCGACGATCCTCCCGGCCGAGGTGCGCCTCGGTGATGAGCCGGCAGAGATTGGCGTAGCCCGCGGGGGTTTCGGCGAGCAGCGTGACGTGTGAGCCATCGAGCAGCGTCACCTCGGCGCCGGTGATGGCCTGCAGCCCGAGGTCCTTTGCTGCCTGGGCGAAGGCCATCGAGCCGTACACGCCGTTGTGATCGGTCAGGGCGAGAGCGGAGTACCCCAGGTCGATGGCCTCGAGGACCAGTTGCTCGGGGAGCGTGGTGCCGTCGAGGAAGGAAAAGGCCGAGTGGCAGTGGAGCTCGATGTACATCGAACGATGCAAGGAAGAGCGGAGCAAGCCGGACGGCTTCCTACGGCTTCTGGATGTACCACTGCTTGGCGGTCAGATCTTCGAACAACACCACGTGACCTCCTCCTTCCAAAACGACCTCCACGTATTGCCGGATGATCGGCTCGCGCCACCACTCGTCGTCGATGCGCCACGCCTCGAGGATCTCGTCGATCGTCCGCTTCCCGTCTCCATCGTCCACGGCGAAGGGGAATCCCTGAGCGTCGAGCTCGACGGCGACCGGTCGCGGGACGTTCAGAGCTCGAAGTCGATCAGCGCGTAGCGGCGTTCGGGTATGCGTGACCACGGTTGCACCTCGATGATGTGATGGAGCATCGGGCGCCTCAGTCGGGTCTGGATCTCGTGTGCCGCGGCGTGCAGTGCACGGCGGCGACCGGCCCGGGCCGCTGCGCTGGCGTCACGTGCGAAGAGCTGCAGCTCGTCGGTGCCACGGGCGAAGGCGGTGAACTCCACCGCCAGATGCTCGACCGCCCCGTTCGGCGGCGTTTGCTCGAGGCGCGCCACGAGCGGTGCCGCGATGTGATCGCGGTCGGCCGATGGATCCTTGAGCGTCGCGCCGATCATCCAGGAGGCGCCGTGCTCCAGGGCCGCCCGCACCCGTACCACGTGTACCCGCCACCCGGTGCGCCGTGGATGCTTGAGAGCGCGCTCGATGAGCTTGCCCAGTGCGTGAACCAGCATTGCGCGGTCGCCGACCGGTGCGGGGAAGTCGATGGCGGCGACGATCGGCTCGGGGCGTTCCTGTCCGGTGACCGGGTCGTCGGCATTGCCGGCGGCGAGCTGCCACGCACGGCTGCCCTCGCGGCCGAACTGGGAGGTGAGCGCCGCTTCGGGGAGGCGCGCGACGTCGGCCAGCTTCTTGATCCCCAGTTGCCACAGTCGGCGGTGCGTATCGGGCGAGAGGGGCAGCACGGCAACGGGCTGGCCTGCGAGGAACGCGCGGCGCTCGCCGTTGGCGACGATCACGGCGTCGCCCGGCTTGGCCCGGGTGGCCGCGACCCAGGAGACGAACTTGCCCTTCCCCCAGCCAAGCCGGGCCACCTCCGCCCAGCCCCGCCGCCTGCGGTGAGGGGGGAATGGGGAAGCGGGGAGGGTACGACCGTTCGGCGTCCGTCGCTTCGCTCTGGTACCGCTTCTCGGACCCGCAACCGTCCTAGTGATCACCTCCACCACCCTCCCCGGCTTCCCGTACAATCCCTCCAGGCCATCCACCCCGATGAACACCCGTCCCAGCTCCACCGGCTCGATCACCGGACTCACATCACCCAACGCGAGCAGCAGGCGGGCGAACTGCTCGTCGTAGTAGACGGGGTCCGGCTCGCACAGGGTGAGTGAGGGGCAGAGACCGATGGCTTGGCTCACGGTCATCCCCGCCCGCACGCCCATGCGTCGCGCAGTGGGCGCGACCTGCCACAGCCGGCGGGCGTCGTCGGGCGAGAGCAGGGCGGCAGGCTGCCCGGCGAGCCCGGGCCGGCGACGCTCCTCGCACCGCAGGGGGAAGAGCGGGATCCAGAGGCACACGGCCACGTCGCTGCTCAGCATCGCTCGAATCCTCCGTCCTCTTCGCCCGGCCAGTTGGCGAACAGGTTGAGCTGCGCTGCCCGCGCGGCGTGGTGTGTCGCCTCCTCCTCTCCCTCAGCGGCGGATTCGGGAATGCCGTAGATCGACGCGATCCGGTGGAACCGCTGCCTGAGTGCGGTGACGTACTCCTCCGGCGCGTTCCAGGTACTCCCGTAGGCGGTGCGGTACCGCGAGGCGAGGTCGGGGTAGTGCCGCTCCACCAGGGGGAGGAAGCGGCGCTGCACGTCGGGATAGAGCCTGAGCGGGATGGGAACGACGAACTGCGCCCCCGCCGCCTTGGCGGCCCGCATGAGGGCGTCGATCTGCGGCACGGTGTCGGTGATCCCGGGAAGGATCGGCGCCACGATGAGCCCGGCACGGATGCCCGCCCCGCTCAGCCGCTCGAGCGCCCTGAGCCTGGCGTGCGGCATGGGCGAGCGCGCCTCGAAGATCTTGATCACCCGCACATCGACGCACGTGAGGGAGACGTACACCGAGAGCCAGTGCCGGCGCGCCAGGTCACGCAGGATGTCGATATCGCGGGTGACCAGCGGACTCTTGCTGATGATGCCGATGCGAAAGCCCCGCTCGCCCCGCAGGCGGGCCAGGACCGTACGGGTCACCTGGTACTGGCGCTCGGCCGGCTGGTAGGGATCGGTGCCGCTGCCGACGACGATGCTCTGCGGGCCGTCGAGCGTGGTGCGGCGCCTGACACGGTTGAGGTCGCGGTCGAGCGCGGAGAGTACGGCGTCACGCGACTTCACGAAAATGCGGTGCTCGAACGGCTCCAATCCGCGCGGGTGTTGCAGGTCGGCGAACTCCACGTCGGTGATGCGGCCGTCGTCGTGCGCCCGCTCGACCACGTAGCGGTGCGCGTAGCGGGCGTAGCAGTAGGTGCACCCGAACTCGCAGCCGACGTAGGGATTGAGGGACCAGAACCCCATGCGGGTGGATTCGGGGGAGTTGATGACCGACCTGGGCGGGAGCTCGACGAACTTGGTGCCGCGCCGCCGCCGGTCGAGTACCGGCAGCGCCCCGCCGTTCCCCTTCGTGGCGCGGTGGCTTCCCGTTCCCCTCATCACCCACACCTCCCCCACCCGCAAGAGGGGCAGAACTCGCATCCCGAGGCGTGGACCAGCGGCATCTCGCACTCCGGGCAGGGGGCGCCCTGCGCCTGTGCTGTAACCCCTTGGAAAACAATAGTTTGACAAGGGCGGCAGGAGGACGTTTTCGGCGTTTGTTCGGTCATGGGGATACCGAATATAACCCGAAAACGGGCTGGAGCAAGGGGGCCCTTCCCCCCTCCCAAACAGCTCGGGGAACGGCACCCGATCCAGCCCTTTGAGCACACCCGTGGCGCCCACCGCTGGGGCAAGAGCGAGGGCAGATTCCCACTTGCCCCACCGCCACCCATTCGTGACATTCCCACCCGATTTGCCGGCAGGCGGTTCCAGACCTCGAACCCCCACGGTCGAGCGTTCACTTGAGTCCCATTGTACCGCCACTTCCGAAGACCCTCACCGCCGTCGTCTCCCATCCATTGACGCGCGCCGTTGCCGTGCTGGCACTGCTGTTCGTGTTCCTGCTCGGCGTGAACGGCTTAGGCGACGGGTTCAAGTCATTGGGGCGGGACGCGCTCGAGGCGTTCTTTGCGGCGACCGAGAACCCCTTCATGGGGCTCATCGTCGGCATCCTGGCCACCACCCTGGTGCAGAGCTCCTCGGTCACGACGTCGCTCATCGTGGGGCTCGTGGCCGCGCCCGAGAACCCGCTGCCCATTGCGAACGCCGTGCCGATGGTCATGGGAGCGAACATCGGCACCACCGTGACCAACACCCTGGTCTCGCTCGCCTACATGGGGCGGAGGGAGGAGTTTCACCGCGCCTTCGCCGTCGCCACCTGCCACGACTTCTTCAACTACATGGCGGTGGTGCTGCTGCTGCCGCTCGAGATGCTGACCGGCTACTTGCAGAAGGCTGCCACGAGCCTCGCCCATCTCCTGACGGGGATGAGCGGCGTGAAGTACGACAGCCCGATCAAGGGGGCGCTCAAGGGGGCGTTCCAGCCGATCAAGGACGTCGTGCATGCGCTCACCGACTCGCCACGGTTCCAGGCGATCATCCTGATCCTGGTGTCGGGGGTCCTCATCTACGTCGCCCTCATGCTGCTCGTGAGGGTCATGCGCCAGGCGATGTCCTCGCGGGTGGAAACGATCGTGACCCGCGGCCTCCACCAGGCCCCGGTGTTCGCGATCCTGGTGGGGGTCCTGGTGACCGTCATGGTGCAGTCGAGCTCCATCACGACGTCGCTGCTGGTGCCACTGGCCGGGGCCGGCTTGATCACGCTGGCACAGGCCTTCCCCATCACGATCGGCGCCAACATCGGTACCACGATCACGGCGCTACTGGCCGCCCTGGCCGTGACCGGCCCGAACGCGGAGGCCGGCATCGTCATCGCGCTGGTGCACCTGCTGTTCAATATGAGTGCTACGCTGGTGATTTACCCGGCAAAGAGAATCCGGGGGATCCCGCTGAGGGCCGCTACACGGCTCGCCGACCTTGCGATCAGATCCCGTCGGTGGGCGTTCTTCTACGTCGTGCTCCTGTTTTACGGTCTGCCCACGGTGTTGATCGTACTGCACGAGCTTCTCGGGTAGCCGCGGAGGCCGCCTATGCTTCGTGAATTGCTCAGCCTGTTCCGTTCCGACACGCCGCTCGCAGCGATGGGGCAGAACTTCGCTCAGATGCTCGCCGTCGCCCACGACATGACGCTGAGGGCGGGCGACATCTACTTCTCGGCGGAGCCAGCGGCGCCTGACGAGCGGACGCAGATCTACAAGAGCGACGTCCAGGTGAACAAGCTGCAGCGGACCATTCGCAAGCAGGTGATCGCCCATCTGTCGCTCGGCAAGGATCCGCCGTCGCTGCCGTACTGCCTGCTGCTCATGAGCCTGGTGAAGGATGTCGAGCGGATGGGCGACTACGCCAAGAACCTGTCCGAGGTACGGGAGCTGCACCCGGCCCCGCTGCCGGACGACCAGATCCTCGCCGAGCTTCAGGAGATCCGGCGTGGCGTGGAAACCGCGTTCTCAGCCTCGGCCACGGTGTTTGAGACTTCCGACCAGGAGCGGGCGATGATGCTCATACGTCAAGGACGGGACCTCACACACCGCTGCGACGCGCTCGTGGAGCGGGTGGCCCGCAGCAGCTATGGCGCGCGCTCGGCCACTGCCGTCGTGCTGGGCGCCAGGTTCTACAAGCGGATCGGTGCGCACGTGCTCAACGTGCTGTCGAGCGTCGTGATGCCGCTCCACAAGCTGGATTACTACGACGAGAGATACTTGGGTACCGACGAGGACGACTCCTAGCCGTCGAGAGGACGTTTGTGAGGCTGCTGCCGAGACAAGAAGAGTTCTTCGACCTGTTCGTCGAAGTAGCGACGCGGTCGCACGAGGCCGCCAAGCACATGCTCGAGCTTTTTACCGGCCCACTCGACCGGAGAGAGTACCACGTTGATGCGATCAAGCGGCTCGAGCATGAGGCCGACGAGGTCACTCACGAGGTCGTCCGCCGACTGGACCGCACCTTCATCACCCCGATCGACCGCGAAGACATCCACCTGCTCGCCTCCGATCTGGACGACGTCGTAGATCGCATCGATAGCACGGTGCGGCGTGCGCAGATATTCCGGGTGGGCGCGACGCAGGAGGGGATCAAGGAACTCTGTGAACTGATCGTGCAGATCACCGCCGAAATGGCGAAGGCCGTGGAGAAATTGCGCGGGCGGGACGACGTGATCAAGCACTGCATCGAGGCCAAGCGGCTCGAGGAAGAAGGTGACGCCGTCTACCACACCATGCTCGGCCGAATGTTCGAGCGGGAGAGCGACCCCATCGTCATCATCAAGTGGAAGGAGATGTTCGACAATCTCGAGGCGGCGCTCGATGACTGCGAGGACGTGGCCAACGATCTTCAGTCGATCGTCCTCAAGAACGCTTGATGCTCGAGTCCCTCTGGTTCGTCCTGGCGATCGTCGGGATCGCCCTCATCTTCGACTTCATCAACGGATTTCACGACAGCGCCAACAGCATCGCCACCATCGTCTCGACGCGGGTCCTCCCCCCCTCCCTGGCCGTTGCCTGGGCAGCGTTCTTCAACTTCGTGGCGGCCTTCGGGTTCGGGACCGCCGTCGCCCA
>Ga0209536_100008738_pt1 | contig 15158 bp, 5 predicted proteins | sample DeeMarSeWOR28_12_FD_187461 | JGI IMG/M metagenome (GOLD analysis project Ga0209536, IMG submission 187461) | Marine sediment microbial communities from White Oak River estuary, North Carolina - WOR-2-8_12 (SPAdes) (version 2) | ecosystem: Environmental > Aquatic > Marine > Intertidal zone >...
GGGTCTGGTCGGTGTGCATGACACCGCTTTTGGGCACCTGTTTGACCATGCCGTGCACGTAAACCGGAAAGCGCATTTGCACAGCGTCGGACTCCTCATCGGTCAGCGCCTGTATGCGCACCACAGCCTCGCCTTCTTTGATGACGCTAACGCGCCAGTCCACCCGGGTTTCACCGTTGGCGTCAACGGAGACCGATCGGGTTTGTTGTTGGCCTTTAACCAGGACCAGGCTGCCGCCCTCCAGTTCCAGTGAGACTTTAGCGACCTTGCTGTCCTTTAAATAATTATGAACGTTGGCCGACAGCACCACCTCATCGGTTTCCACAAAAAATCGAGGGGCCTGCAGGCGCACAATCAAATCCTTGCGCGTCACCAGTTCAGCTTGTCCCTGGCCGACTTTGGTGCCGTGCCCCATGGCCCAGATTTTCGCCTGCCATCCGGTCAGGTTTTCAGGCATTGTAAAGCGGACTTCCGCCATTCCCCGGGCGTCGGTGGTAATGTTGCCTGACCAGAAGGCGGTATCGGCAAATTGGGTGCGCACCGTGGGTTGCTCAAGATCCCCGGCAGCCGGTGCTTCTTTGTCGGCCAACCGGCCGGGTTCGTCTGCTTTTCGCTCAAGCATGGCGTCGGCCTCACCGGCCGCGGACGGCGCAGGCGCCCCCATTGCGCCGCTCTGGGCAGCGACCTTTGAGCGGGCCTTCTTATGCCCAGCCCGCGATTCTTTTGCGGCCGGCTCGGCCATGATAAGATTGCCAAAGACCCCGATAGGTTTCATGGAGGGTTCATTTTTTTTGAGCAGATTGGCGAACCACCGCGCCAGACTGGACTCCTGGTAAGATCGATGGTGCCGCCGCCATTTCCAGAAGAATGAGCGAATTTCCGGCACATTGGAGCCACCGGAGATATATTCCACGGCGCGGTCATAAACGCTGATGACGGCCGTGCCCTGAAAGGGCTCACCATCATAATCGGTTAACTGAACATTGAGCGTGGCCGTTTGGCCGGGCCGATAGTCTTTTTGGGCAGGTACAACGGTTACATTGAGCACCCGTTTTTCAGGCGGCACTGCGATTTCACGGACCTCCGTGTGCACTTTGCCGCCGTAGACCGTGAAAGCTTCCACAAAGAAGTTGGGCATGTCGTTTTTTGAAATGCGAATCGTCTGCTGGACGCTTTTGCCGGCCGGGGTAATGACCTTGGGCGCCAAATAGATGCCGTTGACCGGGCGCACAAACAATACCACGGTGGCCCCCGGGCGATCGGTGTTGATTTGCAGCTGTAACCTGTCTCCGGGCGCATATTCGGCTTTATCGGCGATCAGTTCGATCTTGGCAAAGCGGTAACCGGTACCGTCATCTCCCTCGCCGCGCACGGTAAAGATATAGCCGCCTTCAATGGAATGGCCTTTGGCATCGCTAACGGTATAGGACAACCGGTATTGGCCGGAACGGGACGCCTGAATCTGCAAAGCGGCATTGCCCTGGTCGTCCGTGTTCAGGGCCCAGCGGGCCACTTCGGTCTCCCGGGGCTGGTTGTCTTGATAGGTAATGCGCAGCAGTTTGAGCCGGCCCTGGCCGGCAACCGGATCATTGTCGAGGGTTTGGGCTTTAAAACGGGCCAGGATGGTGTCGCCGACGCGGTAATGGCCGCGATCCAGCCAGGTATATACCTTGAAGGGTTTGCGGGCCACCAGTACTTGACCTTGACCGATAATGGTCCGCCGGGACTGATCCCGCACCTCGGCTTTGATGGTGTAGCGGTGGTCGCTGTCGCCGTGAATCAATTTGGCCAGTGTGGTATCGATGGGGATCTTAACGCTGCCGTCGGGGCCGATGTCAACTTCACCGTCGGCTACGATTTCCGGCGGTTGTTGTGGCCATTGTGGCCACCAGCGCCGGATGGGTCTAAGGCAGCCCCAGTCTTGCCAGCCCGGGTACCAGGCATAATCATAGGCATACCACCAATAACCCGGTCCATAAAGCCAGTCCCAGTAAAATTGGGGATACCAGCGGCTGTCGTGTTCGCTGCGCAGTATCTTGTATTTGACACGGGCTTCAGTGACCGGGGAGCCGAAGTAATAGGCGGCTTTAATCGTAGCGGTGATCTTTTCGCCCAGCATGACCGGCTCGGTGGGGGCTTCCACGCCGACCTCAAATTCGGGTTTTTTGTATTCTTCCACTCGAAAGGTCTGGCCGCCATATACGCTGCTGCGGTTATGGGAGATGCGATATACACCCAAGGGCGCCTCTGCCGGGATTTGAAATTCGCCCTCAATACCGCCATAGGCATCGGCCGTCAGGCGTTGAGAATACATTTGCTCGTTTTTGGGATTGTGAATGCGAAAATTAAACTGCTGGCCGGCAAAGGCAGACGTGTCGTCTTTATCATAGCGGGTGTGCCGCACCCAGGCCTTGAATTTAACCGTCTGGGCCGGCCGATACACCGGCCGGTCGGTCATGATCAGGGTTTTGGTCTGGCTGTATTCGCTGTCATCATAATTCGGATACCAGACATTGGAAAAACCTAAAAAAGCCAGACGTCCTTCCCGAGCGGATGCGGTCGCCAGCCAGGACATATTTGAAGGCATTTGGGCCGGCGCTACGATCACCAGGCCGTTTGGGTCGGTTTTTGTGTTTAATTCCCGGTGAACGATGCGATAGCGATTGGTGTCTTTGATAGGGCGGGTGCGGTAGCCGAAAAATTCAAGATCGACACCGGGCAAGGCCTGGCCGCTGACCGCATCGGCGACATAGTAGAGCATTTGCTGTTTGAGCGGCTTTTTAACGATGACCGTGTCGGCCACCCAGATAATGATGCGGGCGATGTTGCCGTCTTGCATGCGGGCAGTGACGAAATACGCCCCAGCGGCTTTGAGGGCATCGGGAAATTGAACGCTTACGTGGCGGTCCCAGTGTCGCTCGTCAGGGTCCAGATTCAGCTGCCAATTGGCCACTTGCTGGCCGACGTACCGGCTCTGGTTTTGATTGACAATGCGCCATCCGATATTGTTGAGGTTGATGCGATGCCAGTCCAACCGCCGGTTTTCAGAGCGGATATAGTCCTTTACATCGTCAAGCAGCCGCTTGACCCGGATACGCCGGGCGCTAAACATCACCTTGCGGCCATTGCGATAGCGATACTCCACCTGGGGCGTTGTATCGGCCGGCTGAATCCCGGCGGGTTCAAACGCGCCCCAGTTTTTGGTGATTTGATCCATATGCTGCTGGGCGACGGAGCGATTATACGGTTTATACAGCTGCCAATAATGGAGGGCACGATCGTATTGCCGCCGGTTTTCGTAAATCTGCGCCAGTGAGCGGGCGGCATTTCCGGCGTGACTGCTGTTAGGGGTTTCAAGGATTTTTTTAAAAACTTCGATGAAACTAAATTCAGCGGGTAGATCAAAACGCCGGACCCCCACCGCCAGGCGGGCGATGGTTTCCCGATCGGTTAAGGTATGCACCGCATAGACCCCGCTGTCATCTTTTTGGTCCGTTTCTTTATCCATGGGGCGCCCGCGGCCGAAGAGCATACCGTATTCCGCCAGCGTTTGAACGCCGAATTTCTGATGTAAAAAGGTGGCCCAGGTGTAATCGACGCCGGCCTCCAGCGTCGGATCAAGTGCTACGGCCCTGGCCAGCAGCCAGCGCCAGCGCTCACCGTCGGAGACCGCAGTCGTATAGTCTTCCGGAATTTGATGATATACCGGCCGGCCCTGCGCATCCACCGGGGCATAACGGGTGCGGCTGCCATAGGGATGGCCGTATCCAGGCTCAACATCCGGCAAGCGGGTAAGATCGGTCAGATATTGCAGGCGCCAGGCCTGGGCGGTTCCGCGATGTTGCTGCAGGATTCCGGCAAACGCCATGTAAAACTGGGCCACTTCGGCTTTTTGCGGATCCGATTCGGCCGGCGCCATAGCCTGTTGCAGCAGTTGCAACGCGCGCACGCGATCGCGGGCCAGAGCGTTGACATATTTTCCGCCCCCCCGATGATGGCCGCGTTGAAATTCACCGGCGATCATATAGCCCCAATGGGTGTTTTGGCTGTAACTGCGGGCCGCAGCCAGCAGCAATCGCCAGTTGGCTGCATGTTGTTCAATGACCGCCTCACGGAAATCATCCAGCTGATGCAACTGGTTAAGCTGGCGCAGGCACTGCCAGGCCTGGGTAAAATCCGAGGGAACCATTTTCGGATCCGTTCTGGGATTCAGACTCAGTTGGCGATATAGATCAAAGGCATCCTGCCAGTTGCCATCGGTGTAGGCCTTTTGGGCCTGTTTGCGAATTTGATGATGGGCTGCGTCTTCAGCCCCGGCAGGTGCGGCTATGAATAACACCGTCGTTATGAAAAGAAGGATAATTTTTGTTTTCATCATTGGTGTCTCCGGCTGCAGCGGTGATCGATTAGAGTCGGTTCTTACTCGGATGGTAAAATTCTACAAACACTAAACCTGACAGTCAATATGGGTGGGGTACCTTTTACACAACTTTTACCTAAACTGATCGTTTCAAAATAAAAAAAGGAATACTTTTCTAAGGAATTCTATCGTTTTTAATATTTTTATTTTGAAACCCTTAGGGCTTGTCGATCTCACTGCATCTACTGTGTTAGATGCCGTTCCGCATAGTACACTATAGCGGAACGACATCTGCCTTGTAGCTGCAGCAATCTCGACAAGCGATCAGCTTAGTTCCCAAAGTTGAGTGTTTTAAATTTTAAAAAATCTAATTAAAGTTAAAGGAATTCTGTCTTTTTAATTTTTAAAATTTAAAACCCCCAAGGGGCTTATCGATCTCACTGCATCTACTGTGTTAGATGCCGTCCCGCATAGTACACTATAGCGGAACGGCATCTGCCTTGTAGCTGCAGCAACCTCGATAAGCGCTCAATTTAAGTATTACCTAATCCGAGCGTTTCAAAATAAAAATATGGGAATATTTTCGTTAAGGAATTCTATCGATTTTAAAATTATTTATCGTTAACAACGAAAAATTGTTTTCAAACTTAATAATATAAAAACCGGTCTTAAAAATAGTAGATTACGCTCAAGGGCAAGGCGAAAATCGATTCAAAAGTGGAGCATACACATCAGTATTCGAGCATTTTGAATCGGTTTTCAACGCAGCCCTTGGGCGTTAGATGCATTTTTAAGACCGGTTTTAGATGTTGTGTTTGAGGAAGTTGATGATCTCCTGCAGTTTAACACCGATAATCGGCCAGAGCTGCCAGGTTAAATAGCCGAGTGACAGGATGAGCAGGATAAGGACCAGCATCAGGGTTAACCGGCGGGCCCCATTTTTTTTAGGTTTCACATGCATGGGCGGCTTGGCTTCTTCAGCGGCGGATAGTGATTCAAAAGAAAATTTCGGCGGCTTTTCAACCGGGGTAAACTTTTCAACATCGGGTTTTACCGCTTCATGGGCTATGAACACGGCTGTTGCCCCACATTTTTGAAATGCCTGGACAAACACGGCCGCTTTTTCCGCCTCAATATCATTGCTGAGTGTATAAGGCGTATTTCTAACCTTTTCGGCCAACGCATCAGCGGAAGCCGTTTTTGCAAATCTTAAAAGCAGTAGAACGACTTTCTTTGCAGCGTCTTCAGTCGGCACTGTTTTTAGAACCAGTTTTCCGCGCGGGATGTTGTCCATTACAACTCGCCTTTCTTGCAACTGAGTTTTGATTTCTTCAAACAAAAATCGGCCATCTTGACGCCGAATTCAAATACAGCGTTCATATATTATAGCTTTAATTCTTTAAGCAAGTCAAACCCTTACAAGAAAAGACGACGATTGAAATATTCAACCGCCGTCTGTTTTGTTGATATTTTCAGATGTTGCCCCTGGTCAAAATTCGATGTTCTGTGGTGTGCGCGGAAAAGGGATCACATCTCTGATGTTGCGGATGCCGGTGATCATCATCAGGAATCGCTCAAAGCCCAGGCCGAAGCCACTGTGAGGCACGCTGCCGTAGCGACGGGCATCCAAATACCACCACAGGGGCGCTTTGTCCATTTGCATTTCATCCATACGCGCTTCCAGCACCTCCAAGCGTTCCTCACGCTGACTGCCACCGATGATCTCACCGATACGCGGCACCAGGACATCCATCGCGCCGACCGTCTCCTGATCGTCATTAACCCGCATATAAAAAGGCTTGATGGATTTGGGATAGTCATAGACGATAACAGGCTTCTTAAAGTGTTCTTCGGTCAGAAAACGCTCGTGTTCGGTCTGAAGATCATGGCCGAACCCCACCGGATATTCGAATTTTTTGCCGGATTGACCTAGAATATCCACTGCCTCGCGGTAGGGCAGACGAATATAATCGGATTGGGCGATGTTTTCCAGCGTGGCCAACAGCGTTTTATCCACCCAGCGGGCAAAAAGTTCTAAGTCGTCACCGCAGGTCTCAATGGCGTAGGTGGTCAGCTCGCGAATGAGTGCCTCTCCCAGGTCCATGTTACCGTCCAGATCGCAAAAGGCCATCTCCGGCTCCACCATCCAAAACTCGGCGGCATGGCGGCGGGTGTTTGAATTTTCCGCGCGAAAGGTGGGTCCGAAGGTGTAGACGTCTCCCAGGGCCAGGGCAAACATTTCGGCCGATAACTGTCCTGAAACTGTCAAATTGGCTTCCTTGCCGAAAAAATCCTGCTCGTAGTCTGTTTCGCCATCTTTTTGGGGGGGATTTTTCAGATTCAGGGTTGTCACGCGAAACAGTTCCCCGGCCCCTTCACAATCCGAGCCGGTCAGAATCGGTGAATGCAAGTACCGAAAGCCGCGTTCGCGAAAAAATTTGTGAATGCCGTAGGCCATTTCAGAGCGGATGCGAAAGGCCGCGCCATACTTGTTGGTGCGGGGTCTTAAATGCGAAATGGTTCTTAAAAATTCATCCGTATGGCGTTTTTTTTGGAGCGGATAGTCTTCTGGTGCCAGCTGAATGATTTGTAAATCATTGGCCTGGATTTCCCAGCGCTGGCCGCCGCCCCGGGATGCCACCAAGCGACCACTAACGGCGATGGCCGAGCCGGTGGTCAACTTTTTGATGTCCTGATAATTGGGCAATTTTTCATCGGCCACAACCTGAATGTTTTTTAGGCTGGAGCCGTCATTGACCTCGATGAAGGAAAATCCTTTTGAATCACGCCGGGTACGCACCCAGCCTTTTATCAGCACCTGCTCTAGAGGGTTATCGGATTTCAAGAGTTTAAATATTTTGGTGCGTTCCATGGGAACTCTCCTATGATCGTTTGCCCGTTGTGCCCGTTTAGCCGGTTGCGCCGGCTATTTCTGTATTTTTCTCATTCTATTTATAGCATTGTCATATTGACTCGGCAAGATCTACTCTTGAAAGAAGGGGTCTGGCGCTATAATCTACCTGGAAGATGAGCTGCCCAATGCCTGGGGCATATTCGGTATCGTGATTATATGTGTGGGCGGCTACATTAACCAAAGCGGCATATATGATCTCTGTTAAACGACTTAGCGTTATTATCGGGCTCATCTACGGCGGGGTTATTTTCAGGGAGAAAAACCTGATGGTGCGGACTATCGGCACGCTGCTGATGGTGAGTGGTGCAGTGATCATTACCATATGGGGAGGATAAGTTTCAGATATCAGAAGTCAGACGACAGATGTCAGAGGTCAGAAGATGGACAGGGTGCATCAACGGCTGTATTTACCTATCTGTCATCTGTCTTCTGATAGAACCAACGTAAAAAGCTGGGCCGTCTTTGTCCAACAACCCAGCTTTTCAGCCTCCCCAGGCAACCCGGCCATCCACCTCCGGCGGACCCGTTGGCTTTCCGTCCCCTGATTACTCAGAGTTTGGCATTTCCGTGAGAAACTTTTTTACAATTTGTTCAAAGAGAAGGCCGGAATCATTACGTTTTCGGCCTCATGGCGATCCAATATGGATATCGGTTCATTGCAAAAAGAACTTTAGCTAATTTTTACTTGATTTTAAGGGCTTAGGGCTAAAAATAAATAAACGCGGTTATCTGGGAAACGCCAGTTGGATACATCTGATACAGCCCTTATAATTGAAATATTGTAATATGGAATTAGGATTACATTCTGACCGTAATATAGTACCCTTGATCCCCCCTCTGCAGCAGGATCACCACGGATGGTTTCTGTCGATATTTGACGACGGCTTTTTTAAAATCTTTTTTGTTTGCAATCGTCATGTCGTCAATCTGGCGGATAAGGTCGCCGGGACGCGCACCAATACGGTCCAGATAGCTGCCACGCGCAATTTCGGAAATGACGACGCCCTCACGGGCCAGGATACGATAAGCGTTGCGATTTTTTGAGGTGATATCATCGACCCGAACACCGATGATGCGAAAGGCTAAATCTTCGGCGCGCTCCATGGGAAAAACGCGGGATTTGATCGATATGGTTTTGACTTTGTTGTCGCGCCAGATGCGAGTTTTGAGTGAATCTCCGGCGGCATATGTTTTCTTAATCGACCAGTATTCCTGGGGTGAATCTATTTTTTTTGAGCCGATCGCTAAAATGATATCGCCTTCTTGCAGACCGGCTTTGGAAGCCGGACTGTCGGTCTCCACGGCTTTGACGACGACACCCTTTTTGTCGGGAACATTCAGGTAGCCGGCCAACTTCTGATCCAGCTTTTGGACATTGATGCCGATCCAGGCCTGGACCACCTCGCCGAATTGTATTAAATCGGCGATAATTTTTTTGGCTTTGTTGATGGGAATCGCAAAACCAATGCCTTGGGCTTTGGCATAAATGGCGGTGTTAATGCCAATCAGATCGCCGTTGATGTTTAGCAATGGTCCACCGCTGTTTCCGGGGTTGATGGAGGCGTCTATCTGAATAAAGTCATGAAAAATCATGTCTTCACTGCGAACGCTGCGATTGAGGGCACTGATGACGCCCGTGGTCACTGTATGTGAAAAGCCAAAAGGATTGCCGATGGCAATAACGGTTTCACCGATCATCAAATCATCGCTGCTGCCCATATCAATGGACGGTAGCTGGTTTTGAGCGTCGATTTGCAACACCGCTAGGTCCGAATCCGGATCGGCGCCAACGATCTTAGCATCAAAATCGCGTTCATCCTCCAACACGACCTTTATTTTACTGGCCTTTTCGATTACGTGGGCGTTGGTGAGGATTAAACCTCTTTTTCCGTCGATGATCACGCCGGAGCCCAGGCTGGCGCGTTCCTGACGGCGTTCGAAGCGCGGGTCGAAGAAATCTTTGAAAAAATCTTCAAAAAACGGATCCAAACCAAATCCGGAAAAGGGGTTAGCACGCTTGCGGACGGCATAGGAGGAGCTTATGTTAACGACAGCCGGGCTGACTTTGCGGACGGCTTGTACAATCGGGCTTTCGCGCTCACTTTGCAGGCTCCTGCCAGGTTGGGGTAAAAGCAAAATCGAAAACATGAAAAGCGAAGCAAAAAGGATGGAAACGAGTTTATTTTCTGTTTGCATGCGGTGACGTTGCATAGATGACCTTCCGACCAAGCCGCTTGTCTTGATTTGAGATCGGCACTGTTTTCGGCTGCTAAAATATAAACATCGTGTCATGAAAATAAAGACGACTTCTTCTATTATTTAGGCGAATCTGGTAATATGAGCCCATAAATCCGTTATGCCCGTTGAGCCCGTTGTCCCGTTAGCCGGTAGAAAAATACAGAATCAAGTATCTTTCCGATTTTTCCGGACTCAACCGGTCTGAAATGGTGCAACGCTCCATAAGCGAAATCCATGAACATTAAAACCATCGAAGATATACTCGCTCTGGTTGAAAAACCCAGTCGCTATCTGGGAGGAGAAATTAACCAGATCAAAAAAGATCCGGCCAGCGTCAAACTTCGTTTTGCGCTCGCCTTCCCGGATCTATATGAAATCGGCACATCTCATTTCGGAATGCAGATTCTGTATCATATCCTCAATGCGCATGCCGACATTGCCGCTGAGCGTGTGTTTGCACCCGGAGTGGACATGGACCACCACCTGAGAAAAGCCGGTCTGCGATTATTTTCATTAGAAACCCGGCAGCCCCTTGACCGCTTTGATATTATCGGATTCAGTTTGCTTTACGAATTAAACTACACCAATATATTAACGATTTTAGATTTGTCCGGCATTCCGTTTTATGCCGCCCAGCGGGACAATACGTTTCCGTTGATTATTGCCGGAGGCCCGTGTACGTGCAACCCGGAGCCGGTGGCTGATTTTTTTGATGCCATGGTTATTGGCGATGGTGAAAGCGTCATTTTGCAGCTGGCCGAAAGCTGGTTGGAATGGAAAGAGAATGTCAACGGCGATAAAGAAACCCTGCTAAAGCAGTGGTCCCAGATTGAAGGTGTCTATATTCCTTCATTTTTTAAGCCGAACTATGACGATTGTGATTTTCAAAAGCTAAAGCCATATCATTCAGATTATACGCATGTAACCCGAACCATAGTCGCTGATCTGGATCAGGTGCCTTTTCCGGAAAAACCGATCATTCCTTTCGGCAAACCCGTGCATGATCGACTACGGTTGGAGGTCGCCCGAGGCTGCACCCGAGGCTGTCGGTTTTGCCAGGCGGGTATGATTTACCGGCCGGTGCGGGAGCGATCGCCCGAATCACTGCTGGCGCTTTGCGATCAATCTGTCCGCAATACCGGATATGAAGATATTTCTTTGCTGTCGTTAAGCACCGGTGATTACGGTTGTATTGTGCCGCTAATGGAGCGATTAATGTCGCGCTATGCAACCCAGAATGTGGCGGTGTCGCTGCCGTCGCTGCGGGTCGGAACACTGACACCCGAGCTAATGAAGCTGATTAAAACGGTGCGCAAAACCGGCTTTACCATTGCGCCTGAAGCCGGCAGCCAGCGGTTACGCGATATCATCAACAAAAATATCAGCGCAAGCGAAATTCAGGAGACGGTTAAAGATGCTTTTGATCTGGGCTGGCAGGTCATCAAACTGTATTTCATGATCGGACTGCCGACTGAAACCGAAGCGGATCTGGAGGCCCTGGTGGAATTGGTCAAATCCCTGCGACCAACCCAAAAAGCTGCCGGGCGCTGGGGTAAAATCAATGTCAGTGTAGCCACCTTTATCCCCAAACCGCATACTCCTTTTCAATGGGCGCCTCAGTTGTCGCTGGCTGATTCTGAAGACCGCATCGGTCGGCTTCAAAGGCGATTGAAATGGCGCGGCATCCAATTCAAATGGCAGAGTCCGCAAGTCAGCTGGCTGGAAGGGGTATGGGCCCGCGGCAATCGGAAGCTGAGCCACTTGCTGGTCGCCGCTTATCAAAAAGGCTGCCGATTTGATGGCTGGAGCGATCATTTTCGATATGATTTGTGGCAAGCGGCTTTTGAGGAGCAAGGCGTGGATCCGAATTTTTTTACTACCCGTGAGCGAGACGTATGTGAGCCGCTGCCCTGGGATCACATTAACACCCAAGTGACCAAGGCGTATCTGGCCGCAGAATGGGAGAATGCCCTCAAAGGCGCCTATACAGCGGATTGCCGCGTGGATGACTGTAACCAGTGTGGTGTCTGCGATTTTGAACAAATCGAGCCCATAACCCGTGACCGCTTAACGAACAAAGTCCCTGGTGTTCAGCGGCCCGGGTCCCCGAAGCCGACGGCCTTTAAAAAACTCGCTATTTTTTACACCAAGCGGGATCGAGCCCGGTATTTCGGGCATCTTGAACTGGTCAACATTTTTCAACGCGCTTTAAAACGGGCCGGAATTGCGGTTCGATTTACGGAGGGATTTCACCCCAAACCCAAAATCGCCTTTGCGGATCCGTTGCCGGTGGGAATCGAAAGTCAGCAGGAACACTTTGTCATATCTGCACCGGATGATATCCGCCCCCAGACAGTCAAAGACTTGCTAAACGCACATTTGCCGGCCGGGCTTGAGATTAATGATTGCCGATTAGCTTCCCGGAAACCGCCGACAAATAGGCGGCGCCAAATTCGTTACCGAGTTGCCTTGTCAGAAGGTCAGTTCGACAAAACGCTGCTGAGGGATTTTAACGCACAGCCGGATTTTCACATCACACTGACCGGTCGAAAAGGAAAGTTGAAAAAGATAGATTTAAAGGATATTGTTATCAATAGCGAGTTGCGCAATTCAAATCATCTAGAGCTGACCCTTCAATCCGAGCCGGGAAAGACGGTACGGCCATTTGATGTCCTGCGCCATATATTCAAATTAAGCGATACGCAGGTCAAACAGGCCACTATATTAAAGCTAAGCGCATAACCACTTAGCGCGCATAGCGCATCGTTTTTGGCATAGGGCAAAGGGCATGGCGCAAAGAGTGACTGTTATGAGACTTAAAAGGATAAATCTAAGTATCGACCCTATGCTCTCTGCGCTATGCGATGTGCCCTTTGCGCTTTGCACAAAAGCGGAGCTTTTGCAGTATGTATAAGCAACTGATCATTAATGTGCTGGATCATGAAACCCGTGTCGCCCTTTTGGAAGATGGCACCATTGTCGAATTATATGTGGATCGCGGGGATGATTCGGATGTGGCCGGCAATATCTATAAAGGCAAGGTATTGCGCGTATTACCCGGAATGCAAGCGGCTTTCGTCGATATCGGGCTGAACCAGGCCGCTTTTATTTATGTGGACGATGTTTATACCTCTGATATCAAAGAATACGAACGCCTCTTTCAAATTGATTCCGAGGAGCTCGAAGCTGAAACTGAAATGGATCTGAATCCCCCATCAATTGACAACCGACGCAACCAGCAAATTGAAGAGCTGATTTCAGAGGGCCAGGAAATAATGGCCCAGGTAGCCAAATCGCCGATGGGTACTAAAGGCGCCCGAATATCTTCCTACATCTCTTTGCCCGGTCGCTTTTTGGTGCTGATGCCTTCATCCGATCACATCGGTATTTCGCGCAGAATTGAAGACGAAGCCGAGCACGAACGTTTGCGGCAAGCTGTTGTGGATTTACGCACCAATGATCATGGCTATATTGTGCGCACAGCTGCGGAAGGCGAGCAAGAAGAAAAACTGGCGTCTGAGATGGCCTTTTTAAACAACCTGTGGGCCAATATCCAGCGGAAATATGAAAAAGCCCCGGCTCCATCCATTTTACATCACGAAATATCAGTGAGTCTGCGCGCGGTGCGGGATTTGCTGATCCATGAGGTCGAGAAACTGGTGATTGACCACAAATCGACCTATAATTCGGTGTTGTCTTTTTTAGACACCTACATGCCCACTTTAAAGGATCATGTGGTGCTTTATGAAGGCGCTGAGCCCGTCTTTGATGCCTATAATTTGGAAGGCGATATATCACGGGCGCTGAAGCGTAAGGTCTGGCTAAAATCCGGTGGATATATCACCATCGAGCATACCGAGGCACTGGTTGCCATCGATGTCAACACCGGCCGCTATGTCGGCAAGCACAATTTGGAAGAGACGATATTAAAAACCAATTTGGAGGCCGTCAAAGAGATTGCCTATCAAATCCGACTGCGGGATATCGGCGGTATTATCATCATCGATTTTATTGATATGGACAAAAAGTCCAACCGCGAGAAAGTTTACACCGCCTTGAAGGAGGCCTTGTTGAAGGACAAGAGCAAAACCCATGTGTTGCCGATGTCAGATATGGGACTTATTCAGATGACCCGCAAACGCACGCGTGAGCCGCTGACACGAATTCTGTGCGAGCCCTGTTACTACTGTGACGGTGAGGGTTATATTGTATCCAAGCAGACCATTTGTTACACGATCTTTCGCGATATTCTACGGGAATCCCAGGATATGAACGGCGCCCGACTGACATTAAGGGTAAACCCGCAGATCGCCGAGTTGCTGCACGACGAAGAAAATTCCCTGATTGCTGCACTTGAAAAAACCATCGGCAAGCAAATTGTCATATACCCCAACACCACCTATCACCTGGAGGAGTTCGATATATTTGAAATTCACCAGGAATAATCATTTAATCTTGACATGGTTTCAAGCTTGTGATTTATATCATAAATTTCGGGCTACGCCCACTGAGGTCTTATAAAACAAGTATTAACACCGCACGAATATTAAATATAAGTAATAATATAAGGAAGTTATAAAATGAAGCGTACTTTTCAACCCAGCCGGATAAGACGGGCCAGAAACCATGGATTCCGCAAACGGATGTCCACTAAAGCGGGTCGCAGGATAATCAATCGACGTCGGGCCAAAGGTCGAGCAAGACTTGCCGCTTAAAACGACCTGGCCATCAAATCGGGTGATAGATCACGATGCGCTTTTCCTTTAAAAAGGAAGATCGAATCCTTAAGCGGTCGGAATTCCTCGAACTCACCCGATCCGGACGCAAGGTACAAAACGACTGCTTTATTGCATTATTTAAACCGGGCCGACTCGATCATTCCAGACTGGGTATTACGGTTACGCGAAAGGTCGCCAAAGCTGCATCTCGAAACAAAATCAAACGGTTGGTACGCGAATATTTTCGATTAAACAGGCAGCAGCTAAATCAAAACTGGGATATCAACATTGTAGCCAAAAAAAAGGCCGCAGACCTTTCAGCTGAGAAGGTATATTTATCCCTTCAAGATTTGTTTGAACAGATTGTGAATAATGTTGATTAAAAAGATCATATCGATATTGATGCTCACATCAATCAGGGCTTACCAATATACACTGTCACCCATATTGGGCCCCTGTTGTCGTTTTTATCCAACCTGTTCGAATTATGCCCATCAAGCAATCCAACAGCACGGTCCGTTTTATGGCCTCATTCTGGCATCCAAACGCCTACTACGATGTCATCCCTTTCATCCTGGTGGTGTTGATCCGGTTCCCCAATCTGCGCGTAACAAAACGATGCGAACGCCTTTTGCTGGATAAAGGGTAAATCGTTTAAGGCGCAGTTCCTGCTCCCCTTGCGAAGACCCCGGACGATAAACCTGTTTGATTGGCGCCTTATGCGGCAATGGAAAAGGACGGTAATTTCACAACCTGCTCGTAGGAGAAAACTATGGAACAATCGCGACTGTTAATAGCCATCGTCCTCTGTCTGGTCATATTTCTGGCATGGCAGTTTTTTTTCGCACCCCCCCCGCCCCCTCAACAGAAGCCGCAGGAGCCGAGCCAAAAAGCTGAGGCACCTGTGGGGGAAAAGCAGCAAGCGGTT
>Ga0209536_100008739_pt1 | contig 15157 bp, 11 predicted proteins | sample DeeMarSeWOR28_12_FD_187461 | JGI IMG/M metagenome (GOLD analysis project Ga0209536, IMG submission 187461) | Marine sediment microbial communities from White Oak River estuary, North Carolina - WOR-2-8_12 (SPAdes) (version 2) | ecosystem: Environmental > Aquatic > Marine > Intertidal zone >...
GAATGCGGCCATCTGCATCACGTAGGCGATCACCGCGCCGAAGACGGCCATGTTCAGCAGGACGGCGCCGACCGGCACGGCGCCGAAGAGCACCTCGCCGTACTCGATCGACAGCGCGACCACGTAGCCGCCCACGGCGCCGGCCAGGATCGCGACGTGGGGTGTCTTGCGCGTGGCGTGCGTCAGCGACAGCCACTGGGGAAAGTAGCCCGCCCGGCTCAGGGAGTAGATGTTGCGACCGAAGGCGTAGATGATCGTGTGGAAGCTCGCGATCAGCCCGGCGACCGCGACCAGCGCCAGCAGCGATGCCCCCACGCCGTTTCCGAAGATGGTCTTGAAGGCGAGGAAGAGCGGCTCCTCGGAGCTGCCTACGGCCCGGGCGCCGGGCGCGATCCCGGCGTTCAGGGCGAGGGTCGCGAGCGAGGCGACGATCAGCGTGAGGATGCCCCAGAGCAGTCCCCGCGGCATGTCGCGCGCGGGGTCGTGGGACTCCTCCGCGGCCAGCGGCAGCTGCTCGATCGCCAGGTAGAACCAGATCGCGAAGGGCAGGGCCGCAGCGACGCCGCTCCAACCGAAGGGCAGCCATCGGCCGGCGCCCGGCTCGGGGGGGACGTCGAGCGCGTGCTCCCAGGAGAAGTGCGGCAGCGCGCCGATCCAGAACACGGCCAGGATGCCGAGCGCGAGGAACGTGATGAAGACCGTGAACCGGAACGTGGCCTCGACGCCCCAGATGTTCAGCCCGACGAAGACGGCGTAGGCGAGCAGCCACCAGATCGGAGCCGGGATCGAGATGTCGAGCAGGTCGTCGCAGATCGCACCGAGGTAGCTGCCGATGCCGACCACGATCACGGCCGGGGTGAGCACGTACTCGATGTTCTCCGCCAGGCCCGTGATGAATCCGCCCCAGGGTCCCATCGCGGAGCGACCGAAGGAGTACGCCCCGCCGGTGTGCGGCAGGGCGGGGGACATCTCGGCGATCGAATAGCACATGCCTACGTACATGATCGCGATGATGCCGGTCGCGATCGCCAGGCCGCCGAAGCCTCCCACCGCCAGCCCGAAGTTCCAGCCGAAGAAGTCGCCAGAGATCACCGCGCCGACTCCGAGCGCCCAGAGCGACCAGGCTCCGGCGTAGCGCCGCAGTCCGCGCTGCTCGAAGTACCGGCCGTCGGGCACCCGGTACGCGACCCCGCCGGCCCGCGGTCCCTCGGCGTGCGGCGGCTCGACCGGGTCCAGCATGCTGGGCGTCAGGGTAGCGGCCCGTCGCGCCGACAACGGGATCGCTTCCGGGGGTTCGGGACGGCCGGACCCTGATAGGCTTGCGGGGTTCGGTGGGGGGGGCATGCAGGGCAAGCTCGTTCGGCTCGCGGTTCTGCTGTTGCTGCTGATGGGCTCGCTGACGGCGCGAGCCGACGATCGCTTCATCGAGGGCTACGCGACGGCCGTCCTCGAGCGTGACCTCGGGCTTCAGCCCGTCGCCGTGGAGATGCAGGACGGCGTACTGATCGTGCACCTGAGGTCCCTGCGCGGCGAGCCCGCCAGCCGGATCCGCGCTGCACTCGAGGACATCCGCGGCGTCTCGCAGGTGGAGATCCGTCGCGTTCCGGAGGAGATGGCCCGCGACGAATCGGCCCCGCCGGTCGTCGTCGAACGGGAAGAGGCGGAGGCGCTACCGGCCGAAGTGGACACGGGCTTCGAGGTGTTCCCCCGGCGCGAGCTCTTCGACCCCTTGATGGCGGACGTGCGTTGGCCGCGCTTCTCGGCCAGTGAGCAGTGGTACGTCGACGACCCCGAGCTGAGCAACGTCGGGTCGGCGAACTTCGGCGAGAGCTTCGCGCTGCTGGCGGGCGACCTGGGCGAGCGGAGTCGTTGGGAAGTCGGTCTGCACGCCGGCGTCTTCTCGATCTTCGATCTGGACGCGCCGTCGACGGACCTGATCAACTCGGATTTCCTGGTCGGACCGACCCTGTCGTTCCGTTCCGGGGACTTCAGCGGTCTGCTCCGCATCTTCCACCAGAGCTCGCACCTGGGAGACGAGTACCTGCTGCGCAAGCGCCCCAAGCGGGTCGATCTGAGCTACGAGGCGATCGACGGCCTGCTGTCGTTCGACGCGCTCGAGGGCGTACGGGTCTACGCGGGCGGCGGGTACGTCATCCGGGACTCCCCCGAAGTCCACCCGCTGTCGGCCCAGGCCGGACTGGAGCTCGAGAGCCCCTGGAGCGCGCTTTCGGGCATCGTGCGCCCGGTCGCCGCGACGGACCTGCGCTGGGCCGAGGAGAACCATTGGGACACGAACCTCTCGCTGCGCGCCGGGCTGCTGATCGAGAACCCGCGGCTGTCGAAGCTGCGCCTGCGTGTGCTGTTCGAGTACTTCCAGGGCCACTCGCCGAACGGCCAGTTCTTCGTGCGCCAGATCGAGTACGTGGGACTGGGCCTGCACCTGGATCTCTAGCAAGCCGGCGAAGCCGGCGCGCAGCGAGGCGAAGCCGAGCGAAGTCGAAGAGGTGGCCTCCGGGAGCGGGTTGCCAGAAGCCGGCGAAGCCGGCGCGCAGCGAGCTGGAGGCTCGCTGGGCTCAGCCGCGGAACTCGAGGGGCAGGGCGGAGAAGCCGCGCACGTTGGCCGAGTGCACGCGTTCGATGCCCTCCGGGCGTACGGCGAAGTCGCCGAGACGGCGCAGCAGCTCCTCCAGCGAGACCCGCGCCTCGAGCCGGGCCAATGACGCGCCCAGGCAGAAGTGGGTGCCCTGACCGAAGGAGAGCGAGCCCGTGGTGTTGCGGCCGACGTCGTAGACGTCCGGATCCTTCCAGTAGCGGTCGTCGCGATTCGCCGAGCCGATCAGCAGCGCCACGCGTGCGCCCTTCGGAATCACCTGGCCGTGCAGCTCGATGTCCGTGAGGGCGGTCCGCGCGATCAGCTGGGAGGACGGGTCGTAGCGCAGGGTCTCCTCGGCCCAGCCGGCGATCAGACCGGCATCGGCGCGGATGCGAGCCAGCTGGTCCGGGTTCCGCCAGCCCCAGTAGAGCGCATTGCCCAGCAGCTTGGTGGTGGTCTCGTTGCCGGCGATCACCATCAGGAACAGGAAGCCGATGATGTCGGCGTCCTCGAGTCGATCCCCTGCGATCTCGGCGGCGATCAGCGCGTCGGTGAGGTCGTCCCGGGGGCTCGCGCGGCGTCGGGGGACCAGCTCCGCGAAGTACCGGATCAGCTTCGCGGCTGCGGCCAGACCCTGCGGCGGAACCTCCTGTCTGCCCTCCTCGCGGTGCAGCACCTGGTCCGACCAGCTGCGCAGCGTATCGCGGTCCGCCTCCGGCACCCCCAGCATCTCGCTGATCACGTCCATTGGCAGCTTGCCCGCGAACTCGCCGATCAGCTCGCATTCCCCGCGGTCGACGAACTGATCGATGTAGTGGGTGGCCAGAGCCCGGATGCGCGGCTCGAGCTCGCGAACGCGGCGCGGAGTGAAGCCGCTCGAGACCAGGTTGCGCAGGCGGGTGTGATCCGGAGGATCCATTCCCAGGAACGACATCGTCTCCCGGGCGCGCCCGATCTGCTCGATCGCGACCCCCTGCTCGTTCGAGAGCCGGGCCGTGTCGCGGAAGCCGGCGAGCACGTCGTGGTAGCGCGACAGCGCCCAGAAGCGGCGCTCCGGGTTGTGGTAGACCGGTGCCTCTTCCCGCAGCCGGCGATAGGCGGGGTAGGGGTCTTCGTGGATCTGCCAGTCGTAGGGATCGTAGAGGGCCACGGCGCTCGGCTCCGGCTCTGCCGCCAGATGGGTAGGTCATTTACATATCGATCGCAATGTAAATGGCAGCCCGGCGCGAAGTCGAGTGGCTGCGCGCAGCCCTTCGACCCTCCCAACGGGCCGAGCATCGCGGGCTCCCTCGCCGGCGGGCTCGCGAGGCGCTCGCCGCACTCGGAACCGCGGGCGATCCCCGCTCAGTCGAGCATGCAGAGCGTGCCGAGGAACACCTTGCGGAGCAGCGGAGGCTCGGTCCGCAGCCGGCCCATCACGGCCATCCCGACGAGCGAGTTCGTGAGCGCCCGGGAGATCGCGGCCGGCGACTTGCGGGCGGGGAGCTCGCCGCATCGGCGGGCCTCGCGCAGCGCCCGCTGGAGTCCCTTCTGCAGCAGCTCCAGCGTCTCCTCGAGCAGCGCGGCGACCTCGGGATCGTGGGGGCCCAGCTCGACGAGCGCGTTGGCGACCAGACAGCCGCGCCCGCTGGGATCGGAGGCGAGCTGCTCGAAGAAGTGAAGCACCGCTCGCACGTTCGCGAGGGGGGAGCCATCGCGCTCGAGCAGCGCCAGGGCCTGGGTCAGCTGGGTCGCCCGGTAGTGCTCGATCACGCGGATGAAGAGCGCGCGCTTGTTGCCGAAGGTGTCGTAGAGGCTCTGGCGAGAGATGCCCATGTGCGACAGCAGGTCGGCCAGGCCCACGCCCTGGTAGCCGTACAGCCAGAAGAGGCGCATCGCCTCTTCCAGTGCCTCTCGCTCGTCGAACTCCTTCGGTCGACCGGATCGCATGGCAACCCACCTATTCTATCCTGATCCGGTGAGTGCGCGCCTGTCGAATCCGGGTGTCGTGGCGGCGGGCCACGATGCGGCCTGTCGGGCGGCGGCCGAGCTGCTGGCGGCCGGCGGCAATGCCTGCGACGCGGCGATCGGCGCGGGCTTCGCCTCCGCCATGTGTGAGCCAGCACTCACCAGCCTGGGAGGTGGCGGGTTCCTGCTCTCGCGCCGTCGGGACGGTCGCGCACGCTGCTACGATTTCTTCGTCGATACCCCCGGACGGGGTCGCTCGCCCTCCGAGCGCGAGCCGCACTTCCTGCCGGTGACCGTGCGCTTCCCGGGAGCCGACCAGGTCTTCCACTGCGGCGTCGGGTCCGTGGCCGTTCCCGGAGCGATTGCGGGCTTCCTGCACGTGCACCACCGCGAGGGTCGCATGCCGCTCTGCGACGTGGTCGCGCCTGCGATCGCGCTGGCGCGCGACGGCATCGAGCTGAACGCGGAGCAGGCGTACTTCCTCGGGCTGCTGCGCCCGATCATGACCCTGACCCGCCACGGCAGCGCGATCTTCGCACCGACCGGGGAGCTGCTGCGCGAGGGCGAGCGCCTGGTCAACCGCGACCTCGCCGACTTCCTGGCCGGCCTGCCCGAGAGCGCGGCCGAGTTCTACTCCGGAGCGCTGGCCGCGCGCATCGCGCGGGACATGAGCGAGGGCGGGGGGCTGGTCACGACCGCAGACCTGGCCGCGTTCCGGGTCGCCGAGCGGGCGCCCCTCGAGGTCGTCTACCGCGGGGGCACGCTGCTCACGAACCCACCGCCGGCGTTCGGGGGCGCACTCCTCGCGCGGTCGCTCGCGTTGCTCGGACGCGATCCGCCGGCGGCGGGCGGCCCCGAGTCGCCCGAGCACCTGCGCTCGCTCGTTTCCGTGATGGCGCAGGTCGAGCGGGAGCGCGCGGCGGGGCCCGTCTTCTCGCGCGGGACGACCCACGTCTCGGTGTGCGACGCGCAGGGGAACGCAGCCAGCATGAGCATGTCGAACGGCGAGGGCTCCGGCTACGTCGTTCCCGGCACCGGCATCATGTTGAACAACATGCTGGGCGAGGACGATCTGCACCCTGGCGGCTTCCATGCGGCGCCGCCGGGCGAGCGCGTCGCCTCGATGATGTCGCCGTCGCTGCTGCTGGATGCGCAGGGGGGCCTTCGCCTCGTGCTCGGCAGCGGGGGCAGCAAGCGCATCCGGACCGCGATGCTCCAGGTCCTCTCGCTGGTGGCGGACTTCGACTTCCCGGTCGCAGCGGCAGTCCGCCAGCCGCGCATCCACTGGGACGGGGAATGCGTGCAGGCGGAGCCCGGCCTGCCCGGTGCGACGCTGGCGGCATTGGCCGCGCACCGGCCCGTCAACCGGTGGTCCGAGCGGAATCTCTACTTCGGCGGCGTCAACGCGGTCGCGCCCGGGGGCGATGCGGCAGGCGATCCGCGGCGCGGCGGCGCCTCGCGCATCGTCGCGGCGGCGCGGCCCGCCCCGGACCGGGTTCGCGCCGCCGTGCCCGATCCCATACGTTCCCGACGACCCGAGGGAGAAGCATGAGCGAGAGTCCGATCGACGAGTGCATCGAGAAATGGCACGCCCAGCTGCGAGGCGAGCTCGCCGGCGGCCTGGACGAGCTGCTCGCCGAGGACGTCGTCTTCTACTCGCCGATCGTCTACACGCCCCAGCGGGGGAAGGACGTGACCAAGCTCTACCTGACCGCCGCGGGCGCCACCTTCAGCGACGATGCGCCGCGGGCGGGCGGACCGAAGCTGCCGGGTCGGAAGTTCCACTACATCAGGCAGGTGTTGAGTGGCCGACAGGCGGTGCTCGAGTTCGAGACCGAGGTCGGTGGCAAGTACGTGAACGGCGTCGACATCATCGAGTGCAACGACGAGGGCAAGATCGTCGAGTTCCGGGTCATGGTGCGCCCGCTGCAGGCGGTGAACCTGCTGCATCAGCGGATGGCGGCGATGCTCGAACGGATGAAGCCGACACCGGGCTGAGCCCGACGCGCGCGGCCTCAGGTCGGCGACGGCGCGAGCTCGCGCAGCGCGTCGAGGGCGTCTCGGGCGTGGCTCGCCGCATCCAGCTCCGCCACCACCGCCCGGCGCACGATGCCCTCCCGGTCGATCACGAAAGTGGTGCGCTTCGTCGGCAGCCAGCCACCGGCCCGAGCCACACCATAGGCCCGGGCGATCTCGGCCTTCGGGTCCGAGAGCAGCGGGAACGGCAGGTCGAGCCGCCGCTTGAAGGCCGCGTGGCGACCGCGCGAGTCGCTGCTGACGCCGACGACCTCGGCGCCGAGCGCGGTCAGCTCCGAGTGGATTTCCCGGAACGCCCGCGCCTCGATCGTTCAGCCGGGGGTGAAGTCCTTCACGTAGAAGTAGAGCACGACCGGCCCGCGTTCCCGCAACGCGGCCAGGGAGAGACGCACGCCCGCATCCGTTTCTGCCTCGAAGTCGGGAGCGCGGTCGCCAACGCGGATCATCGCGCGTTCGAGGGTATCGCAGCCGCTCGCGGACGGTGCACGACGCCAGCGGACCGGTACCGGTCGCCGGAGGCGACCCGGCTGTTCGGGGCGGCGACGGTCCGGGCCGGCCGCGGTGGGGCGCTTCGCCCGCAGCCGGCTTCAGTATGCTGCCGGGGCGCACCCTGCAGGAGCCAGCCCCATGGCAAGCCAGCCCGTCTCCTCGTCCTCCTCATCCGAATGGCTCGCGACGGCCTGCATCCTGTGCGAGTGCAACTGCGGCATCGAAGTGCAGCTCGGCGGCGACGACGGCCGGCGCTTCGTGAAGGTGCGCGGCGACAAGGCGCACCCCGCGTCCCGGGGCTACGCCTGCGAGAAGCCTTCGCGCCTCGACTACTATCAGAACGGTCGCGACCGCATCACATCACCACTGCGGCGCCGGCCGGACGGCAGCTTCGAGGAGATCGACTGGGAAACCGCGGTCCGCGAGGTCGCGCTGCGTTTCGCGGCCGTGCGGGACGAGCACGGCGGTGAGTCGATCTTCTACTACGGCGGGGGCGGGCAGGGGAACCATCTGCCGGGCGCCTACTCGCGCTCGACGCGTGCGATCCTGGGATCGCGCTTTCGCAGCAACGCCCTCGCCCAGGAGAAGACCGGCGAGTTCTGGGTCAGCGATCGGATGATGGGTGGCTTCACCCGGGCCGACTTCGAGCACTGCGAGGTCGGCGTGTTCATCGGCAAGAACCCCTGGTTCTCGCACGGCATTCCGCGCGCCCGGGTCACACTCAGGGAGATTGCGAAGGATCCCGCGCGCTGCCTGATCGTGATCGACCCGCGCCGCAGCGAGACCGCAGACCTCGCCGACATCCACCTGGCGGTGAAGCCGGGCTGCGACGCCCACCTGCTGTCCGCGATGGTGGGCGTACTGGTCCAGGAGGATCTCGTCGACCACGCCTGGGTGGAGCGCCACACCGAGGGCGCCGAGTCCGTGCTGCCGCACTTCGCGGAGCTGCCGGTCTCGGAGTATTGCGAGAAGGCCGGCGTGCCGGAGGCGCAGGTGCGCGGGGCGGTGCGCCGGATCGCCCGCGCGGACGGCGCCGCCTTCTTCGAGGATCTGGGCGTGCAGATGAACCGGCACTCGACGCTGACGAGCTACCTCCATCGCCTGCTCTGCTTCCTGACCGGCAACTTCGGCAGGAAGGGGGCGGCCTACTCGCCGGCGAGCCTCCAGCCGCTGGCCAGCGGTGGCGAGAGCAGCGGAGGGCGCCGCAGTCCGGTGACCGGCGCGCGCATCATCTCGGGGCTCGTGCCCTGCAACGCGATCGCCGACGAGATCCTCAGCGATCATCCCAGGCGCTTCCGCGCGATGCTGGTCGAGAGTGCGAATCCGGCCCACTCGCTGGCCGACGGGCCTCGCATGCGCGAGGCGCTGGCCGCACTCGACCTGCTGGTGGTGATCGACGTCGCGATGAGCGAGACCGCCCGACTCGCGGACTACGTGCTGCCGGTGGCGACCCAGTTCGAGAAGGCCGAGGCGACCTTCTTCAACTTCGAGTTCCCGCACAACTACTTCCACCTGCGGCGCCCGCTGCTCGAGCCGCCGCCGGGGCTGTTCTCCGAGGCCGAGCTGCACGCCCGCCTGGCGGAGGCCTGGGGTGCACTGCCGGAGCCGGCCGTCGAGGCGCTGCGCAAGGCCTGGGGCGAGGGCCGCCAGGCCTTCCGCGAGCGCTTCTTCGGGCTCGCGGCCGCGGACCCGGGCTTCCTCGCGATGGCTCCGATCGTGCTCTTCCGCGCGATCGGCGACCAGCTGCCCGATCGGCTGGCGGAGGGCGCGGTGCTGTGGGCGCTCGCCCAGGTCGCGGCCCAGCGCTCGCCCGATTCGATCCGCCGGGCCGGCTTCGCAGGCGGAGGGGCCGAGCTCGGCGACGCGCTGTTCGACGGCATCCTGGCGGGTCGCAGCGGCGTGGTCTTCTCGGTCGACGACTGGGAGGAGAGCTGGAAGCGGGTGGCGCGCGAGGGGCGACGCATCCAGCTGCGCGTGCCCGAGCTCGAGGCCGAGCTGGTGGGCCTCGCCTCCGAGATGGCGACCGGCGCGAGCGCCGCGTTCCCGTTCGTGCTCTCCGCCGGCGAGCGCCGCTCGTTCACGGCCAACACCATCGTGCGCGATCCGGAATGGCGGCGGAAGGACCGCGCGGGCTCGCTGCGCATCAATCCGGACGACGCACGGCGTCTCGGCCTGATGGACGGCGCGCGGGCGCGCATCTCGACCCGGCGCGGCAGCGCGGAGGTCAGCGTGGAGCTCTCCGATCGCATGCAGCCCGGGCACGTCTCGCTGCCCAACGGGCTGGGTCTCGACTATCCGGACGAGCAGGGCGAGCGCCATGCCACCGGCGTCTCCCCGAACGAGCTCACCGCCAGCGAGGACCGCGACTGGCTGGCCGGCACGCCCTGGCACAAGCACACCCCGGCGCGCATCGAAGCGCTCTGACACATCGCTGCCGGTGTCGAGCGGGGACCCTTCAGGGAGTCCCGATGATCTCGGACGCGGCGCGCAGCCCTCACTTCGACCACGCTTCGCCTGCCGGTCCGGCGCCGGCGCGGCCGGGGCTCGACCGGACCTCGGGGTCCGCCAGCGAGGCGGCTGGCCCGATCCGCGCCTTCGGATTGCTAGACTTCCCGTCGGGGAAGCGGGCTCCCCGGGGGTCTCGCGGAAAGGTGCCGTCTCGAGGCGCGCGATCGCGCGCGCTGGGGGGGCTCGGCCCGTGGGTTCCTGTTAGAGTTCCGCGCCGCGAAGCGACCGGGCGGAAGGCTCGGCTCAACGACTCGACGAGGAGAGACGCACCATGCGATTCGGGACCTGGACGCTGGCGCTCTTCGCACTCCTGCTGGGCTCGACGGTGGTCGCGTCCGAGGCGGATGCGAAGAGCTGCTCGAGCTACGCAATCATCACCGGCTACGACTCCAACGCCAACACCGTCGAGCTGAAGTTCGGCCGGGGTCGGGTGCAGAAGTTCTTCCCGCGGCCCGAGGGCACGCCGGCCGACAGCACGAAGGTGCCCGGTCCCTGCACCGGCAAGGTGACGAAGCACAAGAAGCTCGTGGTGAAGCCCACCGGCGGACGCATGTCGGTGACGCAGGTTCGCTCGAACTTCGAAGGCAAGATGCTCAACGACACGGACGATGCGGCCTGGCTGGGGGGTCAGCTCAAGCAGCTGATCGACGGCAAGACCGAGGTCGTGATCGTCGTCCGCCCCGGCATGGGCAAGGACGCGCCGCTCGAGATCACGACGCTCTACCTCCCGATCACTCCGGAGGAGGAGGCCGAGATCAAGCGCCTCGAATCCCAGGCCGAGGAGCTCTAGCGCAGGGATTTGCCTCGCGCAGCCTGCGCAGCCGGGCGGGTGCCCGGCTGCGCAGGCTCGTGGGGACGTCGGCTCGAAGCATCTGCGGGTGCGGCGCAGGTCGGCGGCTTCCCGCCGGGCTGCTCAGAATGCAGCGCGCAGCACGATGCCGAGCTGGTGGCTCATCGTCTCGCTGCGACCCACGTCCATGCCGTAGTCGCCCTCCACGACGATGTCGTCGCCGAGCAGCGCACGCACCCCGATGCGGGCTACCAGCGAGTCGCGCGAGAGCGTGCGCGAGACCACCTCGAACGCCGGGGCGCCCGGGCTCGCGAAGGCCGCGCGCAACGCGTGGGACGAGTCGAGCCACTCGTGGGCCCAGCCGAGCCGGAGACGCGGCGTGACGACCGTATTGGGGTCGATCTGCCAGCGGCGCGAGACCCGGATGCCGAGCCGCGTCGCGAGAGAGTCCGGGTCGCGCGCGTCGATGCGCAGCCCGGCCGCGCCCGCCGAGGACTCGCGGTAGCTCTCCTCGAAGAGCACCGTGTACTGGCCCGACACCTCGGGGCCGAAGTCGAAGCCCGCACGCGACAGCTCGAGGCCCGTTCCCAGGTAGGCGCTCAGCTCGTGGGCGCCGTGGTCGCTGCGCGCATCGCGGTCGATGCTGCCGTAGCGGATGCGGCGGCTCGCGTCGAACCAGTGATAGGCGTAGGACGCCAGGCCGTCGACGTAGGCGGAGCCTGCGTCGTAGCTGCCGAAGCCGGTCAGGCGGCCGTTCAGTCCATCGATTTCGGTGTCCTCGCGCTCCGACTCGATGCGCGTGTAGCCCCCGGAGAGGTCCGCGCCGAGCACGAGCTGCTCGCCGAGCCAGGTGTCCACCCCGAGCCCGAACACACCGCCGATGGCATCGTGACCGGTGTGGCCGTGGTCGCCCTCGAGGTCCGAGTAGACGCCGTACGCGTTCGCGCGCAGGGCCCAGGCGCCTGGCTCGCGCGACTCCCGCAGCGTGGCCACCGCGAGCGCGCCCGCCGGAGCCGCTCCGGTGCGCAGGGCGTCGCCCGGGCTCGGGACGTTGAGCCGCAGGTCGCGCAGGTGGTCGGTCAGCAGCGCAGCGTGCCACTGCGACTCGCTGAAGGTCACCTGAGCCGTGGCACCGAGTGGCTCCGGCGAGAGCTGGTCGTAGCCATCCTGGAGGGCGACAGGGCTCGGCAGTGCGAGCAGGCCGCCGAGCACGTCGGCCAGGTCCCCGGTGGCGGTGTCGAACACGCCGTCGATCGCCCGGGCGACCGCTGCCTGGTTTCTCGTCGCTGCAGCGGAGGCGAAGCTGTCGGCGAGCGAGACCGTCAGGGACACGCGCCCGCCGGCCCCGGGTGTGTACTGCACATCGGTGAAGAGCAGCGGTGAGGCCACGATGGCTGCGAACTGGCCGGGGCCGAGGTTTCCGGCGGTCACGATGTCGTAGGGGCCGGCGTCGGTGAGGGCGCCGATCGGCGTGATGGCGAGACTGCCGCCCTGGAGGTCGACGTCGCCCGCGACGGCCAGCTGGTCGGCGCTCGTGTTCGAGACCTCGATCGCGAGCTGGCCGCCCGCCTCCTGCACGTAGCGGTCTGCGCTGAGCGTGCCGATCGAATCGCCGGGCGAGACGCGACCGCGGTTCGTGACGTCCCCGACACTCCCGGTTCCCAGCAGGCTCGCGGCCGCACCGACGTCGAGGGATCCGCCGAGCGATCCGCCCACGCGCAGCCGTCCCGCGGCGAGCTGGGTGGCTCCGACGGTGACGTCGCTGGTCAGCGCCCACTCGGTCGCGTTCACCAGCAGCGTCTCGACGTTCTGGAGGCCGCGGTCGAGGCTCCCGCTGCCCTCGAGGCGCACGCTGTCGCTGCCGACGCCGCCGTCGATGTCGGCGGACAGCGTGGCCCCGGTCTGGAGGATCACCAGGTCGTCGCCCCCGCCCATCTCGATCGCCGCGCCGGCGCCGGCGGTGCTGGCGCTGCCCGAGTGGGTGAAGGTGTTGGCCTGGCTGCCGGTGAACGCGACGGCGGCGCCGCTGCCACCCGAGAGCGCGCCGCGGTTGGTCACGCTGCCGCCGGCGGTGACCCGCACCGCCTGGGTCGCGCCGCTGATCGTTCCCTGGTTCACCAGACTGCCGCTGCCGCCGATGCGCACACCCTCGGCCCCGCTGCTCGTGATGCTGCCGCGGTTGGTGACCGCGGCATTCGCGTCGACCCGCACGCCGGTCGAGGTGGCCGCGATGGTTCCGTCGTTGCCGAAGGTGCCGGAGCTCGTGAGCGCGATGCCTACGCCCCCGGTGCTCTCGATGCGGCCGGCGTTCGTCGCGCTGGCGGGGCCTCCGATCACGACCGCGTCGAACGCGCCAGTGATCTCCCCGTCGTTGCTGAAGCTGTTCGAGCTCGAGCTGCGCAGCTCGATCGCCGCGGATGCTGCGGCTCCGCTCGAGATGGTGCCGCGGTTGGTGACGCTCAAGGCATTGGCCGTCGCGGAGGTCTGGATGGCCCGCCCCGCATCCGACTGCACGAGACCGCCCGCTTCGTTGACGATCGTCCCCCCCTTCAACAGCGTGACCGCGCGGCCCGTGGATTGGATGGTGCCGGTGTTGCCGAGCGAGCCCTCGTCGCCGAACTCGACGCCGACTTCGCCGGTGATCGTGCCCGTGTTGTCGAGGGTGCCGTCCATCAGGAACGACACGCCGTTGAAGCTCTCGATGGATCCATCGTTCGTGAGCGTGCTGCCGCCCTGATCGAACTGCACGCCGAAGAACCCGGCCGGTCCGATGCTGCCGCCGTTCACGACGTCGTAGCCGGCCGAGCCGACGTTGACGACCGGGCCCAGGGGGTCACCGCCGACGGTGCCGTCCACCGACACGCCCGACGCGATCGTGAGCACGTCCCCGGCCGCGCCGGTGGCGTCGATACCGTCGCTCACGTCCGCGCTGATGGTGGCAGGCCCCACGACCGTCACCGCGACCGCGGGTAGCGGCATTGCGATCGAAAGCAGGAGGCAGAAGCTGGCGCTGCCGCGGTGGAGCCTCGCAGACCTTCGCATCGGAGCTCCTGCTGCTGGGGTTCGGCGCCAACGTAGCAGGCGCAGCGGCCGCCTCGGAGCGGTGCCCGCGGTCAGTCCTCGCGGTCGACGATCGTCTCGTACCAGTCGAACTCGCTGCGTCGCACCCAGCCCGGCATCTTCGAGCCCTTCTGCATGCGTTCCTGCATCTTCGGCGTGAGCTGGCCGTTCTGGGCCATCGCGCCGAACACCGCTCCGGCGTTGATGTGGTCGAAGAAGTCGCGCTGCCAGCTCCAGCGGAAGTCGCCGGCGTAGCGGAACCAGGAGCCGCCGGTGCCGGCGATCTCGTAGGGTTTCCCGTCCGGTGCCTTCTCCGGCGCGATCTGGCGCCAGACCCCCAGGATCTCGCCCTTGCGGTCGTCGACCAGCGTGCGCACGTACGGATAGACCCAGTGCTCGAGCCCCGCCATCTCCGTACCGAACACCCAGTCGTGGATCTGCTGACGGCCGCGGGCGACGAACTCCCACTTCGCCCCGTTGTTCCAGGTATAGATCGCGTCGTCGGTATAGAACCGCGACATCTGCGACCAGTCACCGCTGCGACCCGCCTCGTCGTTGGCAGCCACCCAGCGGGTCATCATCTCCTCGAGCTCGTCGCGCGGAAAGGGGGGCAAGGCGGACTCCTCCATGGGTGCGGGGCCCAGGATACTTACATTTCGGAAGTAATGTAAATGAGCTGGCTAGGCGGCCCGGGCCGCGACCCGGGGTCTCCAGTGGGCGATCAGCTCGGAGTCGTCGTGGTCGTCCGGGTGGAAGTCGCGCCGGTACCAGGCGCAATAGTCGCGTCCGAGACCGCGCAGCAGGCCGTCTCGCCCGAACAGCAAGCGCAGTCCGCCGACCCAGACCTCGCGACGGAAGAGCAGGCGATCCTTCCACAGCATGTAGGCGGTCCGGTCGAGGATCTCGAGGAACAGGCCGAGCGTGTTGAGTGCCAGCGCGAACACGCGCAGCGGATGGCTGGGTGCGACCTGCGCGAGCACGTCGAAGGCGACCGCCTTGTGCTCGGCCTCCTCGAGCGCGTGCCACTGCCAGAGCGGCACCATGCGCTCGTCCATGTCGTCCGTCCAGCGCTCCGGTGCGCTCAGGAGCTTGCGGGCCAGCAACGCGGTGAGGTGCTCCAGGGCAGCGGTCGCCGCCAGCGCCAGGCGCGGGGTGTGCGCGACGCTCCAACGCGTCATGCGCCGCACCATGCGGTTGCGGCCGGCGATCGCCGAGTAGCCCTGCTGGAGCAGCAGCTCGACGTGGCGGTCGTGCTGTCCGCTGTGCTGACCCTCCTGGGCCGCAAAGGCCCGGATCGCCCGCTCGAGCGCCGGGTCGTCGATGCGGTCGCGGTAGCGCAGCACCGCGAGCACGAAGAACGCCTCGCCGTCCGGGAAGACCGACGACAGGGCGTTCAGGAAGTGTGTCGCGAACGGGTCGCCGCCCTTCCAGTAGCGCGGGATCTCCGCGTCGATCGCGAGCGACGGGCGGCGCACGACGATGGCTTCTCTGCGCTCGTTCGACGGCATGCACGTTCCCCCGGACGCCGGCGCGCGCAGTCAGCGTAGCGCGCGGGTGTGGCGGACGAGTTGCAGCTCGATCCTATTCGTTCGTATAATCGGGCCGGGTGATCGGGCAGCGTTCGAATGTGCCGCGATCGAGGGGAGGTCGATGGCTGCCAGCGGCTCGCGTCGCCGCGTCGAGGAGGACACCTCGACCCGCGAGCGCCTGCTCGACGTCGCGCTGATGGCGTT